>Ga0213861_10000275_pt1 | contig 43953 bp, 35 predicted proteins | sample PICome_4_FD_160110 | JGI IMG/M metagenome (GOLD analysis project Ga0213861, IMG submission 160110) | Coastal seawater microbial communities near Pivers Island, North Carolina, United States - PICO131 | ecosystem: Environmental > Aquatic > Marine > Coastal | place: USA: North Carolina... | reverse complement strand
TGCCAACTGTGGGGCATTGTCCGCTGACGAACTTGCCCGGCTGCGGCCGTTTTCGCCGAGTCAGGGAATGATGATCGAATCGGTCAATCCTGATCTGGAAGCACACCGCAACGCGCCCGACAAGGTGCCGGCCCGTCGGCTCGCCACGCTCGAGGCGGCTGGGGAATTGTCCATTCCGTTCACGACCGGCATCCTCGTCGGAATTGGTGACAGCCGAGCCGATCAACTCGCTGGTCTCGAAGCGATCGCGGCAAGCCACCGCCGTCACGGACACGTCCAAGAAGTGATCGTGCAGAACTTCTTGCCGAAGCTTCGTACTGCAATGAAAGGCGTGCAGGCATGTCCATCCGACGACTACCTGTGGACGTTGGCAGCAGCCCGCCTAGTGCTGCCTCCTGACGTGCATCTGCAAGCACCGCCCAACCTGTCTGATGACTTTGGTTCGCTGATCGATGCCGGCATCGACGACTGGGGCGGCGTCTCACCAGTCACCGCTGACCACGTCAATCCTGAGCGTCCATGGCCCGATTTGGACCGGCTGCGCGAAGTGACAGAACGCCGTGGCCACGTACTAGCCCCGCGCCTCACGATCTATCCGGAGTACGTCCGTGATCGCGACCGCTGGCTCGACTCCGCCCTCCGTTTCCCGGTGATGGACCGCGCCGACTCGGAGTGGCTCGGCCGCGATGACCCCGGCCAGATCTGGCCCGAGAAGACCACGGCGGCTGACACCGTGGCCGATGGCGCAGAGTTCGTACTCGTCGGGCACCGCTCGACAGTGTGGTACTCGGGCGCAGACAATCCGCCGCCGGTGCTGATCCCCGCCTCAGAACTGCCCATTCGTGGTCCCGTGGCCGAGGTGCTGGCCGGGATCGAGGCTGGTCAAGAGCCGAGCACGGACGAGATTGTCACACTGTTCGGCGCTCGTGGGCCCGAAGCAGTCGCCGTGATGGGCGCTGCTGACCGGATGCGCCAAGAACTTGTCGGGGACACCCTGACCTGGGTGGCCAACCGCAATATCAACTACACGAATGTCTGCACGTTCAAGTGCAAGTTCTGTGGTTTTTCGAAGGGTCCGCTATCGCTCAACCTGCGCGGCACGCCGTACCTCCTCACCCTCGATGACATTGCGGAGCGAGCCAAGGAAGGCTGGGACCTGGGGGCCACTGAAGTAACCCTGCAGGGCGGCATCCACCCGAACTTCGACGGCGACTACTACATCGACGTCACCAAGGCGGTGAAGGACGCGGTACCGGACATGCATGTGCATGGCTTCACGGCACTCGAAGTCACCGAAGGCGCCAAGCGGCTCGATGAAGATCTGGTCACCTACCTCACTCGGCTCAAGGAGGCAGGGCTCGCATCGTTGCCCGGCACCGCAGCAGAGATCCTCGACGACGACATTCGGGCCATCCTGTGCCCCGACAAGATCAATACCCAAGAATGGCTCGATGCGCACCGAGCGGCGCACTCGATTGGTCTGCACTCCAACGTGACGATCATGTACGGCGCTGTCGAGGAGCCGATTCACTGGGCGCAACACCTGGTTTTGACCCGCGATCTACAGAAAGAGAACGTGGCAGCCGGCCGAGTCGGGTTTACCGAGTTCGTTGGTCTTCCGTTCGTGCACATGGCATCGCCGATCTACCTTCAACGCAAGGCCAGGCGCGGCCCGACGTTCCGCGAAAACGTGTTGATGCACTCGGTTGCCCGCCTCGCGTACGGCGCCCTGATCCCGAACATCCAGGCGAGCTGGGTGAAGATCGGTCTCTCGGGCACGTCGCAAATGATGCACGCCGGGTGCAACGATCTCGGTGGCACCCTCATGGACGAGAATATCTCACGGGCCGCCGGGGCGAGCCACGGCCAGGAGATGACCGTGCAGGGCTTCCGTGAGTTTGCCGAAACGATTGGTCGGCCGCTGGAGCAACGCACGACTGGATACGGCCGGATTGAGCAGCCCGCATAATGCTCGTCAAACGGATCGGTGACGCTCGGTTGCCGACCGACGTCGACACCTTCCGCATTGTTTCGTATCGGGCGATTGATGGCCACGAGCATGTGGCGCTGATCGGTGGGGACCCAGCCGCTAAGGCATTGCAGCCTGTGCTCGTTCGCCTGCACAGTGAGTGTCTGACTGGTGATGTGCTCGGTTCGGCGAAGTGTGACTGTGGCGAGCAGCTCGCTGCAGCGAAGTACGCGATCGCCGAGGCAGCTGCGTCGGGGCGGGCTGGCGTCATTGTTTACTTACGCGGCCACGAGGGTCGGGGTATCGGGCTGGCCAACAAGATTCATGCCTACGAATTGCAGGACGGTGGACTCGACACAGTCGAAGCGAATACGGCGCTAGGCCTGCCGGTCGATGCTCGTCGATACGACGTCGCTGCAGCGATTCTCGCAGATCTCGGTGTGGCGTCGGTCCAGCTGATCAGCAATAACCCGGCCAAGGCGGCCGGCCTTGAAGAAGAAGGCATTTTGGTAGCCGAGATGGTTCCGATCGATGTTGCCCACACAGACGAGAGCCGGGCCTATCTCGACTCAAAGCGTGCACTCCTCAACCATCTCGATTGATACCCCTAGACGGGACGGTGAGATGCCGACAGCCACTCAGTCCAAGGTGATGTCGAGCCGCAGGTCGTCTCCGAGCAACGCGGTCGACAGAAACCGGCCACGTCGGAGTTCGGCCATAGTTGGCGCGCCAGCGCCAACGAACAAGGGGTGAGCGTCATTGCCCCCGAAGATTGCTGGTGCGACATAGATGACGTAGCGGTCGATAAGACCGGCATCGTGGAATTCTGACGCAACGTTTGCGCCGCCTTCGACCATGAGCTGCAGCACACCATCGGCGCCGAGCTCATCGAGTAGCTCAGGTAACGGCCCGATCCACTCTGTGCAGGGGTGCACTTTGGCATCGGTCGGTACGGTGCCAAGAACAATGCGCCGTGGGTCAGGTCCGTCGACGAGTCGGACCGTCAGCGACGGATCGTCAGAGCGTACGGTCCCGGCTCCGACCAGAATGGCCTGGCTCTCGGCGCGCATCTGGTGCACATCGGTCCGGGCCACAACACCTGTGACCCACTCGCTCTTGCCGTCAGGCGCAGCAGTTCGCCCGTCGACCGTGGCAGCGAGTTTAAGAATGACGTACGGCCGCCCTGTGCGGCGATGATGGAGATACGGGGCGAGCTGTGCGGTGATCTCATCGGTCCTCACGCCGACTCCGACCTCAATGCCCGCTGCGCGAAGTTGAGCGATGCCTGCGCCCGCAACGTTGTCATCGGGGTCTTCGATGCCAACCACGACGCGACGGACGCCGGCGTTGACGATGGCCTCCGTACACGGACCGGTTCGGCCGGTGTGGGCGCACGGCTCGAGGGTCGTGGCAAGGACCGCGCCTGCAGCTTGAGAACCGGCTGCGTTGAGAGCGACGATTTCAGCATGAGCCTGCCCAGGAGGTTCAGTCGCGCCGACATACACGCTGCCACCGGCGCTGTAAATAGCGCACCCAACCCAGGGGTTCGGTGCGGTCCGGGTCCGAGCATTGTCTGCAGCATCGATTGCCAACTGCATCAGTTCACTGTCGGGCATTGCCATTACTGCATCTTTGTCGCGTATCGGGTCATGTTCCCAACGCGCCCTTGGTTCGCCCGGAGAGCCCACGGGCCGACAGACTCTTGTCATGGATGTCACCGAAGCAGTAACGCAACGCAAGTCAATCCGTGCGTTCCTCCCCGATCCGGTAAGCGACGAGAAGATTGCGGAGCTCCTAAAAACAGCATCGCGCTCACCGTCAGGCGGAAACGTCCAGCCCTGGCGGATCTACGTCGTTAACGGAGCCTCAATGCAGCGCTTCCGCGAGTTCCTGTCGTCACGCCAGCCCGGACCACCGGCCTATGACATCTATCCACCGAACCTCCCTGAGCCCTATCGCTCGTCGCGATTCAAGATTGGTGAGGACATGTACGCGTCGATCGGCGTGACGCGCGAGGACAAGGCGGGTCGACTTCAGCAATTTGCCAAGAATCTCGACTTTTTCGGCGCACCGGCGGCGATCTTCTGTTTCGTGGACCGAATCATGGGCCCCCCACAGTGGAGCGACCTTGGAATGTTCTTACAGACTTTCATGCTGCTAGCCCAAGAAGCAGGCCTCGCAACCTGTCCGCAAGAAGCGTGGGCTGTCCACGAAGAAGCAGTTGCTGAATTCACTGGTGCACCGGAAGGACAGCGAATTTTCTGTGGCGTTGCCGTGGGCACTGCCGACGAGGACGCACCGATCAACAGCGTGCAGAGCGAGAGGGAGCCGCTAGACGTGTTTGCGGCCTTTGTGTAAGAGGGCGCAGTCTTCGACAGCGGTGGGCCGTGGCGTGTTTGTTTGCCCGTGCGGCGGCGTGCTCGCCACCTGGAAGTTTGTCGACTGGCACGGCCGAACCGGTACTGGCTCCGTCGTCAAGACCCGTCGGTCGTGACAGCGTGCTTCTGCAGATCGGCGAGGTCGACGTATTCGAGAGTGCTGACATGTGTCGACTCGAGTATGACGCCGCACGCCTGGCCAGCTTCGAATGCTTCCTTCCACCGCATCGCGCACACGCACCACTGGTCGCCCGGCGTGAGTCCGGCAAAGCCGTACTGCGGCATCGGCGTCGTCAGGTCGTTGCCAAGCGAAGCCGAGAATGCAAGAAAGTTGGCGGTAACTCGGGCGCATACGGTGTGCATCCCCGGGTCGTCGCCGCGGTGCTCGCAGCAACCGGTTCGGTAGAAGCCAGTCATCGGGTCAAATGAGCATGGCATGAGCTTGGTTCCGAGCACGTTTATTTGCTGCACCAGAGCATCCTGCACCGATCGCCGCCCAGATGTCATATTCGCAGCAGATTTCAGCAAGTTAATGAGGCCGAGATTCGTTGTACTGAGGATCTTCCTCGGAGCACCGCGTTGCATTACGCTGGCTCCGTAACCATTCACGGTGACTGGTTGGATTGGTTGTCGGAGCTAACCCGACGTGCCCTGTTCGTCTGACCGGAGCCGGATAGCGTCTTCAGAACAATGAATGAACACATCTCTCGGCCTGGTCCGCGCTTTCGATTCGCCCCCTCACCGACCGGCTTCTTCCATGTCGGCGGTGCGCGAACGGCCCTGATGAACTGGGCCCTGGTGCAACGCCTAGGTGGGACCTTCGTGCTGCGAATTGAAGACACAGACGAAGCCCGCAATCGGCCTGAATGGACTGAGGGCATCATCAACGCTTTGGCCTGGCTCGGCATCTCCGACTCCGATGAACACTTTGAGGGTCCACATTTTCAGAGTGCCAACGCGGATGCGCACATCGCCGCAGCGCAGCGGTTGTTCGAATCTGGCGCAGCGTACTACTGCGATCTCAGTGGGCAAGAGGTCCAGGACCGCGCCGAGAAACTGAGCATTACTGGGTACGACGGCTATTCCCGTGACCGCGGGCTAGAGCCAGGACCCGGCAGAGTGCTTCGATTTCGAGTTCCTGAGGGTGTCACCATTGTCAGCGACCTAGTGCGCGGCGATGTGTCGTTCGACAATGAGACGATCGAAGACTTCGTCTTGCTGCGTGGTAACGGTGCCCCAATGTTTCTGCTTGCCAACGTGGTCGATGATGCTGAGATGGCGATCAGCCACGTCGTGCGTGCAGAAGAGCATCTGCCAAACACGCCGAAACAGCAGATGTTGTGGAACGCACTAGGTCACGCCCCGCCAGCGTGGGCGCATGTACCCGTGCTGGTCAACGAGCAGCGAAAGAAGTTGTCGAAGCGGCGCGACAAGGTAGCGCTCGAGCAGTACCGCAGTGAGGGCTTTCTGGCCGATGCGATGGTCAACTACCTCATGACGCTCGGTTGGACCCCGCCGGGCGCTGAGGAAGCGGGAAGTGAGATCGTGTCGTGGGCCAGCATCGAAGCCGACTTTGCCTTGGAAGACGTGAATCTGTCACCCGCGTTCTTCGATGTGAAGAAGCTCGTTGCCTTTAACAAGCAGTACATCAAGAACATGGATTCCGCAGAGTATTTGGCCGCAGCATCTGCAGAGCTGCCCGACGATTGGGATCGGGAACGCTTCGCCATGATCGCACCGCATATCCAGGAGCGACTCGAAACTCTGAAGGATGTGCCGGGTGCTGTCGACTTTCTGTTTTGGCCACAGGGCGAAGATGCCCCGCCGATTCAGTATGACGATGCAGCGTGGGAAAAGGCAGCCAAGCCCGAGTGGGCAGCTGCGCTATTGGCCGATGTCATTGAGGCCTACGGTGCCGTCGAGTCGTGGGATCACGAAACGCTCAAAGCCTCGATGGAAGATTTGATGAGGCAGTACGAAATCAAGCTCGGCAAGGCACAGGCGTTGCCGCGCGTTGCCGTGACCGGCAGGGCGGTTGGCCCACCCCTATTTGAGGCGCTCGAAGTACTCGGACGCAATGAGACGGTCCGACGGTTGACTGCAGCCGCGGATCGACTGACTGGCTGAGTGCGGCGCTCCGATGGGAGACACACCAACCGACATCGCAACGGCAGGAGCGAAGCCTCGACTGCTCTCGCGATTTCGGCGGCCGCTGACGGTCGGCTTAGCTGTCGCAGCCTTACTGGCCGGCTACTACTGCGTATCGCTGTGGCAAGTGCATTCTGCCGGTCGAACGGACCAGGCTCGACAGGTCGACGCCATCGTCGTGATGGGCGCTGCTCAGTATGACGGTCGGCCATCACCGCAACTCGCTGCTCGACTCGACCACGTGGCAGCGCTGTGGCCGAAAGGATTCGCACCGCTGGTAGTGGTCACTGGCGGCAACCAACCCGGTGACCGTTCGACCGAAGCCGACGCTTCAGCCGCGTACCTCATCGAACGTGGGGTCCCTGACAGTGCAATTCTGCGCGAGGATCGCGGATCGACGTCGTACGAATCGCTCAAGCGAACTAAGGCATTGCTTGACGAACGATCCGATGGAACCCATTCGGTGCTGGTCGTCACCGATCCCTATCACACCCTGAGGAGTAAGCTGATCAGCTCAGAAGTTGGTATGACAACCTACGGATCGCCAACTCCGACCTCGGTCGTCAGGGGTGTACGGTCGTTCGAACGTCATGTGTGGGAAGCAGGGGGCGTGGCGATCGGACGCCTCACAGGGTTCCGGTGGCTCAGTGGCATCACTGATTAAAATGGTATCCGAGGGTGCTCGCCGAGCGTGTGTGGGCGCCCAGCCCGACCGCCGATATGCTCATCATCCGCATCGGTCGCAGTAATCTCTCCGGGGATCAGAACGGCTCATCGGTGGGGCGTGGTGTAATTGGTAACACAGCAGTTTCTGGTACTGTCGTTGGGGGTTCAAGTCCTCCCGCCCCAACCATTTCAGTTGAAAATGCGATCGGTTGCGAGCCGTCGTACATCAATTTCCGGCCGTTTCCAGTGGCGCATTCTCGGGTGTGAACGTTGATGGCCTGCTGCTATCGTCAGGGCCGCAGCACCGCCCTTGCGGCAAGGCGCTGAGTACCAGGTCCCGTTCGTCTAGCGGCCTAGGACTCCACCCTCTCAAGGTGGCGGCACGGGTTCGAATCCCGTACGGGATGCTAAATTCAAAGACCCCTGGTCACAGTGATGTGGCTGGGGGTTTGCCCGTTTCGAGCACCCTCGTTGACGAGCACACCGGACAGTGGTCGCAGCTGAACTGATCAAAATCTGAGCGGCAATACTGGTACATCTTTTCGCAGCTGTTTGGCGTCAGATGTTGTTCGTCGTCTGACCGCCTCGGAGAAGTGTGACGTGCGCCAGTTGGCTCTTGAGCTTGTCCCTGGCAGTTAGCTCCGACCAAGTTGCTCGCCGGGTATTCAAAACACAGCGCGCTATCGGCGACAAGTTGCTTACTGGAACTGCTGAGCCAATCGACTGAGGAGCCGAACTTGATCGCCACATCGGTGATCAAATGCACGCGCTGTGTGCGATATCAAGCAGGTGAGGAAGCCCAGGAAAGTTTCGCTAATACCTGTGAGAGGTTTGCTGCTCAGTCGTAGATACAAAAGTCATACGAGAAGTGATGCTGTGATCGCTTGGAGCGTGTGCGCGCAGGCGATTGGCCTCGGGTCAATACTGTGGCTGAGGTCAGGACACTCCGGGGTCTGACGCGTCTGACCCGACCTGTTCTCCAAGGCCTTCGTCTTGGGCGATGTACATAGTCGTTGACGGGAACGCCATACCACTCCCGGCGCTCTCGACTACATCAAGCACGACTAGCAGGAGATCTTGCTGAACCACCTGAAAATCAAACAGCTCATGGGTGGACAATCTGGCCCGAACCTCAATATCGATCGACGACTCTCCAAAGTTGACGATAAGGACCCGCGGGTAGTCGACTTGGTTGAGAACCTGCGGGTGCTCACGGAGCCGCTGGTTTGCCAGATCAACGATGTTGCGGAGCTGATCTGCAGTTGTCTCATATCGCACCCCGATGACGTGGCGGAACTCCATGTGGCGCCGAGCGGAGAAATTCGTAGTCTTCATGCTGCTGATCTGGGAGTTAGGCAGGACAATCACGGTGTCGTCCAACTTTCTGATGCTGGTCGAACGAGGGCCGATCTCTACGACCGTCCCGTAATCAGTATCCACAGTTATTTTGTCGTCGACGCTGAAGGGCTTATCTGCATACAACGTGATCCCACCGATGAGATTTTCGAGTGTCCCAGTCGCTGCGAGGCTTATAGCGAGGGCGAAGACGCCAGCTCCAACGCCGAGACCGATGGTGGACACGCCAAGCTGGGCGAGACCAACCCAAACGATCACCATGACGCCAGTAACAGTGACTACTTTTCCTACGAGTCGAGTGAAATGGCCATCGCTGTTGTCCTTGAATCTTGGTGAGTCCTCAAGACCATGCCGCAGCATCGACGATCCCAGCCAAAAGATCCAGGCGAAGGCAGTCCAAGTTGCGACCGTGACCAAAGCAGTCACTGTGGTCGCAATTTCGCCGCTGTGGTTGACCTGCTCGTTCAGAAATTTTTGAGCACCAATGACGAGCGCCAAAAGTACAACAGGCGTAGTGAGCTTCCAGATGTGCCCTCGCCAGGAGTCACTTGCCCGTTTTGCGACAACGAAACGGCGCCACAACCAGGTACAGGCTAACACTCCGGCCAAGACCAAGATATCGGCAATCAACTTCCATAGAGGGATGCCAAAGACCTGAGTCTCAAGTGATTCTGGCATTGCATCAAGCAGCCACTGGGGAATCCGGTATCCGGTTGCGTTAGTGATTTCGTTCACCCAGTTTTTGACTATGACACCGTCACGAACAGGAAGATCGCTGACTGTTTGTCTCCAGCCTTTGAGCCCGTTCAACGTGCTCGCGGAGAACACGTAGTCACCGGCTCGTGCGCCGGCTGCTAGCCGAACGATGGTGATTTCTGTTCCTGGGATGACGTACCGCTCGATCCCAACCGATGGCCGTAGCTGTTGCCCACTCGCTTCAGCGGCAATGTCGTTCTCTGTAGCGGTCACGTCGGGCGGCTGGATTAACAAGTCACTGCTGCTCGACCACGCCTCTTCAACATCATCAGCGTCAGGGAAGTCCGCAAGATCAGGTTCAGGTATCCGATTAAAAATGTCCGCCAAGCGCCCGAACGAGGCCACGATCACCTCGTCTTCGTTTGCGCTAGCTACATCAGACAGATCAAACAATCGTCCGGTATCAGAGAGAGCATCAGCCAACGCCTTCTGAGTCGACTCCGACCGGTTCTGCTGATACTGAACGTACAACTCCTCGGCCACGACGACTTGTTCGATAAACGACAAGTAGGTGGCCGCTGGGCTTGAGGTGTCAAGGGGTTGGAGTGGACTCGCATCGTCGCCTTCCGTTGCGACTGCGGTGTTAACACCAATTCCGATAGCTGCTGCGAGAACAACAAAAAATAGCCGAGCCATGCTGAGTAGCGTTCTGTGGGTTGCCTGCTGAGAGCCCGCTCTAAGTTGCTGACGGATCATTCGCCGATTCCTACCTGCCAAAATATGCCCGCGACATGCAGAGGCGAAGCCAATCTCTCGTTGACGCCGCCAAAGCTCGCACACCCTTGCATCTAACCTAAGTTACTGAACAGCGACGTCCCGAGAAACTTCTTGGAAGTCTTCAAGCACAGTCACCACAGCCGACCCAACTGCTCAGCTCCAGGGCGCAACGCTGCACCCCTGCCACTCGCAAGAATTTTTGCGAACCCTGCACAAATGCAGAGGTCGAAATCCGTCGCCAAACTTTCCGTCGGTTGAGCAGACTCTTGGCTGGAACTCGAGAGCAGTCAGCGCCATAAAAGTTGCGCCGTGAACCCCGCCTTAAAGTACTGCATCGCAGTCGCAGAGCGATTCATTGGGTGAGGTTTTCGACGACGGGGTCGACGCAGACAGCAAAACTGAAGCGGGAGGAACCCCTGAGGCGCGCGCACTGAAGTTCAGCCAGGCGTTATGACATGAGCGGTGTGGACACGGTTTTCAGTACGAGCACCTCTCAAGACAGTGCTGGTTTCTGCTCCTAAATGAGGTCTTCCTCGAAGACCTCATTTGGATCAGCGCATATCTGACGTCGAAAAGAACAACGTGCCCGCTCGGAGCTCGGTCATCGATGGTCTCAGCGGCTGACGCTTTGTGTTCGAGCGAAGGAACGTTTGGTCAGACGCTGTCGACGTAGCGACGGACAACGGCAATCGTGCTCATTGCTGGCATGGGCCCGACCCGAACAGGGATGCCGGTTCCGACAGCATGAATCCATGTCGTCGACGTGACCGCTATGCCGACGTGGTTGATCGTGTCGCTGCCCCGATTGGCCTGGAAGATCAGGTCACCAGGCTGGATTGGCTGATTGCGAAAGTCGACGCTCGTTCCCTGGCGGGCCTGCCATGCGCTGTAGTGGACCAGTTTGACTCCGATCTGTTGGTAGGCAGCGAGGCTCAGGCCCGAGCAATCGAATGCGTCTGGCCCCTTGGTAAAGAAGCGGTACGGCTTACCAACCTGGGCGAGCGCATAATTAACCACGGCTGTCGCACCGGAGCCACTGCTGGTAATGGTTTGTTGACTCGTCGGGGCCGCAGGGCTGACACCAGACTTGTCGGTTGCGCCGCTCGGAAGACTGAGTTGCATGCCGGGCATGATCAGGCTGGTGGTTGTCATTTGGTTGACTTTGACGAAGGACGCCAGCGAAACCTGGTACCTGGAGGCGATGCCGCTCAACGTGTCGCCAGCCCGCACCACGTGGGTCGCACTCGAATGACTTGACGGCGGTGCTGGCACTGGTGCCGGTGCTGGTGATGGTGATATCGAGGTGCTGGTTGCGCCGCTCGGGAGACTGAGTCGCATGCCGGGCATGATCAGGCTGGTGGTTGTCATTTGGTTGACTTCGACGAGCGATGCCAGCGAAACCCGGTGGCGCCTGGCGATTCCGATCAGTGTGTCCCCCCAGCGCACCTTGTATGTTTCCCTGACTTCCGCAACCGGTGAAGAGGCTGGTGTGCTGGCTGACGTTGCTGGTGCTGGTGCTGGTGATGTCGAGGTGCTGGTGATGCTGCTCGGGAGACTGAGTTGCATGCCGGGCATGATCAGGCTGGTGGTTGTCATTTGGTTGACTTCGACGAGCGATGCCAGCGAAACCCGGTGGCGCCTGGCGATTCCGATCAGTGTGTCCCCCCAGCGCACCCCGTATGTTTCCCCAACTCGCACGGCCGGTGACGAGGTCGGTGTGCTGGCTGATGATGCTGTTCCCCCAGCAGATGAGGAAATGTCGAGCTCTTGGCCAGGAAGAATCCGGCTGGTGAGCCTCAGGTTGTTGGAGCGAAGCAAATCAGACAGTCGAATGCCTGACTTGGAGGCGATGCCGATCAGGGTGTCCCCTTCGGCCACAACGTAGGTTTGCTCGTTCTCAGCATGAGTGATTGCGGGCATGGTGAGAGCACCAACGCCGATCCCCAATGTGACGACGACTGCAAGACGACGAATTACTGTCATGAACCTTCATCGACGCTCTTGAAGAAAACTTGACGATCTCTTGAGAAATTTTAAAAAAAGTTTTGAGAGGGTCTACCGGAATTCTCCCGGCGTCAACCTGGACGCTGATACTGGTTCACGTCCCAACGATGTTGCGGCGTGATGCGGCAAGCACGACAAGGCTGCATCCTGCGGCGACCACCGATACCCCGATGAGTACCCCCGATGTTGAGTTCAGGTTGGCCAGTGTTGTGATGAGTAACGGCATCGCCATCCCGGGGTAGGCCAAAAGATAGAAGCTCGAGGTCAGCGACCCTCGTCGGTCGGTGTCCGTCATGACTCCGATCAGCGACAGGCAGGCGACCATTAAACTTCCCGATGCCACTCCCAGGAGGGGCGCAGAGATGAGAACAAGCGGCCACTGGTCGGCTGCGAACGCCACGGTCCCGACGATGTAGCCAGCGGTGCCCATCGCCATTCCAAGTGGTAGGGCCGCCCGAGGACCGATGGCGACGACGAGGGGGCGAGACAGGAGCCCCGACCAGGCGGTTAAGGCTCCAGCGGCAGCGGCAACGCCGACATCGCTGACGCCGATGGAGTCGCCGACCAGTACGGGAAAGAGCGCAAACCCGGCCGACGGAAAGACGAAGACCCAGATGGCTGCGGGGACGATAATGATGACAAAGGCTTGACGCGCTGCTGGGGGCACGCCAAGCGACAAGCGAATTCTTTGGTCTGCATCGGCCGGATGTGTCTCAGGAACCCAGAGCATTAGCCCAACGACCGCCAACGAGGCAGCCGCATGAATGGCGAAAGCGAAGACGAGGGGGCCGGGGGCCAGCCAGAACAGTAGAGCCGAGATCACCGGCCCAAGGCCAAATCCTGCGTAGGTGACGAGGGTGATCCGCACCGCAGCCCGTTGCTCTTCTCCTGGCCCATACAGTTCAAGTAGCCAAGCCGTTCCAATGCCCAGCACGGCGCCACTGACAACGCCGAGTAAAAAACGGCCGAACAAGAGCCAGACGAATTCATCACGACCGGCAATCATCACCAGTGAAGCAATGCCAGACAGCACAGTCATCGGCAACACGATTGGTCGTCTGCCAAACCGGTCCGACATCGGACCAGCGAGTAATAACGCTGCCATGATACCGATGACGTAGACCACGAAAATCGCAACGGTGGCAGACTCGGCGAGGTCGAGGCGTCGTCGATACTCAACGAGAAATGGCGTCGAGACGTTGGTGCCGTACGCCACGACGAAGATGCCGGCGATCAACGAATTGCGTTGGCCGGATGTGGCGCACGGAGTCACCGTTGGAATCTATGCCGTGGCGACGTCCAGAGGATCAGCGGCGCCAGAAGTAGGCGTCGCGGGGATTTGTTTCGAGTGCCTTTTGGCTCGGAGTGCTTAGTGACCCGGGGTAGTGGCGTACCCACTGGTTGACCTTACGGAGCACGGGTTGGTTGCGCTCTCTGGCCGGTGCGGCAATTCCCATTTTCCATCTCCCATTCGTGAGTTGACCATTGAGGTACTTGATTAGTGCAGATTGTAGGGTGGCTTATATGGCACGAGGTAAACGTTCTTTGTCACCAGGCATTTGGTTTGCGGATGTCTGAATTCGATCAAGTGCTACCCCCCCTTGCGACACTTGTTGCCTTCGAGGCGGCATTCCGACATCAGAACTTCACTCGGGCCGCCCATGAACTGCACCAGTCTCAAGCCACAGTCAGCCGGCGTATTCGAGAGCTTGAGGCTGACCTGGGTGTTGCGCTTTTTGAGCGACATCGTCATGACGTTTCGCCGACCGCTGACGGGGAACTGTTCGCTGCGTCGGTGCGCCTGTCATTGAGTGAACTTTCATCGACAGCCGACTTGATCCGTCGGCGATCTCTCGGCAACGACTCGATTACGCTGCTCACGAGTTTGTCGCTGGCGACTGCAACGGTCGCTCCCATCCTCGGTGAGTTTCAACGAACGCATCCGGATGTGAATATTCGCGTGCTTGCGTCTGACGATTTGATTGCATCGACAGACGAAGACTTCGACCTCGCCCTGGGATACGGCCCGAGTGAATCGAGCCTGTTCGCGGTTGATTTCATCGCTGAGGAGGCGGTGTTTCCCGTCTGCTCGCCGTCGTTCGCAGCAAAGCTCCCGACACCGGTCACCACGGCTGATCTCGCCGTGCTGCCGCTGCTGCATGTCGACTACGTCAATCCGGGCTGGACCACGTGGCAGGACGTGCTTGCATCCGCGCTTGTCGGCGAGCCTGGCCGAATTAAGTCCGTAGTATTCACCTCGTACCAGGTTTGCCTTGATGTTGCCGAGCGCGACGGCGGTATAGCACTGGGTTGGGAGCGCTCAGTTCGGTCACGACTCGACGCAGGAACATTGGTCCGCGTGCCTGACATCACTGTTCGCCATGCCGGCCGCATTAATGCATACTTCCCCATTCGGACTTCTCCGAACCCGCACGCTGTCGAGTTTGTCGCGCTTTTGAAGATGACGCTTGCGGATGATCAGGCGGAGGCCTCCGAGCTCGTGGCTGAGTGAGATGGTTACGTGACGGCAACTTGGCCGCCCGCCTGTTTCACGATGAATCTCTCGGCCGCAAAAAGCGGGCGGGTCTATTAAGGTGCGGTGCTCCCGGCACCGTGGATTGGGATCTGAGCTGCTTCTCCAGCTGCGAGTAAGGCCATCTCGATTGCTGCGCTAGTGGCTTCTTCGCCAACGTTGTGTCCGCCGGCTGGCTCGCTGCGTGCAAATGCCTGAGCATCGTTCTCGACTGTCAGGACTCCCATTCCAATAGGAGTACCTTGGGTAAGTTGAACTTGCATAATGCCTGCGGCGCAGCCCTCAGAAACCAGTTCATAGTGGGTGGTTTCTCCGCGGATCACTGCGCCGAGCACAACCAGGGCATCGACGGTTCCTGAAGAGATCACCGATTGGGCGGCAAAGGGTAGCTCGAATGCGCCGGGTACCGTGACGAGGCGGTGCGTCGCCCCAACCGCCGATAGCGCGCGTTCAGCTCCGGTGATAAGACGATCGACAATCTGCTGGTTCCAACGCGCTGCGATGATGGCGATGTGTAGCTGGCTAGCATCAAAATCGAGCATCGTTGCCCGCTCAGTTCCGCTTGCCATTGCTCAGCCCTCTTCTTTCGGCATGACACCAGTTTGCGGGTCGCCGAGGTCGCCAAGAAGATGCCCCATTCGTTCTTGCTTCGTGCGGAGATATCCGAGATTCTCATCGGTCGGCGTAGACAAGATTGGCACCCGCTCCACAACCTCGAGACCAAAGCCTGCCAGACCACCGTATTTGCTTGGGTTGTTTGTCAGCACTTTCATTTTCGTGACACCCAGGTCGACAAGAATCTGGGCGCCAACTCCATACTCGCGTGAGTCAACAGGCAGTCCCAGTTCGAGATTTGCGTCAACGGTGTCGCGTCCTCGTTCCTGCAATGCGTATGCCCGTATCTTGTGCCCGATGCCAATACCGCGTCCTTCATGTCCCCGGAGGTAGACCACTGCGCCGCGTCCAGCATCAGCGACGAGTCGCATAGCTTCGTCCAGTTGGGGGCCGCAGTCGCAGCGACGGGATCCGAAAATATCTCCAGTCAGGCACTCGCTGTGCACTCGAACAAGGACTGGGTCGCCGTCGTCTTCGTGCAGGTCGCCCATTGTGAATGCAAGGTGTTCGATTCCGTCGAGTTCGGACCGGAACGCATGGCATTCGAATGTCCCCCATTGCGTTGGGATCTTGGCGGTCGATACTCGCTGAACGAGCTTCTCGGTCTGGCGTCTGTACCGGACAAGATCGGCAATGGTGATCATGAGAAGTCCGTGCTCGTCAGCGAAAGATCGAAGTTCGTCAACCCGGGCCATCTCTGACTTGTCACCTGTGACGATCTCGCAGAGAAGTCCTGAAGGTTGGAGTCCGGCGAGCCGGGCTAGGTCGACGGTGGCCTCGGTGTGTCCGGACCGCTTCAGAACTCCACCTGTACGTGCCTCGAGCGGGAGAACGTGGCCAGGGCGCGCCAGATCGGCTGGCGCTGTCTCGACGTTAGCGAGTGCCCGGATAGTCGATGCCCGATCACTGGCGCTGATACCGGTTGAGGTTCCCACTCGATGATCGACACTCACCAGAAAGGCGGTGTTCATGCTTTCGGTGTTGTCTGTAACCATCGGATCAAGGCGCAAGGCGCGGGCGCGTTCGGGTGTTATGGCTGTGCAGAGGAAGCCGGATGTGTGGTGGAGAAAGAACACGACATCTTCGGTCGTGACCTTCTCCGCAGCCATAATCAAATCACCCTCGTTCTCTCGGTCCTCGTCATCGACGACAACTACGATTTCGCCCCGGCCGATTGCCTCAATAGCGTCGCTGATTTGGGCGAAGCCTCGGTCCTCGTGCCCGCCATTCATCTCGAATGTCGAATCGCTCCGACGGTCTGAATCGGGAAGATCGGTGCCCGCATTCACGAGGTCACCTCGTCGGCCTGTCCCTCGGAGACTTTCCAACTGATCAGTTTCTCGACGTATTTGGCGGTGATGTCGACTTCGATGTTCACAGCGGCTCCTTGTTGCTTCGACGACAGCGTGGTCACAGCTTGAGTGTGCGGAATAATGGCGACGGTGAAGCCGTCATCGAGAGCGGCAACAACCGTTAAGCTGATCCCATCGACGGTGATCGATCCCTTTTCAACCACGTAGCGCGTCATTGCCGGGTCCATGCGAATGCGAAGGTCGGGAGCGGGTTCGACGATGTAGCCAACGGCATCAACGTGGCCCTGCACGAGGTGACCACCGAGACGATCTATGAGACGGACCGGTCGCTCGAGATTCACCGGGCTCCCGGGCTGGAGCTCGCCCAAGCTTGTCCGATTGAAGGTTTCCAGAGTCACGTCGGCTCGCCACCATCCGGCATTGAGGTCAAAATCGACAACAGTCAGGCAGCAGCCGTTGACAGCAATCGAGTCACCGATCTTGGTGTCGGCCAACACTGCTTGAGCACGGACCAAAACATGATCATCACTGCGGGTGATTACCTCACCAAGCTCTTCGACAATTCCTGTGAACATCGTCTCCTCGTTTCCCATCAGACTCAACCGTGATTACAGCTGAGTAAATTGGGGACACTGGAGGCCCCGGTGGAGCAGACATAACCGCAGCGGTAGCTCCGCCGGACCGTCTGCGTACGCAAAGGCACCCGTCTCCCTCGCTCTCATCCGGACTTTGACCGTCGGCTCCTGGATGTAACAGGATCAGTCCGTCACACTCCGGCGTTTTTGGGTCGCCGGTTCAGTTCAGGAGTCGCGGGCTTGCACCGCCGATAGGGAATTTCACCCAACCCCGCGAGGACTCGCGTAACCCACAACATAGCAATCGACGTCCAGTTCAAGTGCAGTGGTGCTCGATGATTTAGGCAAAAAGGTTCCCGGAGATGTGATGGTCTTGGAGAGACTCGGCGCCGGACTGCGTATTACGCGAACGTCGCAATGGCCATGACCTTGACGAGGTATTCGTCATCGGTGATTTCGCCGCGCTGACGCTGCTCAGCGGCGCGAACGATTTGCTCAGCGGTGGAGACTCCGATAGCCGGCTGATCCGTTTGCTGCGCTCGGGTGGGGCGCAAAACAACGTAAGTAGCGAGTCCGAGTACCGGTACGAGGACGAGTGCGAGTACCCACGCAAGCTTTCGAGCACCGGAGAGGTCGGAGCGCCAGATCGCTTCACCGAGGGCATATGCCCAGAGCGCGAGCAGCGGTGCTCCGACGACGAGCAGAACAAATGGGCCACTCATGATCCAAGCACCGCCTCGACAACAGCCGAGCGGCGCGCAGCGACCTGTTCACTGAAGGGTTGTGGGTAGCCTGGAGCACGCCAGCGGCGGTATGCACGCGACATCAGCATGAGTCGCTCGACGAACAGCACGACGGCGGCGAAATATACCGGCAGCAAGATGAACGCGACGCCCCCGGCCGACCATCCGAACGCCGCGATGGCCCGCCAGATGACGATCCCCCAGGTGATACCAAATGCCAGTGAAGCGACGACAGGTTTGATTGTCGAATGCATAGACGGAGCGACACGGAGGCGGCCCACCGCCTTGACCAGTAGAAAGGGAATGACGTTCACAGCGATGCCAACTGCAACGAATGGCAGAAGGCAGATACCGATGATGAGTTGCCACACAAGCGCACTGAGAAACCCTCCGGTACGTAGCCGGGCGTGGAGTACTGCGTCGGTCGTTCCAATCGTCTCTAAGTCTTCTTGGTACTCTTTCACCGAGGCACAAATCCTCGCACGGTGCTCGGCGGGAAGGTCTGCCAGGGTATTCGCCAGCCGGTCTCGCAAGGCAAAGGGCACCTCGCTGGCGGAGTCATCCAGTTGGCTCCGAAGGGCGATCGCTGCTCCTGTCGCCAGCTGACTTGCTTCGCTCCAATCCTCGTAGTCAGGTGCCGCTCGACGCAGGGCGATGTCGATACCGTCAGTAAGGGCGTCGACTGCTGCACGGTTCGATGCGGTGATCTCAGTGCCGGAGGGCGCCTGATCGGCGATCAACTCATCCAGATCGAGCGGCATCCCGACGTTAATGAAGACTTGGCTGCGCAGCGCGGCCTTGTTTTCGTAGTGGATGCCGATTGGAACGATCTGAATACCGTCCACGCCATGTGCTCGCGCTCCGATTGCGATTCGAGCGGCGCCCGTTTTCACCGTCGCAATCGAGGGTTCGTTGCGCGTGACCCCCTCAGGGAAGATCAATACATTACCTGCATCGTTGAGGGCGTCGTAGCATGAGGTGAACATCTCGTCATTACTGGTAGGCGAGTTGTGATCCTCGGGCTTGTGAACTGGAATCGCCCCGATCCAGTTCATCAGGCGCCCGACAACGGGAACGTTCCAGATGACGTCTCGGGCGACGATCCCGGGTCGATCGGGGAGGACCCCGAGTAAGAGGAGCGCATCAGAAACCCCACCGAAATGGTTGGCGACATTCAACTTCGGACTTTCGTTCGGAGTCGAGACAGGAGCGTAGACATCGACCTCCCGATACAGCGACCTGATTAGAAACCCAACAACCTTTCCGATGAAACGGTCCTTTGTCGACCTGCGGCTTTCGGTCTTGCTCATGATGCCCAGTCTCGAACATTGGCAATCGCCCACCAGTACCAGAGTCCAAAGACGACGGCTGACAGCACGTGCCATAGCCCGTGTAATTGGTGCCAAGCGTCTGGCTCGCACAGAGGGCTGTTAGAGCGGCCGAGTACCCACGACGCGCCACTGACGACTGCAAAGGCAACGATTACCACCCAACCGCTGCGACGGTGGCGGGCGGGGACGTGCCGAAGATGGCGACGGTAGATGACGATTTCAGCGACAACAACGGCGGCCGCAACTGCGATGGTCAAGGGGGCAACGACGGCAGGAACGGTTACGGCAAGCAGCACAGCAGCAAGCGTCAAGGCGGCAAAATTGGCAAACTCCTGACCCAAACGAGGCTGGAGAAGGCTGAGGTCATGGTTGACCATAAAGAGCACGGTGAGCAGAATCGGCAAATCGTGCATGAGCTGGGAACCGCTCAGTTGCGGACCGTGGAATGCAACGCTGCCCAATCCGACAGCGATGAGACATCCGGCGTAGATAAGCGGTCTGCCTTGCGGTCGGCCCGAACGCAAGGCAGACAAAATGATGGCGATGCCGATCAGCGAGTACGCCAGGCTGCTCAGCGCATTTACCGGTTGGGCGAGCCAACCATTTCCGAGTGTCTCGCAATCTGTCTCGCCAAGCTTGCGAAGTACAGCGTTGGTCAATGCGAGGCCCGCCATCAGACAGCGTTGATCTCAGCGGATCGACGCTCAGCGGCCCGGACGCCGTAACGCCAGACCCCGAGTGCTCCCATACCGACCGGAATCAACAGCAACCAGGTCATCAGTCGGTACAGAAGAACACCAGCAGTGATCTGATTAACCCAATCGCCATCGGCTGCAGCGGTTAGCAACCCAACGAAGCCAAGTTCGGCCACTCCGGCGCTGCCGGGGGTGATTGGAATTGCAGTCATTCCCGCCACCAGCCCATACGCAGCTGCAACTGCCAGCCAGCCGAGATTGTCTTCCGGAATTCCGACAAACCGCAAGGTCAGTACTAGGAGTGAGCATTTTGCTGCTGTCGTTGCAATAGTCGCAAGTGAGCACTTCAACCACTTACCGGACAATTGGTCGACTGCTTCAGCGCGTTTCTTCACGAAGAAGACTCCAAGATTGTCGTCAGGCAAGGTTTTGCGGAGCTTGCTCGTTACCGCTCGTGTCGGTCGGTCGAGCCAGCGGCCGACAGTAAGTGTCCGCTGCTGTGATCCGAGCGTAAACCCTGCGGCGGCAACGATGATGGCGAGCGCCACGGACGCAGTGACAATGACTGAGAAGAAACCTGATAGCGGAACATCGGCGAGCACGATGAGTACGCCGGCGATGGACGGCAAGATGAGGTTGGCGCCAATCGAGAACACCCCGCTCCCAACAACAGCGGTAGTCGCCTCCGAGGAGGACACGCCCCAGGATTGATACATCCGAAACCGAATTGGCAAGTCACTTGGACCGGGAATCAACGATGAAATAGCGGTGGGTCCGAGGCTGGCAAGCACGCCGCGTCGCACAGCCAGCTTGTCGACAAGCGACGCAGTCAACGCGCCTTGGGTAACGACCCAGACCATCCATCCAAATATGAGCGAAAGAGCTTCGGCGTCGGACAGTTCGGCGATCGACCGACGGACCTCGTCCCAGTTGAGGTCGTCGAACACGTTGAACAAGACCCATGTTGAAAACCCGAGCACAGCAACCACCAATGCGACGCGGAAGGCGACCCGGCGGATCGTGTTTCGGCGCGAGTTAGGCGTCAGGTCAGCAGGAGGGCCCTCGGCTGCCACCGTGGCCGACGACTTATCTTCGTGATCTCCACCCATGGCGGGCAAAACGATATCAAGGCGCGTGATAGGAAGTGCCGGCCCGGATCAATGATCTCGACCAGCGATTCGACTTAGACCGGCCAGACCTCCGCCACGGTGAGCAGCTCCTCGCGAAACTCGGGATGGCCAATAGAAGCGAGTGCACACGCCCGCTCGCGCACGGTGAGGCCTCGCAGCTCGGCAACGCCGTACTCGGTAATAACTACGTCGACCATGTGTCGCGGCGTCGTCACGATCGAACCCTCCGACAGCTTGGGCATGATCCGTGACACAGTCTGGCCGTCCACCGATGTGGTTGACGGAAGACAGACCAAGGAGCGATCGCTCAGTTCGAGTGCGGCGCCGGCAACAAAGTCTTCATGGCCACCAATGCCGGAGAACTGTCTTCCCTCGATGGTGTCGGCGGTGATCTGACCCGAGAGATCAACGGCCATAGCTCCATTGATGGTGACCATCTGCTCGTTGCGGCTGATCACTTCTGGCGAGTTAATGATTTCGACCGGCAAAAATCGGACGTCGTCGTTGTTGTTGAGCCATTCGTACAGCTCAGGGATGCCAGCTGCGAACGTTGTCACGGAATAACCGTTGTAGATGCCTTTGTTATCGTTGGTGACCTTGCCTGCTTGGCAGAGGCGCATTAAGCCGCTTGTGAACATCTCGGAGTGAATGCCGTAGCCCGAACCTGGTCCCTCGGCGAGCGCAGTCGCAATGGTGTTGGGAATGCCGCCAATGCCGGTTTGAAGGGTTGCTCCATCGGGAATGAAGGGAAGCGCGAACGATGCGATGGCTTCCTCGACCTCAGTGGTTGGCGCGTCGGCGAGGTTGATTGGTGTGTAGTTGCCCTCAACTACGACGTCGACGTCGTCGATGTGAAGGGCATGACGGTGCTCGAGTCCGATTCCGAAGGTTGTCGGAAACAGGGGACTGGTCTCGACGAGGCAGATTCGGTCAGGGTCAGCAGCGGCACGCTGTAGTTCGGCAACGTGAGCGCCAGCATGCAACGACAGGCTCATCCAGCCTTCTGAGTCAGGTGGCGAAGCCATAGTCGCTACAACCCGCGTTTTGAGTTTTTCGAGCATGCTGACAAAGCCTCGGAAGTCTGAGGGCACGAACTGCACGTCGACACCAGCATTGATAAGGAAACGTTCGGCCGGGCCGTAGAAACCGGATCGGTACGAAACTCCCGGTTTCGTGAGCACACCAAAAAGATCGGGGAGTAGCGCCCCGTTGATCTCAAAGTTCTCAAAGTCTTCGCGGGCATCGAGCGCGTGCATGAACTCGCCAGGCACTCCCGGACCTAAAGGAACCGAGAGTGAGTCGACTGGATTGATAACGCTCGCTGCTTCCGCCGGGGAAAGCCTCCGCATGGTGGATCCCTTCAGTTTGTGTTGACAGTTTTAAACCGACACCATGGCCGCTGCGAAACGCGAGAACGCGTCGCAACGGCCGATGCTCAGTCGGCGGCTTCAGAAGTGCTGGCCTCAGCGCCATCTTCGTTGGCGGCTTCGGCCTCAATCACGTCGTTCTGTCGACGGATGATGCGGATGAGATTGTCGCGTTGCTCGCGGCCGGCTTCTGTTCCGAGGAGGTAGCCAACTGCAGATGCGAGGATGAGCAGGAGGCCGAGAGGAATTTTTACTTTCATAGTCTTTCTTTCTGATCTGATGGCTTCGTTTCACAAATTGTACCCAAGGGCAGGCAGGACATTCAGCAGGTAGCCAAACTAGGCCTAATCCATCTAGATCCCTGCGGGCCTACGCTTAGAGATGTGAATCATCGATTGCCACCGGACGATAGAGATCCGGTCGACCATCTCCGAAACCACATTGGTCGTTTGGTAGCGGTCTTCGTCGTCAACGGGCTCAGTCTTTATCTGGTGACATGGATTCTTCCGGGAATGACGGTCGAGGGTTGGAAGGCTGCGGTCGGTGCCGTTGTAGTTCTCGCTGCGATCAACTCTGTGATCTGGCCTCTTGTCGCCCGGTATCTCGGCGGCGCAATCCTCTGGACCGCAGGCATGCTCGGGTTAGTAGCTAACGGGTTGATTCTGATGCTTGCGTCGGATGTCGTCCCCGGTTTCGCAGTGTCGGATCTTGTCACGGCCGTTTGGGCGTCATTGGGAATGACGGCGATTACTGCGATTGCTGGCCAGTTGCTCGCCCTTGATGACGATGCCGTGTGGATGCGACGAACGATTCGCCGCATGGTGCGTCGAATTGGAGAGCCGGAAGTGACCGAAGTCCCCGGCATGCTCTTCATCCAAATCGATGGGCTATCCGAGACGGTCCTGCGGCGCGCCTTGAGCGACGGTTATTTGCCGACGCTTGCGAAGTGGGTGAGGTCGGGCAGCCACCGAATAGCCAGCTGGGAGTGTGATCTGTCGTCGCAAACTGGGGCTAGCCAGGCTGGAATTTTGCATGGTGACAACAGCGATATGCCCGCATTTCGGTGGTTCGACAAAAAGACGGGCAAGGTTTTCACATCGAATCGACCAAAGGACGCAGCCGAGATTGAGCGCGGACGTTCCGACGGTCACGGCCTACTCGCCGATGGGGGTGTGTCTCGGTCCAACGTATTTTCTGGAGATAGCCCTGACTCGATGCTGACTTTCAGCACGGTCACCGATCGCAGTCGGCCGTCGGGCAAGGGCTTCACCTACTTCGTGTCGAGTCCATACGCTCTCACTCGTCTTATCGTCCTCAGCGTCGCCGATGTCGGGCGTGAGATCGCCGCATCGTGGCGGGCGCGCCGCCGAAAGATGGAACCGAGACTGAAGCGAGGTGGGATTTACCCTATTCTGCGGGCGGCGACCACCGTGATGCTCCGGGACATCACAGTGTCCACGCTGCTGAGCGACATTTACCGTGGCGTGCCGTCGGCGTACGTAGATTTCGTCGGCTACGACGAGGTTGCGCATCACTCAGGTATCGCAGCCCACGACGCGCTCGAGACTCTGTTCCGCCTTGATCAGCAATTTGGCCGGATAGAGCAAGTTATTGCGGAAGCACCTCGTCCCTACCATGTCGTGGTCTTGTCGGATCACGGTCAGACGCAGGGGGCGACATTCCTGCAACGGTATGGAACGACTCTGCCCGACCTCGTCGCCTCGCTCGTCGAACAGGGCCAAGAGGTGCAGAGCCCGGCACTTTCGGATGAAGGTTGGGGCAATGTGAACGGTGTCCTCAGCGACACAATTCAACGTGAGGACAGCCGGCTCTCTGGACTCCTGCGTGTTGTCACGCGCGGACGGACAACTGACGGAGAGGTAGTGCTCGGTCCGGCTAGTCGGACCGACACAGCACCTGGTGAGGCATCTGATGTCGTCGTCTTGGCATCGGGCAACCTCGGCCTGATTTCATTTCCGCACATCAATGGACGGGCAACGATCGAGACGGTAGCTGAACGCCATCCCGGGCTAGTTCGGAGTTTGGCGGTTCATCCAGGAATTGGATTCATCCTAATGCGTTCTGAGACCGTGGGTTCGATCGTCATCGGGCGTCGCGGTGTTCACTACCTTGATGATGGACGAATTGAGGGGGTAGATCCGTTAACTCCATTTGGACCGCACGCCGCCGACCACATTCGGCGCACAGATTCGTTTGCGAATTGCCCGGATCTCCTTGTCAACAGTTTCTTCGATACTGAAGCTGACGAGGGTGCAGCCTTCGAGGAACTCATCGGTTTTCACGGAGGGCTTGGCGGCAAACAGGCCGAGCCGTTCCTGTTAGCGCCGCGCTCGTTCGCGCTCCCCAATGGACCGATCGTTGGTGCTGAATCGATTCACGGCATTTTGAAGGACTGGATGCGTACTGCTTCAGCTCCTGACGCTGCGCCTCCGTGGGAGGTGCCCCAAGAGGCGCCTGCGATTTCCGTGTTTGATCGTTTGCCTTCAGACGGATGATCGCTGCAAGCGGAGCCGGACTCTTAAAGTAAGCCGCAGCTCAGAATCGCGCCAACTTCAACATTCAGATTGACAAAGGCTGGTCTGCTGACGTCGACCGGGTTTTCGAGATTGGCTCTTCGCACAAATGCGAACGGCGCCGGGTGACCACGAGAATCGACAGACAATTCCAAGTCCTCGATGGCATCGAGACCATCGCCACTTGGATTAGCTATCGGGCGGTGAGTATCACGCAGCGGAACGCATCGAGACTGGTGGCGAGCGGCCAGTCAACGGATATCTTCCAGCCGGTGGACCGCCAAAATGAATCCGATAATGACGTCGACGCCGTTAGCGACACTGAGACCTGGCCGTCAGACCAGAGAGCGGACTTAGGCCGCCGCGCACCAGCGTGGGCCATTCATGCACTGATCGTGGTGGCAACCGTACTGGGCGTGCTGTCAGGCCTCAGTACTTGGGTTGAGCGGCAGCTACTTGATACCGATCAGTGGGTGAAAGTCGCCGACGAACTCATTGCCGATGATGAGGTGCGCGGGGTCTTGGCTGCCTATCTGGTTGATGAGCTCTACGACTCCGTCGATGTTGCTGAGGAACTCGGCACTCGCCTGCCCGAAGAAGTCGATGGGTTGGGTGGCCTCGTGGCAGCAGCTTTGCGCGGTCCGGCTACCGGCGGAGTGGAGCGACTGCTCAATACCGACGTCTTCCGTGGGCTGTGGGTTGATGTGAACGAGAAGGCACACGAGACCTTGGTCCGTATCCTTCGAGATGACACCAGGCCTTCTATTTCGACCGCCGACGGTTCGGTCACCTTGGACCTCGGCGAATTGGTCAAACAGGTTGGCAAGGAGTTTGGACTGTCTTTGAACGTCGTCGACAAGTTGCCTGAAGACGTTGGTGTGGTCACGATCGTTGAATCTGATGATCTCGACGCAGCGCAGGATGCTGTGCGTCTGATTGAGACCCTGAGCGTCGTGCTGTTCGTCCTGGCCGTCCTGGTTTATGCCGCCGCTTTGTATCTCGCAGGTCAGCGGCGACGAGAGACGATTCGTGAGGTTGGCCTTGCCTTGATGATCGGCAGCGCGCTTGTGCTGGTTGGACTGTGGCTTGCCGTCGGGTCAGTCGGAGATGCGGCCGGGTTGTCGCCCGGCGCTGAGGGCGCGGCCCGAGCGGCTGCGACGATTGGCACTGGGCTTCTTCGTGGACTTGCCATGGCAGGGCTAGCGTTCGGCGCACTTGTTGTTGGGTACGCGGCGCTTGCGGGGCCATCCGCAACAGCTCGGCGTCTACGCGAGATGTTGGTGCCCGCTCTCCTGACCCGACCAGTTGTGGCTTGGTCAGCGGCGGCAGCACTCCTGGCAGTGGCGCTCTACTTTGCTCCTGGCGATCCATTGCAGTCGTGGGTTCGAGGCCTGATCTTTGTAGCGTTGCTTATCGCTGCTTTCGAGGCCCTCCGCCGTCAGTTGGCCCATGAATTTACCGAGGCTTTGCCGGTTAGCGCGAATCTTGTGGAGGGTGAACCCACAGGCTCCGATGTGGACGAGGAATAGAAGCATGACTGTCCGGTGAGTCGTACTCAGACAATGGGTCGTTGGGCCGTATCCGATTGACGAATCGCTCGGTGAGCCACGGAGCACTCGCTCCATGTGCAACAACGCTGAGTAAAACGGTGACGGTTGCGACCTGGACAATGCGCTCAGTGCCCTCGAGGTCTGATTCTTCAACAATCGTCAGCATGAAGACGATGGTGGCCAGTCCTCTCGGCCCGAACCATCCTGTAAAGGCCATAGTTGCCCGATCTGCGCCGGATCCAACTAGCGACAGTGCAACGGGCACCATTCGTATGACGGTGAGACTTGCTACGGCGTAAGCAATGGTAGCGAAGTCAAGATTTACGATGCCATCGCCGATGAGGACCGCTCCGAACACGAAGAATGTGACGGCACTGAGGACGCCGCCAATCTCTTCTAACAAGCGCGATGAAGAATGTGCATCCATTGCACCGATCCGCCGGCCGTACAGCATGCCGGCCACGAATGCGGCTATGAAACCGCTGCCGCCGAGTTCATCGGTTGCGGTGTATGCCGCAGCGGCTGCGGCGAGTGGTACGACCTGGGCCCAGGCTTCGTCGAGCCATCCTCGCCGTTTGGACTCAGTCACCATGAACCCGACCACAAATGCAACGACAGTGCCTAAAGCGATGGCGATACCGATTTCTTTGCCGAGGTCAACGATGATCGTCCCCCCTAAAGTTGGCGCTTCTTCGAGCTCAGCGAACGCGACCGCAGTGAATAGCAGCGGCACGCACACGCCATCGTTTAAGCCGCTTTCAACGTTGAGGCCTTGCCGGACCCTGGAGGGGAGTCTCTTGTCTGAGACAACTGTCTGGCCGAGTGCAGCGTCGGTTGGAGCGAGTAAGACCGCAAGCACAATTGCTTCAAAAAACAGCAAGTCAGGAAAAAAACAGAGTGCAATACCGGCACCGAAGATGATGGTGAGTGGGAGGCCGATGCCCAGCAAACGTGCCGGGAAGCCGACCTCGTGCGACAGTCTTCGGGCATCGAGCGACGCCGCATCGCCGAACAACACCAGTGCCAAGGTCACCTCGGCGAGCAGCCGGATATTGCCGACATGGATGTCCGTAGCGATGACGTCAAGGACTTTGTTGCCGAGTAAAAAGCCAACACCGGAGAACAATATGGCGGGGGTAAATGCCCCCCCGCGAAGTCGACCTGATACGCATGCGAACGCAATCAACGCGATCGATACCTGGGTTATCACTGAGCTCACTGTTTAGGTCCGGTTCTTACGTGTTGGACCCGGAGTAGTCCTTGGGATTACCCGCACCCTCAAATATTAGCCTGAGTGCCGCACTCGGTAGCGCGTCCTGCATTTAGCCAGGGCCTTTCTGATGGTGGTCGGCGTCCAAGCTATTTCCTGGTGTCGTACTCGATTTGATGGGTCGTCGCAGGTCGCGCTGTTTGGGGCTTTGCTCGCAATGTTGTCCTGGGTTTACTACGAGGCGCAGATACTGCTCGGTGACCTCCGATTGGCCAAGACGCTGACCACGCTTCGGGAGACTACTGCCGCAGCAGACTGAAATCATCGATTCGAGATATCGGGCGCAACGCTGTGATTGCACACTGTTGAACCAGCAGTTGACGACTTTGCCTGGCGTCTTATGTGTCTCAGTCCGTAGGTTAATTGGCAGCTTCGAATCGAGTCCCACTACCTCTGCATCCATCAGGTTCTGTCACCCGACATTTGCGAAGGGCGTGAATGGGTTACATTCCTGCTTCGGATGTAAAAAGGGGAAATATGCCAAATAAAAAGCCAAACGTCTTGGTGTTGTGGGGCGATGACATCGGGATCAGCAACCTGAGTTGCTATTCGAAGGGTTTGATGGGATATCAGACGCCTAACATCGATCGGATCGCCCAGGAAGGTGCGATGTTCACCGACTACTACGGTGAACAGAGCTGCACCGCTGGCCGAGCTGCGTTTATCACGGGCCAAAACCCCTATCGCACCGGGCTGACCAAGGTAGGCATGCCCGGAGTCGACTTTGGACTGCGCGACGAAGACCCCACGATTGCTACCGCACTTAAAGCCCAAGGGTACGCGACCGGACAGTTCGGCAAAAACCACTTCGGCGACCGCGACGAGTTCCTGCCGACGAACCACGGCTTCGATGAATTCTTTGGCAATTTGTACCACCTCAACGCAGAGGAGGAACCCGAAGATCCTGATTATCCGACGGAGGAAGACTTCCCGAACTTCCGCAAGCAATTCGGCCCACGCGGGGTCATTCACAGCTACGCAGATGGGCGAATCGAAGACACCGGCCCGCTCACCAAGAAGCGAATGGAGACCGTCGACGACGAGATCATCCCCGAGGCACAGCGCTTCATTAAAGACGCCGCAGATGCAGATACACCCTTCTTTGTCTGGTTCAACACGACGGGGATGCACTTTCGGACACACATCGCCGATGAGATTCGTGGACAGGCTGGACGTTGGCAGTCCGAGTATCACGATGCAATGGTCGAGCACGACAAGCGCATCGGCTCAATGCTTGACCTGCTCGATGAACTCGGCTTAGCCGAGGACACCATTGTCGTTTACAGCACCGACAACGGCGTACACATGAACACGTGGCCCGATGCCGGCATGACGCCGTTCAGGAATGAGAAGAACTCGTCATGGGAAGGTGCGTTCCGAGTGCCGGCCCTCGTCCGGTGGCCGAACAAAATCGATGCTGGCATCGTACTCAACGACATCTTCAGTCATGGCGACTGGTTCCCCACGTTCCTTGCTGCGGCAGGAGCACCCGACATCTGCGAAGAGTTACGGGAAGGCAAGGATCTGAATGGCACTGAATACAAGGTGCACCTTGATGGATACAACCAACTTCGTTACCTGACCGGTGAAGCTGATAAGAGCGCGCGAGATCATTTCTTTTACGTCTCCGACGAAGGCGACCTCATGGCGCTTCGATTCAGCAACTGGAAGATCCTGTTCCTTGAGCAACGCGCCGAGGGAACGCTGCGCGTGTGGGCAGAACCGTTCACCGAGCTGCGGGTGCCAAAAATTTTCAACCTACGGACGGATCCGTTTGAACGCGCCGATATCACCTCCAATACCTACTACGACTGGTTATTAAGCCACGCATACCTCTTGGTTCCTGCTCAGGCCTACGTCATGCAAATGGCGGCATCGCTAGTCGATTTCCCGCCACGCCAGGAATCCTCTCGCTTCAATGTGAGTGCGATGATTGCCAAGCTTCAGGCAGGCATCACAAGCTCATGAGCGACGGGGCTCGTCCGCCGGCCCAACAGATAGAGCCAAAGGTTTATGTTCCGGGAGGAACATTCCGCATGGGCTCTGACGATCACTACCCGGAAGAAGCGCCGGTACATAGCGTCACAGTTGGCGCGTTCTCGATGCGTGCCACGAGTATCACCAACCGCGAATATGCGACTTTCGTTGACGCCACCGGATACCTGACGGTGGCGGAGCGTCCCCTTGACCAAGCTGACTTCCCGGGCGCCCCTGCAGACAATCTTGTCCCGGGGTCGCTCGTTTTCACGATGACTCATGGACCGGTTGATCTGCGCCACATAAGCCAATGGTGGACCTGGACACCTGGAGCATGCTGGCATCGCCCCGAAGGGCTTAGCAGCACCATCGAAGATCGCTGTGACCACCCAGTTGTCCACGTCGCGTTCGAAGATGCGCTGGCGTACGCCCAATGGGCCGGTGAGGCCCTGCCAACCGAAGCAGAGTGGGAGTACGCAGCGCGTGCCGGCGCCGACGGCACCGCCTTCATTTGGGGCCAAGACGCCGTGCCGGAGGGTCGGTACCTTGCGAACTTTTGGCAGGGCGACTTTCCTTGGAGAAACAGTGAAGCCGATGGGTTTTCGGGCACCGCACCTGTTCGGTCGTACCCACCGAACGCGTTTGGCTTGTACGAGATGGCGGGCAACGTGTGGGAATGGACCGCCGACTGGTACGTAGATGGGCATCCTGCGGACGCCGATACGGCGTGCTGCGTCCCTGCTGATCCCCAAGGCCCCACTGTCGAATCAAGCTTCGATCCCAGTCAGCCGCAGTTCTTGATTCCCCGACGCGTGATCAAGGGCGGGTCTTTTTTGTGTGCTGACAATTACTGTCAGCGCTACCGTCCGGCTGCGCGGCGCCCACAGATGATCGATACCGGGATGAGTCACGTGGGTTTCCGGACGGTGTCACGGGAGGGAGTCCCAGACTGACAATAAATCTCTTACCCATCGCAGCTGGCTGCGTGGTGCTAAGGCGCAACCCGTTCGACCTTGCTCGATTTTGTCGAGGTCACCGATGACATTGCGCTCAGAAATTGGCTGGCGATGTATGACATCAATGGCACGCCGTGGTGAGAGGCCCTCATACACCCAGATCAACTTTTTTGTTTGACAGCTAAAGCTGGGCGTCGAAAATTGTATTTGAGTACCGCTGGTGACGAGGCTTCATTACGGTCGGCGCCAGCAGCCTGCACTAGGAGGAGATTGAGGGGTTGTTGGACGAACCGCCGAGGGGTTCGACACGGCCGTTGACAACGTGGGCTTGGACATCGTCTGCAAGACCAGGGTGACTCTCGACTGCTTCGGTGTTCCAGGTTTGGTCAAGCTGTGCAGCGACGGAATCGTCTGCCAGAATCTGGCCGGGGAGCGCGAGCGAGGAGAGCGTCATCGCCATGCCCGGTGGGTCGCCCCACACGCCGAAGGACAGCTGACTGCTTCCCAGAACACCGGTTGCGACATCACCGGTCGACATTCCGGCCCGGGCAGTGAACTCGAAACCAAACTCGGCCCCAATCTCAGCGACAAGACCCATCACCGCAAGAGTGAAATCTGTTGCATCCGGGACTCTGGCATCCTCTTTGTTGAGCCCGGTTAAGTAAAGCACGCTTGCCGATGACCGCTGGACTCGTTCGGCGCCGTATTGATTTGCAATCGCCAAGGTCCCATCGTTCAGCCGGTCGGCGATTTCAAACGCAAGATCGTTGTCGTTCGCGATTGCTGGCGGAAGGTCGTCAATGACCATCGACACGACCGTTGCAGTATCGAAGGCGTCGCCTATAGCGCTTTCTCCGTTCCTGACACGATCGATCAGTCTCTCTGGTAGGAGCGCGCTCAAAATACTATTGATGTGCTGCTCTTCATCAATGATTGCCTGCTCTTGGGATTCGAGTTGACGGGCAACGCCCTCAAGCTGGCGTCCGAGGTCACCCAGCTCATTTTGGCCGAGGTCGCCGATTTCAGTGGTGAGGTCGCCGTCAGCTATCCGCTTGGCAGATCGCACCAGCGTTTGGGCGGGCCTCGTCAGTGAGCGGGCGAGGAAGACACCGAAGATGGCGATCAACGGAAGAAGGATTGCGAGAACCAGAACGAACCGTCGCAGTAACGAATTCAGAGCGGCGCTTGTCTCGGACTCGTTGACTTCGACGACGACTGCCCAGTTAACTCCTTCAATGGCAGCAGGGCTGGCCGCCGCCCACGTCTTAGTCCCGAGGTAGTTCTTGACAGTGCCGGAGAACTGGTTGCCGTCAAGACTTTCGGTCACTGCGTCGTTGTCGACCGGTTGCACTAAAACTGGCGATCCGATGAGCGCGATGCGGTCAGTGGAATCTGGGTCGTCGTACCGCTGCAAGTGACGGTCGAGGTAGTCGGCTGGATCTTTCAGCCAGGCCCGAGTGTCGGTGCGAAGCGTCCGGTCTCCGCCGACGATGTAGCTCTCTCCCGTAACCCCGAGACCCAAGCGCTGCCAGTCCTCCTGCGCAGTCATGACATCTGTCAACGCGCTGACAGGAACCTCAGTGATCAGTGCGCCGACGAGGTCGCTTCCTGACCGCACTGCGGCCGCAAGGAAAAAAACGGGTACGCCTTGAGTTGGAACGTAGAAAAACGTATCGGAGAGAACGGTATTGCCGGGTGCAACGGTTGTGAGCTTCTCGACCGCTCGGCCGAGTCCACTCTCGGCGTACGGACCTGTGTAGGCATTGGTTCCAAGGTCGATTCGTTTCATGGTCGAGTAGATGACCTCCCCAGAGTCAAAGTCCACCAACAAAAGATCGGACATACCAGCGTTCCTCAAGAGGGCACGAAGCATCGGGTGGTGTACCGCATGGGCCGCGCTGTAACCCGAGCCGTCACCAGCGTCATCGAGTCGATTGCGTTCTTCGAATCCGTTCGGGTTCTCGCTGATATACAGGCGTTGGGCAGAACGGCCAGCCACTGAAGCCGGAACCAGTTCTGATGAGTCGATATCGACTCCGGCCTTGGCGAACGGGGGAACGACCTCTGCGTCGTACAGCGCTGTGAGATTCTCAACCTGGTCATTAGAAAGATCTTCGTTGAGATTGCTGAACTCGCGGGAGAGGTCGACAAGCGCTTCAGCAACACTCGGGTCAATCGCCAAAGACGAGACACGCGACCTCAGTCGCTCAACACCGATCTCTAGGGCCTGCACCCTAGTGTCGCGTACAGCCGTTAGCTGCGATTCGACACTGTCTTTAATCAAGAGACGTGCGAAGACAAAGTTGACCGTCGAGAGCAGTAGCACGGAGACAAGAGCAACGCCGACGAGGGTGACCGAGACGCGCGCTCGCAGGCCCGGGTTTCTGATGAGCTTGCTCTGGACGACTCCGCCCTCTACCGGGCTCACGACTTACGACTTTCGGCGCTGGTTGGGTCGGCACCTCGGCCGGACCGTCGAAGTACACGTTCGATCCGCCGACGGCGGGTTGCTGCAAGCTGGTCCAGCACATTGGCAAGATCTGGTGCAATCGCAATGGCGCGGCCCGCCCCCTCTGGAGGGATCCTCAAAACCTCACAGTCGGTTGTTGCAACCACCAGCGCTCTATCCGAAACTGGAGACTCGCTTAACACCCCGAATGCCTCGCCTGCTTCGATATCGACCACGTTGAGGTCCTCGAGATCGGCTCGGCGAAGAATGAGCCGAGCGCGACCAGAATGCATGAGCAGCAAGTCTCGTTGGGTACCTTCCTCAATAATTGTTTCGCCGCTTCTGTATTGATTAATCGAAGCAACTGCTGCCAATTTGTCGAGAGCATCGTTGTCGAGGGCAGCGACCAGCGGGATGTCAGCGATGCGTTGTCTCACCTCTGCAGCGGTGACTCGAGATTCGATTGCCGCCTTCGCTCCATCAAAGAAGTAGACGTCTTGAGCGGGGTTCGGCAATGGAACGTCATGTCGATATGAGAGGTACCAGACGAGTGCTCCGAAATCAGCCTCGACCTGAGGTGCAAGGCTGTAGTCCTCTATCCACATCGATGTCTCATAGTCGACGACTGGGTCAGCAATTTGCGTGACTTGAGCAAAAGGTGGCGGGTCCTCAACGATGCCTGGGGTGGACCGAGCTGCATCGACCAGCATCGCAATCGCTGTCGTCGGCGGTGCACTGCGATCTATCTGGACGCTGACCTTTACCCTGTGCAACCGGCTTGGCTGATCGAAGTTGACGATGGTTGCTTTCGCGAGCTGACCGTTCGGAATCACAACCAGGTCGCCATTGCGGTCCTGAATGCGAGTGGCACGCCAGTTCACATCGATGACGCGGCCTTCAACGTCGTCTGACTCGATCCAGTCGCCAGTGCTGAACGGCTGGTCTGCGAGGAGGGTAAAGCCCGAGGCGATGCCGCTTAACGTGTCTTGCAGAGCCAAAGAGACGACCAGTGAGGTGACCCCGAGCGCCGTGAGTAACGCAGACAGGTCGATTCCCCAGACGCCGGCAATGAGCAGCCATGCGGTCGCAAGAACCAACAGAAGCCGCGGCAGGGCCAGCAGAAGTCGCGGGATTGGACGGCGTCCCGTGCGCCGGGGCCGGTCGGCCAACTCGGCCACGACGACGCGGAAAGCGGACAGCGCCGCAACCGCAGATGCGAGGACTACAGCGGTTCCTAGAAGTCGGATGAAGAGACTGTCGTCGGCCGTATCGAGCAGTGCCCGAGCCAGTACCCAAATCGTCAGCAGCGGAACGACCCAAACGCGAAGCGTCGCAATAGTGGGTTGGTAGGGGGAATCGCGTTGGCGTAGGCGCTCCTCCATTTCGCCGCTGCCGATGATCATCAACGGCAGAACAACGATGATTAGGGCCGCCCACGCTGCACTTGAGTCAGGAAACAGTTCGCTCATCGGGGAGGTGCTCCCTCAATCGCTCGGCCAGTGATGGCCACGATGTCGGACAGGTTGGCCTCTGATCGCGGCTCGGTAGCGAAACTCGACGGCAACTGCGACTGCACCGCAGGCGTTGCAAGGATCGTGTTCGGAGTGTTCGTCCGAGCTAAATCCGCAGCACGTCGAACGGTTGGGCCCCAGGCATCGAAGGCAAGGTCCGCTCCTCCGGTGAGTCCAACGGTCACGGGCCCCGAGTCGATACCGGCGGTGATCGAAATTGCACTGCGCGCATCGCTGAGATCATCGACAAGGTCCTGAACGTCGAGAACGAACGATGTCGTTCGCGCAGCGTGGTCGATGTGGGGTCGAACTGTGCCGCAGGCTGCATAGTACGCATCGCCAGTGAGCCGGATTCGCTCGAGACCACGTTGGCGCGCCAAAGCGTCGGCCTCCTCGACGAATTGATCGAGCAAACCCCGAGCGTTTTCGCTGTCACCCGATTGAAGCAGCGGTCCGAGTCCGCTGATGACAATGACAGCGACCGAGGCATGAGCGACTTGGTCGACAACATTTCGGTCGCCAGCCTCCGCACGTTGCGCAGCTTGGGTTGGAAGAATTCGACGGAGAAGTCGCCGCCGTTCCTTCGAGCGGTCGGCGGCGTCAGCATTACGACTTGCGAGAGTTGCAAGCATGGTGTCGATGTCCGTGGCGAGTTCGACGAACTCGGTCGGTGCTCCATCTGGAAGTGACGCAGAACTGACTCCGAGTTCAATGTCTGCTCCGCTGCGAATCGCTCGCAAGCGAGTCGAGACGATTCGCAAGGTTCGCAGGAGGTGATCCGACCAACGAACGGCGATGAAGGTGATGGTGACGAGGAATAGCGCAATTGTGATCAACAGGTTGCGGGCAAAATCTGCAACCGGGCCTTCGATCTCAAGCAAATCAATGTCGGTGATCATCGCCCAGCTGAGGCCATCAATCGCCATGGCGCGCCGAGCTTGAAGGACTTCGACTCCAAGATAGTTGGTTGTCTGGGCTAAGCCTGGCCCGAGTTCGAAAGCGGCGTCAACGTCGTTGTCGTTGATCGGCTGAAAGAGCACGGTCGTTTCGAAGGTGCGCATCGCTCGCAACTGGGCCTCGGTCACATCTCCGAGATCGCTCGCCGCCGTCAAATACGCCGTTTCGTCCTCAATAAAGAGTCGCGAGTCGCTACGCATGAGGTTGTCCGCTCCCACGACGTACGTCTCGCCGCTGTTGCCCTCGGCCGACCACGTTCCGTCATTGGTGGTAATTGAGCTGATCCGCTGAGGCCCGATGCGTACGGCAACAAATCCCGCAAGTGGTCCGTTGGCGTAAACCGGAGCTGCGACAAACATGCTCGGTTCGTCACCGGCTGCGGCATAGCTCGTGAAATCGCGTACCGCAGCAACGCCAGGCTCAGGGGAACTGTTAAGCGACTGGATCAGCACTGCCAAGGCGGACCCACTCTGGGGGCCAGTGAGCAGGCTGGTCCCAAAATCGATGCCTTTCGCAGTGGAATAAACGATGGTGTTGGCGTCAGGCTCAATGAGATAGAAGTCGTCCACGCCCATTTGAATCGTGAATTCCTCAAATGACTCATGAAACTCGCGGTGGAGCCCAAACCAACCGCTGCTATCACCTGTTCCGGCAAACAGGTTGCCTTCGCCCGACGGCACTACGAAGGCCGCTTGCAGCGTGACGGCCGCATTGGCGCTCGGCACAAGGCCGGTAGCAACAACTGGACGACCGCGCACCTCGGCCAGACCCGGAGCTACGACGTCGGCGTAGAACGCGCTGACAGCAGTTTGATCATTTGTAGTTGGCGTATTTGAGTTCAGCTCTTTGTAGGCATCAGCGAACTCGCTAATCGCTCGTGCTGTGCTTGGGCTGATCGCCTGGCCGACAGCAGCGCGCTGCAGACTCCCGACGTACCGCTCAACTTCGTCGGCACGAGCTGCGCCCAGAGAGGTCACGCGTGCCTGCAGTACCTCGTCCGCAATCTGGCTTCCTCGTTGAAGCCCGACGATGGAAGTGATGGCGAGCGATACCAACGCAACCAAGACAATGACCAACGACAAACGGGTCGCAACGGAAATATCTCGAAAGGTGCGTATGGGCCAATATGCGATTTTCGCCAGAGTCCCGCGCACGTAAAAAAGATACCGCACAGCAGTGTCAAGACCGCAGTGGCGATCCCTTGCGGTGGCTGGGAGCGGATCAATCTCTGACGATATGCAACCTTTTGCCTAGGCGCTCGCTCTAGTATTGGCGCGCAAAGAGTTCGACAAGTGTCGAACCGTGAAAGCGAAAAGGACAACGCAATATGCTTGCTTACGATTATCCGATTCTGGGCCTCTTCTGGTCGATGCTGATCTTCTTCTTGTGGATCGCCTGGATCATGCTGGTCTTCAGAGTGATAATGGACATCTTCCGGAATCACGAGATGAGAGGAATCTCGAAGGCCCTCTGGCTGATCTTCGTAATTATCGTGCCGTGGTTCGGCGTTCTCATCTACTTGCTTGCCAATGGTAATGATATGGCCAGTCGCAGCATCGCTGAGCAGCAGGCCGCGCAAGACCAGTTTGATTCATATGTTCGCCAGACTGCCGGCGCGGGAGTTGGATCTGCTGACGAGATCACCAAGCTCGCCGGCCTGCGCGACAGCGGAGAGATCACCGCCGAAGAATTCGCAGCTCAAAAGGCCAAGCTCCTCGCTTGATCCCTACGTCGGTCCGGTTCGAGGACATGTTTGCTTCGCAAGCGGTCCTCGAACCGGCTTCCGCTAGCCCAGGGGCGTCGCGTAGTGGATACCTCAGAGGTGAAGCGAGCGCTCGACGTAGACCCGGAGCGCTGCCGGAATCTGTGCACTGACAGGCCCTCCCGGCGCATTCTTAGTCGATCGGTGACGGTTGCCGGGTCGCTGAGCGAGGAAACGATCGATGCGACGAGCCCCAAGCCGCATTCCGTGTCATCGCCGACTGAGGCGATTAACTCTGCCAGACGATTCGCATACTTCTAAATATGAGCCGCTGCGCCTGCGATGACGAGTGAACCAAGGACCAGTAGGCCAACAACGCCACTGACGAATAGGCCAACCACTCCAACGAACGTCGCTTTGTGTCGCGGCCAATCTTGACCTGCTCGTTTAGCGGTGAGACAACATTGGATGTCTTTGCTCAGCAGCGCACAACCGTCAATCTCGATGAAACCCTTGGCCTCGAGAGTCCGCAGAGAACCAAGACCTTGCTCTGCTGTGCCCGGTGAAGCGAAGGTGAAACAACAAGTTCGTTATCCACGCCGATCGCATTGCTCAATGGGGTGTCCTGAGCCGGCGTGTCGTTGGGCGCCTGACTAGTTCGCTGCTAAGCCTTGTCCCAAGGCTTTTTGTTGGCCGCCGCAAGAGCGGCCTCCAAACGCTTTTTGTTGACCTGCTGCCAAGTCAACGTAATGACGACGGCACCAACGATCGACCCGATCATGCCGCTGGGCCTCAGCGCAAGGCCATCGCCGGCGATAAGGCTCGCCAAAAGACCTCCGACGAACGAACCGCCGATGCCAGCGAGGAACGCAATCCTCCAATCGATTTCACGAGAGTTGCGACCTAGCAAAAATTGGGCGATCCACCCAACGGCCATGCCGGCGACGATGATGGCGAGAATCAACATGGTCGCCGACGTTATCGGTTCGACAGCCGGTGCCGGTGCTCTGTCTGGCATACGAGGGCTTGCCGGGTTGACATGACATGATATCTCGCGTGCCAGAACTGAAGTTTCGTGTCCACTGATCTGTTGATTTTCGTTGTTGTTGTCGGTCTGCGACTCTTTGTTCCGCTGCTGATTCCGCGTTTTCCGCTCCCGGCAATACTCGCTGCGCTGGTCATTGATGCCGCAGACCAAACGATCTTTCAGAACAACACGGACCTTGACCTCACCGGTTATCAAGGTTACGACAAGGCCCTAGATATCTATTACTTAACAATTGCGTACCTGTCGACCATGCGTAACTGGACTGATCCTTTCGCGTTCGGTGTTGCCCGGTTTCTCTGGTACTACCGGTTGGTTGGCGTGCTGCTCTTCGAATTACTCGACGTTCGGGCGCTTCTCATCATTTTTCCGAACACCTTCGAGTACTTCTTCATCGCATACGAGGCCGTCCGGCTCTGGTGGAACCCGGCACGACTCAATCGGCGTCAGGTCATCGTCATGGCGGCGTTTATTTGGATCTTTATCAAACTTCCACAGGAATGGTGGATTCACATTGCGCAACTCGACTTCACCGACTTCATGAAAGAAGACATATTTGGCGTGTCCATCTCGACATCGTGGGGAACAGCGATCGGCGAAAACCTTTGGTTTGCTGGATTGCTCATTGGTATCTGTATCGGTATCAGTTTTGCCGTCAGGAAGATTTGGCAGGAAGCTCCAGCACCGGATTGGCCCTTCACCATGGATGTTGACAAGACCATTCGTCAAAGAGAAATGGCGGAGGAGCGCAACCGGCCGCCTTCAATCCTCAGTTGGTACACCTTCGAGAAGATCGCCTTGGTGTCAATGGTGACAGTCATCTTTGCGCAGCTATTGCCGGAAAACGATAACAACATCCTGGGAACGGTTGCGGCGGTGTCGTTCGTCGTCGTTGCCAACTCGTTCGTGGGTTTTCGGTTTACGCAGCGTGGACGAAGCTGGGCGACGACAGTGGGCGAGTTTGCAGTGATGGTGGTCGTCAACCTGGCTGCCGCTCTGGTGTTTATCGCTCTGGCTCGTAGCGGGGACGAACGACTGAACGAAGCCGCGACGGTGTTCTTCGTGTTGCTTTTGACATTGATCGTGACGATGTTTGACCGATATCACCGTGGTGTGCCTGAGATTGTTTTTGAACGTGGCTCATTGCCAGAGTCCGCTGTGACGAAGTAGCCAAATGAGCCGATTGAGAAGATCAGATGTGTCAGGCTGTGTCGGACAAGAAGGGAGATTGCGGTGGAGAAGATGACCGACGGTACTGATGACATGTCCAAGGGGGCAGAACGCAATTTCCTCGCCTCTCGTCAACTGAGTGCCGAGGCTTTTATAAAGACGCCGCTTTTTCTGTCTGACCCTGGCGTGCCTCGGCGACGCCGCCCCTCTGATGTTGCTCGGTTGATTTTGTCTGCTGCGGCATTCGTGCTGTTCGGATGGGCGGCGTCGAACAACGCGCCACTCGATGTGCGAGTACTCGAGCTTTTTTCCGATCTCCCGGACTGGATTCGAGCTATTTCTTGGATCGCCTACAGCGGATCGGGAATCATGGCGCTTTCGCTGATTGTCATGAGCCTGTTTAGCGGGACGCTCGGACGAGGGCTTCTTCGGGACCTCTTCTGGTCGGTCTTCGTCTCGATAGCGCTCGGCTTGATTGGAACGAGAGTTGTCTCGGAAGCTTGGCCGGATTTAATCCCTGAGTTGGTCACGGCAAAAGAACTCCCGCCTTACCCGACGTTGCGACCCATGCTTGTTGTCATCGTTGCGCTCGTTCTGGGGCGGTACGTCAATTCTCACGCACAACGGCTGTTGCGCTGGATGACCGCCGCTGGCATCTTTGGCCCTCTCCTGCTTGGACTCACGACACCGACAGCAGTGTCTGGGTCCCTCTCCCTGGGCCTTTTCAGCGTGGCGCTCGTTCGGCTGGTGTACGGGTCACCCGAAGGGCTGCCGTCGATCGAGCGACTTAAGGCAACTCTCGCTGGCGTCGGCATTGCAGTTGCTGACCTCGCTTACGAAAGTGAGCAGCCCGGCACGGTTGGGCTGGCAACGGCGGAGACGCCTGAAGGAACACCATTGAACATCAAGATCTATGGCATCGACGCAGAGAGCCAACAGAGCGCAGAACGGGTTTGGCGTTCGTTGTGGTACCGAACGGCGGGCCCGTCACCTCGCAGCGGACGGTCTGAGCAGGCGCAACACGAAGCACTCGCCGTGCTGACTGCGCGTGACGCTGGCGTGTGCGTTCCGGCCATCGTCGGGGTCGGTCAAGGCGGCGAAGGCGACGTGCTGCTCGTGTCGGCTGGCCCACTAGGCGAACCGTTCGATCATCCTGACGATGCGACGCTTCGATCAGCCTGGCGAGAACTACGTGACCTCCATACCAAGGCCCGGATAACCCACGGTGGGCTCCAACAGGCGTCAATCAGAGTGTTGCCAGAGACTGTTGAACTCCTGGGATTGAGTAAAGCTTCGTTGTTTCCTACCGATCAGCAGATCGCCAGCGACGTGACCTCAATGCTTGCCGTAGAGGCGATCGCCGCTGGATCGACGCGCTCAGTTACAGCGGCCGTCGATGTCGTCGAACGTGAGGTCCTGGAGTCGACGTTACCGTTCGTGCAGGAAGCTGCGCTGGAGCCCGAACTACGCAAACAACTCAAGGCGGCCGGCGTGGAGGCTGAAACCCTGCGGCGCGACCTTGCGGAGCAACTCGGCGCCGAAGCACCTGAACTGGCTGCCGTCAAACGCGTCAAGATCAGTCAGGTCTTCGTCGCCTTAGGGGCAGTGATTGCGGCCAATGCGTTAATCAGCCAGGTAACAGATGTCGGCTTTGACACGCTTGTCGACGAAGTGCAAAACGCTTCACTGGCTTGGCTAGTGGTTGCATTCCTCATCAAGATCGCGAGCTATTCAACTGAATACATAAGCCTCAAAGCAATTGTCACACAGCCATTGCCATTCTCGCCGACGATGTTGTTGCAGTCGGCGAAGAGCTTCATCGGGCTGGTAGTACCGTCAGTTGTCGGCTCGGTTGGCATGAATATTAGGTTCCTCCAAAACTTCGGCGTGTCGTTGACAGTTGCCACGACGCAGGGGCCGGTGATCGGCTTTATCGGTTTCCTCGCCGAAGTAGTTCTGCTGGTGCTGTGTGCGTGGGCGATTGGTCAAGAAGTAGAGACCAACTCGTTGACTAACTTCGACGCCGGTGGGCTGATCGCGATTGCCATCGCTGTTGTAGTTGTCGGACTGGTGGTTGTGCTGGCGATGCCTAAGTTCCGCGAAAAGGTCTTACCGGTATTGCGTGAGGCGGTGATGTCGGTTAGGGAGATTGTTCTGTCGCCGAGCACGCTGGGGCAGATCTTTGCTGGGGAGACACTGAACAAGTTGATCGGCGCCCTTTCGCTCGCTGCAACGATGGCTGCTTTTGGTGCATCTCTTCCGTTTGCGGCCGTCATTTTCGTGAGCGTTGGAACCGGGCTTCTTGCAGGATTAGCACCGGTTCCGGGAGGGATTGGCGTAGCCGAGGCCACGATGAGCGGGTTGCTCACCGCATCTGGCGTCCCGGCCGAACAAGCTGTGTCAATTGCGATCATCCACCGTGTGATGACGGCCTACCTGCCGCCGATCTTGGGGTTCTTCTCATTCAACTGGCTGACCAAGCAGAAGTACATCTAGGTCGACGGCGGATCGCAAGGACTTTGGTATCCCGGGCGTAATGGCGCGACTGCCCGGAATATGATCCGGTTCTCGCTTAGTGTGTGATGACAAAATGTGAAGATGCGACACGCTGTCGCCAACACATCGACGGAGGAAAAACTGTGTTAAAAGCCGATCAATTTGATGTTCAGACCTTCGGCTGTGCTGGCGGTGCCCGATGACCAGCTGGCGAAACACGGTTGCCATGTGCAGCGTCCGACGTAGCTGCGTCCTGGTGGTCGGTTCGTTAGCACTGCTCGGAGCGTGCTCTAGTGACGGCACTCCACCACTTGAAGGTGGCGGTATCACTCTCCCAGCTGATGGCGTCGGTGGCGGTATCACTCTCCCAGCTGACGGCGCAGGTGGCGAGTCAGCGCCAGAGCCAGCGCCAGAGCCAGCGCCAGAGCCCGAGCAGCCGCCGGCGCAGACACCAGACGAGGGCGAATCCGACGGTGGACTGACGAGCAATCAGTGGTTTGCAATCATCCTCATTGCGCTTGCCGGTTTAGCGTTAATTGCTGGAATTGTCGCGTCCGCATCGCGTCGCTCAGACAAGCAGCAGGCGGAACGAAGCGCCAGCCGTCGGTCTGCTGGCGAGATTGTTGGACTGAGCCGTTGGTTAGCCGATCAAGGCAGCATTGACGTGCTTCGCTCGACGGATGTGCAGCAACTGGAGCTTGCCTGGCAGACCGTGCGAACACGTGCCGTGGACCTTGAGAATCGATGCCAGGCGTTGGCGAACAGCGCCGAGCATGCGAACCTGAGCGACGCATTGCGTACGCTGTCGATCAGCGTGGCGAGCCTACGCGGAGCGCTCGAAACCAGTGTGCGGCTTCGAAAAGATCCGAACGCCTCAGAGATGGAACAGTTGATTGCCGAGAGCACCACTACCGTGTCTCAGCGGCGTCAAGAAGTTCAGTCCGCCACAGATGCGCTGTCTTACGCAGTGACCTGAGGAGCAAGGCGAGCCCAAATTGGACGATGATCACTGGCGCTGAGGCCTGCGACAACTCCGCAAGATATTGGCGTGAATGACCGCGTATATATGTGGTCGAGAGAGAATTCTCGGCCACCTCTTCGTAACGTCGGACCTGCACCTTCGGTGGCCCGATGCGCACCAATTGATGAAAGCGATGAGGTTACGGCTTCGATCCCGCGGCGAGTCAGGGTGTTGAAGTCGCCTCCGATAACAAGTAGCTCATCTGGACCTGCAGAGGTGACGTCGGCGATGGCGGCGAACTGCCTCCGACGCTTGGGTGGGCTGAGGGTGGCGACCTCGGTGTGCACGCTGCAGGCTCGGATGCGCATAGGACCGACGTGTGCCACTGCGTGCACAAGGTGACGAGGCTGGCCTTGCACGGCTGAGGCGTAGGGCAGCGACACTACGCCTGGGTCCGACAGCGGCCAACGTGAGAGTACGGCGTTACCGAAGTTGCGGCCAGTCTGAGGGTGTATCGAGGCCGGGACGTACACGTACTCCAACCCAACCGTTCGTGCCACGAGTTCCGTGCCTTGTTCATCCATCTCTTGCAGAAGGATCAGATCTGCGTCACTGAGTTGCGCAGACTGAAGCAGCGCTGCTGCGGCAGCTGCGGCCTGAACACCAAACTGAATATTCCAGGAAACGACAAGAAGTTGAGCGGGAGCCTCTCGAGGGGAACTAGTGCTTGCGCCGCCTTGAAATATCTGTGATATCGAGGCCATGCGGTGAGCAACGCGTTTAGTCGTCGGCCAAGGTCCGGAACGAGAAGGCAGTGGCGATAATGACCAGGCCAAAGATAACGAGTTGGAGACCTGCGATCCAGGCAACGACGGTGACGGTCGGAGCTGGCCACGAAACGACCACAATGCCTGCAATCGCAGCGACTAGGCCTTTCAGGATGCGGAGCCCACGGGCACCCGATCCGCGGTCGGCGATTGCGGCAACCACGTCAATTGAACCCGAGACAATCCAGACAACACCCAGAATTGTGGCGAGGATGGCGACGGTTTCGTACGGGTTGCGCAACACGATCACAC
>Ga0213861_10000273_pt1 | contig 44043 bp, 48 predicted proteins | sample PICome_4_FD_160110 | JGI IMG/M metagenome (GOLD analysis project Ga0213861, IMG submission 160110) | Coastal seawater microbial communities near Pivers Island, North Carolina, United States - PICO131 | ecosystem: Environmental > Aquatic > Marine > Coastal | place: USA: North Carolina... | reverse complement strand
AAAAACTAGAGAGGAAAACAATGAAACGACGAGATGTAATCAAGGCTGGCGCAGTGACAGGAGCGCTCGCAGTTGTTGGAGTTTCCGTAAGTTCCTGTGCCAATGAAACAGCTGTCACCATGTCAGCAGATTCGATCACGACTGCTGATATTCCCGTTGGTGGTGGAGTCGTAGTAGCCGAGCCACCCGTTGTCCTCACCCAGCCAACGGCCGGTGAGATCAATGCCTTCACATCTATCTGTCCACATCAGGGCTGCAAGGTAAGTGAGGTCTCGAATAATGAGATTTTTTGCCCTTGTCATGGATCAAAGTTCTCTGCTCTTGACGGTTCAGTTATTCAAGGACCTGCCACTGAAGGACTGGCCGCAGCGGCAGTGGCCGTCGACGGAACCAAAGTCAGTTTTGGCTAATCCACGTAATATCTGATGGCAGATCCTTCGAGTTATCGCCCCGCACAGGGGAGCATCCCGGTAAACCCTGGCGTGTATCGGTTTCGTGATCCAGAGGGTCGGGTTGTGTATGTAGGTAAGGCAAAAAATTTACGGTCTCGCCTGAACTCCTATTTTCAGGATTTCAGTTCATTGCATGCAAGAACGCAGAAAATGCTCACAACAGCGTCGAGTGTTGACTGGCTAACCGTAGGAAATGAAGTCGAAGCCCTCGTTTTGGAGTATTCGTGGATCAAGGAATATTCGCCCAGATTCAATGTGCGCTTCCGAGACGACAAAACATATCCCTACCTGGCGGTTACTGTCGGTGAGTTGTACCCGAGGGTGGCGGTTGTTCGCGAAGCCAAACGAAAAGGGACACGATATTTTGGCCCCTACACGCAAGTTTGGGCAATTAAATCTACTTTGGAAGAGTTGATTCGGGTTTTCCCTGTTCGATCGTGCCGTAATGGCGTTTTCAACCAGGCAAAACGAAGTGGTCGAGCCTGCCTTCTCGGATATATCGACAAATGCAGCGCACCCTGTGTTGATCGAATATCCATCGGGGATTACCGCGAACTGGTTGATCAGCTCATGCGCTTCTTAGGTGGCCAAACTCGTGAATTTGTAGACAACATTAGTGAACAAATGAAGATTGCCGCGGACCATGAAGATTTTGAGGCGGCTGCAAAGTGGCGTGATCGACTTATCGCTTTGGAGAAAGTACTGGAGAGAAATTCAGTTGTATTCGAAGATTCAACCGATGCTGATCTATTGGGATTTCACTTTGACGAGTTGCATGTGGGAGTGCAAATAATTCATGTTCGAGTTGGTCGTATCACGGGGGAGCGTTTTTTTGTTATTGAGAGAACCGAGGAACTTGATGAGCCAGGTTACGTCGAACGAATACTGACGAGGGTCTATTCCGACATCGCCACGGATGGAATACCCAAAGAAGTGCTCCTGTCCCAATTGCCATCAAATAAAATTGCGCTAACCGAGTGGATGTCCGGAGCGCGTGGATCTAAAGTGGATATTCGGATCCCGCAACGCGGTGACAAGCGGGCGCTCATGGGGACCGCTGTTGAAAACTCGGAAAGAGCACTAATAAAGGCGCGTCTAGAGAAAAGTTCAGACATTACAGTTCGAACACAGGCACTCAATGATTTACAAGAAGCCTTGGAACTGCATGAACCTCCGCTCAGGATTGAATGCATCGATATTTCAACGCTGGCCGGCACAGAAACTGTCGGATCCTTGGTCGTATTCGAAGACGGGTTACCGAAAAAGTCTGATTACCGGAAATTTATTATTAAAGGCGAACGTAAAGATGACCTAGCTTCAGTTTATGAAGTTGTTAGCAGACGTTTCAAAAATTCACCGGATCAGGAAAATGCGCGCTTCGCCTACCAGCCCTCACTACTGGTAATAGACGGTGCTGCGGGTCAGGTCAAAGCGGCTGCAAAGGCCCTGTCGGACTGCGGTGTCAACATTCCAGTGGTCGGTCTTGCCAAACGATTGGAAGAAGTATGGGTAGTTGGTAAGAGCGACCCCATCATCTTCCCACGCAACAGCCACGCTCTGCACTTATTGCAGCGAGTACGCGATGAAGCCCACCGAGCCGCAATAGGTCATCACAGAAAACGACGCAACGCGACAGCACTCAAGAGTGAACTTACTGAAATACCCGGGGTAGGCCCCGTCACGATGAAGTCTCTATTGAGTACCTTTGGGTCGGTCAAGAATATCCGCGCTGCTAGTCCTGCTGAGTTAGGTGCGGCTTCGGGTATTGGCGTGAAGACCGCGGAAGTGATTTGGAAAAATTTGCATCCCGATGGTGCTTGACACCAACGGTAATGTCATGTGTTGGCAGGGTGTAATTGAGTGAATTGACTAAGGAGTGTAAGCGTGTCAGACGCGGACTTGCAAGACTCTGAACTGATCATCCTTACGGGGATTAGTGGAGCAGGTCGGACGACAGCTGCTCGAGCCCTTGAAGATTTGGGCTGGTTCGTTATTGACAATATCCCGCCAACTTTGCTTTTGGAAGCGCTGGAATTGGCTAGTCGAAGTTCAGATATCAAAAAGGTCGCTGTTGTCGTCGACACTCGAAGCAGGTCTTTGTTTGCGCAATTGAGTTCTGTCCTCGCAGATGTGACTCCGCGTGTGGGTAGCGTCACGATTGTTTTCCTTGAAGCGACCGATGAGAGTCTGGTTCGACGTTTCGAATCTTCACGGAGACCGCATCCGCTCCAAAAAGCCGAGGGTGCTCTTGATCATCGAATAATCGACGGACTTGCGCGTGAGAGGGAGCTCTTGGGTGACATCAGGGCTGTAGCTGACTTGGTCATCGATACAACTTCGCTCAATGTTCATGACCTGCGACGCAGGATTGAAGCGGCATTTGACTCAAATAATGAAACCGATTTTCACGTTACGGTCCTGTCATTTGGCTTTAAGTATGGAATCCCCGTAGATGCCGACATGGTCGCAGATGTTCGATTTTTGCCTAACCCCTACTGGGATGAACAGTTACGGCCTTTAACAGGACAAGATTCAGCTGTATCTCAGAGCGTTATCGAACAGCCCGGGGCCATGGGTTTCTTGACACACTTTCAAGATCTCCTAGGCACGATGCGAGAAGGGTACCTGCGCGAAGGCAAGCGATTGGTGACGGTGGCTGTTGGCTGCACCGGTGGGAAACACCGCAGTGTCGCGATGACCGAACAACTGGCATCCATGTTGCGAGAAGCAGGGCTGAAAGCATCAGTCTTTCACCGGGATCTCGGCCGTGAGTGACTATCAAAGTCTTGGCAGTGTGGTCGCTTTCGGAGGGGGACACGGTCTCTTTGCGACATTGCGTGCAGGCAGATCGCTGCTCGCCGACTCTGTGATCAAAGATCTCACAGCGATTGTGGGAGTCTCCGACGACGGGGGATCAAGCGGCAGAATTCGGCGGGCATTCGATGTAGCGCCACCGGGTGATTTGCGTATGGCGATCACCGCGTTGCTACCACAAGGTGCTGCGGGTGAAAATGTCGAGTCGATACTGCAATACCGGTTTCCTGATAGAGAAACGGGTATATCCATCCAGGAAAGTGCAAGTGGTTTAGAGGGTCATGTTGTCGGAAATGTTCTGCTGACTGCTTTATGGAATGCAGGAGCTTCAACACACGAAGGATTAGACCTCCTGTGCTCATTTTTTGGGGTACAAGGTCGCGTATTGCCTTGCAGTTCTGGGGCGATTGAGATCGTGGCGACCATCGCTGGGCTCGATCCCGAGCAAGCTGATGTACTGCAAAAGGTGAGCGGTCAAGTTGCGATTGCCAAGACTTCGGGAACCGTGACTCAGATTCAAATCGAACCAGAGGAACCACCGGCTTGCGCTGAAGCCGTTAATGCAATCGTTGAAGCTGATCTGTTGGTCTTTGGCCCAGGGTCATGGTTTACATCTGTGGTACCACCATTATTGGTACCGGGTATTCGGGAGGCCATCATCACAAGTTCTGCGCAACGCATGCTGATTATGAATCTGACGGAGCAGATCGGCGAAACATCTGGTTACACCACGGTGGACTATCTGGATTCGTGGGAAAAACTATTCCCTGAAATTGAGCTTGACGGAATCATTGTTGACCCTAACTTTGTCGAGAACCGACAGGATTGTGAACAGGCAGCGAGCAGAATTGGGGCCAAGGTGTTTAGTATTGACGTTGCGACAAGTGGAACAACTCACGATCCGGAAAAATTAGCACGTGCCTTGCGCCTTGCCGCAATTGCATTAGGGAGTAAGTAATGTCAATGACCGCTGCAGTGAAGGACGAACTCAGCAGAGTTGTCGTAACGAAGATGTGTTGCCGGAAAGCCGAAGTGTCGACCATGTTGCGATTCGCCAGCGGATTACACATCATCAACCGCGCAATTGTGGTCGAAGCTGATCTTGATACCGGTTCGGCGGCGAGACGGTTGCGTAAGGACATTTTTGACATCTATGGCCATGAAAGTGAGATTGCGCTGGTTCAGGGAACCGGGATCAAAAAAGGCACCCGATATTTGGTCAGAGTTGTTGTTGGTGGTGAGGCTTTGGCCCGCCAGACAGGAATAGTTGATGCAAGTGGACGTCCAGTAAAGGGACTCCCACCTGCAATTGTTGCTGGCGGAATGTGTGATTGCGAAGCCGCTTGGCGTGCCGCTTTCCTCGCACACGGTTCCCTCACCGAACCTGGTCGATCTTCCTCATTAGAAATTACTTGCCCTGGCCCAGAGTCAGCGTTGGCACTCGTTGGCGCTGCTCGCCGACTAGGCATAGTGGCCAAATCACGTGAGGTTCGCGGTGTCGATCGGGTCGTCATTCGAGACGGAGACGCCATCGGTGCAATGTTGACCAAACTAGGTGCACATGACGCCATGATGGCTTGGGAGGAGCGGCGAATGCGCAGAGAAGTGCGTGCGACCGCGAATCGACTGGCTAATTTTGATGATGCAAATTTGCGGCGTTCAGCGCGAGCGGCAGTCGCAGCGGGGGCACGCGTTCAGAGAGCACTCGAAATCTTGGGGGATGAAGTCCCCGACCACCTCGTCGTGGCTGGTCGTTTGCGCATGGAACACCAGCAGGCCAGCCTTGAAGAATTGGGCGCCCTCAGCGTGCCACCCATGACCAAAGACGCCATAGCTGGACGAATCCGTCGACTGTTGGCGCTCGCAGACAAAAAAGCGCAGGAAATGGGGATCCCAGACACTGAAGCGGCAGTGGCAGCCCTCGAGGGTCAGCCGTAACGTTTTGGTAACATCACAACGGCTAAGATGAGCGCTCGAATAGCGGCATTCGTGCAACAGGTGCAAAGAACGGGTTAGTCCAGGGTCGCACAATCTAATCGTGCGCCGTCAAAAAAGTTTACGAGGAGGATTCGGTGAAGGTAGGAATTAACGGATTTGGCCGCATTGGTCGCAATTTCTTCCGTGCAATTGAAGTCAGTGGGGCTGACATTCAAATTGTGGGGATTAACGACCTCACCGATACTAAGACGCTGGCGCACTTACTCAAATATGACAGTATTTTGGGTCGTTTCAACGGCACGGTGGTAGCCGAGGAGGGGGCAATTGTTGTCAACGGCGTTCGAATTCCGATCTTCGCGGAACGAGATCCATCAGCCTTAACTTGGGGCGAGATCGGAGCCGAGATAGTTGTTGAATCCACTGGGTTTTTCACTGATGCAGAGTCGGCGCGTAAGCACATCACGGCCGGGGCCAAGAAGGTAATTATTTCTGCACCGGCCAAGGGGGAAGACATTACGATCGTGATGGGCGTTAACCAGGATAAATACAACCCGGTCACGGACAGCATTATTTCAAATGCGTCATGCACGACGAATTGCTTGGCTCCAATGGCCAAGGCCATCGATGACGCATTCGGAATCGAACGTGGACTCATGACCACGATTCACGCGTATACGAATGATCAAAGTATCTTGGACTTCCCGCATAGCGATTTGCGTCGTGCGCGTGCAGCTGCGTTGAACATGATCCCAACTAGTACTGGGGCGGCCAAGGCAATCGGCCTGGTTATGCCTCATCTCAAAGGAAAGTTGGACGGTTACGCTATGCGCGTGCCGGTTCCCACGGGTTCCGCGACCGATCTCACCGTTGAATTGAAAAAAACTGCTACTAAAGAGGAAATCAATGCGGTTGTCAAAGCTGCTGCTGACGGGCCACTGAAGGGAATTTTGCAATACACCGAAGATCCCATAGTCTCTTCAGACATCGTGACGGATCCATCATCATGTATTTTCGACGCATCTTTGACGAATGTGAACGGAAACATGGTCAAAGTGCTTGGCTGGTATGACAATGAATGGGGTTATAGCAACCGACTTGTTGATCTTGTGACCTTCGTTGGTGCCAAGCTCTAGTGCGCACTTTGCAGGATCTGGTACTCAAAGATTCAACGATCGCCCTACGGTGTGATTTCAACGTTCCGCTGAACGCCCAAGGGGAAATCACCGACGATCTACGGATCACCGCAGCACTTCCCACCATAAATGCATTGCGAGAGGCTGGCGCTCGTGTAGTGATATTGGCCCACCTTGGACGGCCTAAGGGCACTGTTGTTGCAGAACTCTCGTTAGCTCCGATTGCCCAGAGACTGTCTGAATTATTAGGCACTCATGTTGCTTTCTCCCGTGATCCAGCCGGTGACACCTCGGTAATCAATAATCTGAAAACTGGTGAGGTCGCCCTCCTTGAGAACGTCAGATTTGATCCAAGGGAGACGAGTAAGGACCCAGCGCAACGAGTCCAATTAGCCAGTGTCTGGGCCGATTGGGCCGATGGTTTTGTTAGTGATGGTTTCGGGGTGGTTCATCGCGAGCAAGCGTCTGTGACCGACTTGGCTCAACTTGTGCCAAACGCTGCGGGGCTTCTCGTTTCACGTGAGTGTGAAGTGTTTGGAAGGCTGCTGGAAGGAGCAGAAAGGCCCTATACGGTCATTCTTGGCGGAAGTAAGGTCGGAGACAAGCTCGGTGTCATCGATTCACTCCTTCCTCGTGTTGACAACTTGCTCATCGGTGGAGGCATGGCCTACACATTCCTTTTAGCAATGGGATATGAAATCGGGAATTCGATTTCGGAGCCTGATTTTGTTGACGATGTTCAGGGTTTCATGACGCAAGCACTTGAGCGTGGCGTCAATTTGATGTTGCCGGTCGACTTCGTTGTTGCAGATCGTTTCTCCCCAGATGCCGAAACTCAGATTGTTGATCGTGAGGCCATTCCGGCAGGCCAGATGGGCCTTGACATCGGTCCAGAAACTCGTGAGTTGTATTCCCGGGTAATTGCTGGTTCTGCGACCATCGTATGGAACGGTCCCATGGGAGTTTTTGAAATGGAACCTTTTGCCGGTGGAACATTAGCTATCGCACAGGCAATGGCTGCCTCGGAGGGTTTTACGGTGATTGGCGGAGGTGACTCTGCTGCAGCAGTTCGCATTCTGGACGTTGACTATAAAAAGCTAAATCACATTAGTACAGGTGGTGGCGCCAGCCTAGAATTTCTCGAGGGTAAAAAACTGCCCGGGCTAACAGTATTGGAAGGAAAATAGAAAATGGCAAAGAGTGATCGGATGCCGCTGATTGCTGGCAACTGGAAAATGAATATAAATCACTTTGAGGCTATTGCGTTAGTCCAGAAGTTGGCATTTGCTCTGGATGAGGCAGACTTCGCCGCTGTTGAAGTGGCTGTTATCCCACCCTTCACCGATCTGCGGTCTGTACAAACCTTGATCGTGGGTGATAAGTACGACATCAAATACGGCGCTCAGGACCTTTCACAGCACGCAAAGGGACCCCATACTGGAGATATTTCCGGCGCAATGCTGGCCAAATTGGGTTGCACCTTCGTCTTAACAGGCCACAGTGAGCGACGAGCCGACCATGGGGAGAGCAACACAATCGTTAATGCCAAAACCCAAGCGGCCCTGAGTAACGAAATAGTTCCCATAGTTTGTGTCGGTGAGTCACTGGAAATCCGTGAGGCAGGCAACACTATTGACTTCGTGCTCGAACAGGTCTCTGAATCACTTGCCGGCATAAGCCCGGAAGCGATTTCCGGACTTGTTATCGCATATGAACCGGTCTGGGCCATCGGAACTGGGGCTGTAGCTACACCAGCGGATGCCCAAGAGGTGTGCTCAGCGATCCGTAAGCATGTGGGGGAGAACTGGGGTCTTGAGTCAGCGAAGAACCTGCGTATTCTTTATGGTGGTTCGGTGAAGGCGGACAACATCGCGGCGATCATGGCTCAATCCGATGTAGATGGAGGCCTCGTGGGTGGAGCGAGTTTGGACTCTGATGAGTTCGTTGGGATTATCCGCTATCGGATGCACCCCGCTGACCTGTAAGTCCTCAGTGGGCCTATCCTAAAGTCAATCTTTGCTTCATAATCGAAAGGTCCGAAACCGGTAATGCTTACTGCCCTGACCATCGCCCTAGCCGTGATTCTCATTATCACAAGCGTTTTGCTCATTGTGCTGATCCTGCTGCACCGCGGCAAGGGTGGCGGACTCTCGGATCTTTTCGGTGGTGGCGTTAGTTCTTCTGTTGGCGGATCGTCAGTAGCGGAAAAGAACCTGGATCGTTTGACGGTTGGGCTTGGTCTAATTTGGGCCGCATCCATTGTTGCCGTTGGCCTTCTTGTACGCACCGGTTCATAAATAAGACTTTATCGACACCTCGGATTCGTTAATAAAAAGTTATGTTGTCTCGAAGGAGTAGTTAATGGCTGGTGGAAGCGCAATTCGTGGTAGTCGCGTCGGTGCAGGACCAATGGGCGAGGCTGAACGTGGCGAAGCTGCGCCCCGTTTCTTTGTGTCCTTCTGGTGCAGTCGGAGTCATGAGTCAAAACCGAGTTTTGCCCTTGAAGCGGAAATTCCGGAAGAGTGGGACTGTCCTCGTTGTGGTCTACCTGCAGGCACGGACAAGGAGAATCCACCGATGCCGCCCAAAATTGAGCCGTACAAAACTCACCTTGCCTACGTCAAAGAACGCCGCTCTGACAAAGACGGCGCCGCTATCTTGCAAGAGGCAATCGACAAGTTACACGGGAACTGAAAGGTCCGTCACCGCATAAAGTTCGGTGGCTTCAATTCCACGCGCCGGAGTGTTTTCCGCCTGCCCCTGTGATTTCATAATTGCAGCCAGAGCGTCACGTTTGCTTTCACCGGCCAATAGCAAGACAGTGCAGTGTGAATTATTGAGTGTGGGGTAACTCAGCGTTACTCGAATGGGTGGCGGCTTCGGGGAGTCAAACACGGGCACCGCGATCACGCTTGATTGCAATTGCGGGCTGTCAGGGAACAGAGATGCGATATGTCCATCGGGGCCAACCCCAAGCATGACGAATGTGAATTGTGGTGGCCGACCTGCCGATCCAAATTCGATAAGTTTGTGTGCGTAGTCGTCAGCAGCGACTGACGCACTGGGAACCTCGTTGGCGGCCTTAACTCGATGTACGTTGTTCTCAATGTAAAAATCACCAAGGCTCAATTCAATTCTATAGTCATTTCTTCGGGGTGAATTCGTTTCTACGAATCTTTCATCCCCCCACCAAAAGTGTGTCTTTGCCCAAGTATCGTCCGGTACTTTTCTCGCAACATCAGCCAGCCTATTGTTAATGGATGTGCCAGCTCCACCCCCTGTGAGAACAATGTGGTGTATTTTCAATGGATCCGCTGCCATGAGTGCAGAGCTGAGCATTTCAAGAACCTGATCAACGACGCTTTCACACGCCAAAAGCTGAGGTATCACGTCGTATCTCCGGCGTACGCGCGAATTACCCAGCCGTAAACATCATCGGGATCCAGACGACGCAAGTCATCATTGAGCAGTGTGGTCAGATCGCGTCGTGGAAGGGAAATCAGGGCATCAGGAGTGCCTGTTTGCGAAAGGGTGGCTGTGCGTCCATCGGGTCTGGTGATCGCAATCTCGCCCGTTTCGGTCGTGATAATCACGGATTGAATCCCGGGAGCATCCATTGATTGGACCGTGACCGTAATGTTTAGGCACACTCCGAGCCACGTGGCAAGAAGCGCGGCGCTTGGATTATTGGATTCAGCGATGATTAATCCGCCGGTAACGGTTCCCATAGGTTGGTCAAAGGCAGTTGCAAGGATAGATCTCCACGGAGTGAGGCGAGACCAAGCAAGGTCAGTGTCGCCAGGGCGGTAGCCACGTCCCCGTTGGACTAATTCTTCAAGAGGTTTTTCAGAGGTGGCAGAGTCTGTGATCCGACGCTGAGCGTGATGTCCAATTGTGTCCTCCGCAGGGATGGCGGGGGCATTGGACGGCCAAAAAGCTACTACCGGAGTGTCTGAGAGCAACAAAGGGATGACAACAGAGTCAGCGTGCTCAGCCAACTCCCCACGAAGTCGCAGCACAGCCACTTCTCCGGGGCCGTCATCGCCGCCAACTGCTATTTCGGCATCGAGTGAGTGAGAACCTCGTCCCGGGCGAGGGATCACAGTTACTATTCTCATCGGATGTTGGCGAGCCGCAAAGACAGCGCCCGATGTCGCATCGGATTGATATTCCTCATCAGTGAGGATCAGCATGGTGAGCACCATGCCGGTGGTCGGGGAACCTTGTCGGTGGCGCTCAGCTGAAATAGCCGCCGCTATTGCGCCACCACTTGTGTCTTCGAGCCGGATCATGGCCGCCTCCATGTTCGTCCGTCGCGAGCAATCATTTCATAGGATGAAGCAGGACCCCAGCCACCAGAGGCATACTGATCAGGGGCCCCGTGAGTTGCCCAGTAATCCAGAATCGGATCCAGGATCCTCCAACTGAGTTCAACTTCCTCATGGCGTGGAAATAGTGGCGGATCACCGAGTAGGACATCAAGAATCAGTCGCTCGTAGGCCTCGGGGCTGGTGTCAACAAATGAATCACCGTACTGAAAGTCCATCGTGACGTCACGCACCTGAATTGAGCTCGTGTCGGGTACTTTTGAACCAAAACGAACGGTAACGCCTTCATCGGGTTGAATGCGAAAAACAAGTGCGTTGTTACTCAGCTCTTCAATGGATGATGAACTAAATGGTAGGTGCGGCGCACGTTTGAAAACGATCGCGACTTCGGTGACCCTGCGTCCAAGTCGTTTACCTGTACGTAGGTAAAAAGGCACACCGGCCCATCGGCGGTTTTCAACATTGAGGCGCATCGCTGCGAAAGTATCTGTTGTCGAGTCGGCAGCGATCCCCGTTTCTTGTAAAAATCCAATAACGGGAATCCCGCCTTGCCACCCTGCTTGGTACTGACCACGCGAAGTATGAGCCCCAATGTCTTTGGGGACAGTGACGGCTCGCAAGGCTTTTTCTTTCTCGGCCCTTACGTCATCTGGGCTGAAGGAGAGCGGTTCCTCCATGGCAGTGAGGGCAAGAAGCTGTAAGAGGTGGTTTTGAATAACGTCACGGGCCGCCCCGATGCCGTCGTAGTATCCGGCACGTCCACCAATACCAATGTCCTCAGCCATTGTGATTTGAACATTGTCAACGTAGTTGCTGTTCCACAATGGCTCAAACATCGCATTCGCAAATCGAACAGCCAAAATATTTTGAACTGTCTCTTTGCCTAGGTAGTGATCAATACGAAACACGCTTCCGGAGGGGAAGACACTGTCTACGAGCTTATTGAGCTCTTGCGCGCTCTGTAAATTATGGCCAAAAGGTTTCTCGATGACCACTCGACGCCACGAGGTTGGTGAGGGGCTATTTGCGAGCCCAGAACTTTCCAAGTTTTCCAATACTGCAGGAAATAGTCCTGGGGGAATCGACAGGTAGAAGGCATGATTCCCCCTTGTTCCCATTTGCTTATCCAGATCAGTAAGTACTTCGGAGATCCGCTGATATGAAGTGGGATCGGTGAGGTCTCCGTCAACAAATCTGATTCCGGCGGCCAACTGTTTCCACGTTTCCTCTCGGAAAGGTGTGCGTGCATGTTCTTTAACCGCATCATGCACGACTTGGGCGAAGTCTTGAGTGTCCCATTCGCGTCGCGCAAAGCCGACTAGGGCAAAACCGGGGGGCAGCAGGCCACGATTAGCAAGATCGTAAATTGCCGGCATCACTTTTTTACGACTCAAATCACCGGTCACACCGAAAAGGATCAGGGCACATGGTCCGGCGATCCGGGGGAGACGCTGATCCTCCGGATCGCGCAGAGGATTCGAGTAATTATTGTCGGGCACGCTTGAGCGCCTCCTCGACGGTGTTGAGAAGGGAAATCCATGCTTGCTCAAACTTGGCGACCCCGTCGGCTTCAAGGTCATTGCACACTGCAGTTAGATCAATGCCTACATCTGAGAGTTCACGCCAAATTACCGCTGATGTATTCGCGGTGCCGGAAACAGTATCCCCAATGAAGACACCGTGGTCTGCCACTGTAAATAGGGTCTTTTCAGGCATAGTGTTTACACACCCGGGAGCAACGAGGTCAATGACATACCGCGTGTCCGAATACGCTGGATTTTTGACACCTGTGGAAGCCCAAAGGGGTCGCTGGGGATTCGCACCATTCAATGCCTTCCAACGATCGCTAGCGAGAACTTCGGTGTAGGACTGCCACGCAAGCCGGGCATTTGATATTGCAGTCTTGCCAAGCAGTGCAATCGCGCGATCACTGGCGTTTGCCGTGAGTAGCGAATCAACCAACGAGTCAACGCGACTGACAAAGAAAGATGCAACTGATTCAATATTGGAAATCATGTGGCCGCGCTCAATGGCGAGTTCCAGTCCGGACAAGTATGCATCCATGACCTGGACGTAACGCTCGACTGAAAATATGAGAGTGACGTTGACGCTTATCCCTCGACCAATCACCTCGGTGATCGCTGGCAGACCTTCTATCGTTGCAGGGATCTTGATCAAAAGATTTTCGCGATCAACAAGGTTCCAGAGATCTTGTGCCTCGTTGATGGTCGCCTGTGTATTCCTGGCCAGGCGTGGATCAACTTCAATTGAAACACGGCCATCGATGCCGCCGGAATCCTTGAAAACTTCTGAGAAAACATCGCAGGCACTTCTCACGTCGTCGGAGGTCATCAGGCGCACTGCTTGCTCAGCGTTCACTCCGTCATGAGCAAGGGATGCAATCTGAGTTGCGTATGCATCAACGCTTCCGGAAATGGCTCCTTCAAAAATGGACGGATTTGTGGTGACCCCACGGACACTCATCGTGTCAATTAAGTCTTTAAGGTTGCCACTTGTGATTCGAGTGCGGGTAAGGTCGTCTAGCCAAATACTCACACCCGCCCGTGTCAGGTTTTCGAGTACTGCATTCATCGTGACTCCCGGTTTGTCATTGTCGTGAATTTGCCAAGGACTTCATCGCTGCCGAGACTACAGCCGTAGGCGTAATGCCGAACTCTTCGAACAGTACTGAGGCACTTGCGCTCGCACCAAAATGATCAAGCCCAACGACCTGACCATGTGTACCAACGAATCGATACCAACCAAAAGTTGCGCCGGCTTCCACCGCAACTCGGGCAGTGATACCCGGTGGTAAAACTTCATCGCGATAAGCCTGCGGCTGCGCATCAAACCACTCAATGCAGGGCATTGACACCAATTGCACTGCCACGCCTTGGGTGTTTAACGTTTCCTTCGCTGCCAGTGCAATGCTGACTTCAGATCCAGTTGCAATGAGAAGGACTCTGGGGTTTGGGTCGCTCATAAGCACGTATCCACCATTGGCAACACCCGAGGCAATCTCGGCATAGTCGTTACCAAGGTGGGGCAAATCTTGGCGCGAAAGAATGAGACCGACTGGGGCACGACGTTTGATGTTCTCAACCCACGCGGCGACCGTCTCATTAGCGTCGGCTGGTCTCACGACACTTAATCCGGGTATGGCGCGAAGGGACCACAGGTGCTCAACGGGCTGATGCGTTGGTCCATCTTCGCCCAGACCAATTGAGTCATGGGACCAGACGTAGGTGACATCCACTTGCATGAGGGCGGCGAGTCGAACTGAACCGCGCATGTAGTCGCTGAATACGAGAAAAGTTCCGCCGAATGGGCGGGTTAACCCGTCGAGTGCAATCCCGTTAAGGGCGGCTCCCATCGCGTGCTCGCGGATACCAAAGTGAACATTTCGCCCAAAGGGTGAAGCGTTTTCAGTGAAATAGGGCAAAAAGCTCGGTGAGCCCTCGATCCAAGTGTTATTCGATTCGGCCAGGTCGGCAGAACCGCCCCACATTTCAGGTAGCTTGGCAGCGAGCGCATTGATCACCTGACCTGATGCTTTACGAGTTGAGGTTGCGCCACCGGCGCTGTAGGTCGGGATATCCGAGTCAAAGTCCGAGGGCAAAGCTTGTGCAAGTAGTCGGTCTAAAAGTGTTGCTGCCTCTGCGTGATCACTGCGCCAGGTCGAAAAATTGGAATCCCAGATTTTTCGGGCCTCTACGATTCGCTGGTTGAGGGTCGAGCGAATACGAGTTAATAGCTCAGAATCAAAAGCAAAACTTTCGTCAGGATTGAGCCCCAGTTCACCTTTGATTGCCGCTACTTCTTCTGCACCCAGTGCTGATCCATGTGATTTTGCCGTACCTCGGGCGTTGGGAGCTGGCCAGGCAATCGTGGTTCGCATCCGGATAAAACTGGGCACTTCCGTATTATTTGCTGACGCGACCATCGCGGCGTGCAGCGCCTGAATATCCACATCACCGTCTGCGAGCATGTCAACTTCGTGGACATCCCAACCGTATGCTCGATAACGTTCGGAAACGTTCTCGGTGAAAGCTACTTCGGTATTACCTTCGATGGAAATCCGGTTATCGTCCCAGATCACATTGAGATGACCCAATCTTTGAGTTCCGGCAAGGGAGCTCGCCTCCCCTGAGACACCCTCTTGTAGGTCACCATCTGAAGCGATGACCCACACCCGATGTGCGAACGGTGCGCCGGGGAACAGACCAGCTTCGAAGCGTTCTGACATGGCCATGCCGACCGCGGTGGCAATACCTTGACCGAGTGGACCCGTTGTAGTTTCAACACCCACGGTGTGACCAAACTCAGGGTGACCCGGAGTCAAACTTCCTTTAGTGCGGAATGACTTCATGTCTTCCATGGTTAATCCATAGCCGCACAGAAACAGTTGCGAGTACAGCGTCAAGCTTGAATGGCCGGCCGAGAGAATAAAACGATCGCGACCCAGCCATGCGGGGTCTTTGGGGTCGTGGGTCATGATCTTGTTAAACAGGAGATAGGCGGCAGGAGCCAGACTCATGGCTGTTCCAGGGTGACCATTTCCGACCTTTTGTACGGCGTCAGCAGCCAAAGCGCGGAGTAGATCTACAGATTTTTGATCGTCTGCACTCCACTCAAGTTGTGGGTCTAGTTTGGTTGGTTTCATGGGCACAGAAGTCATGCCTCAAGTCTATTGGTGAATGTATGCATCCTTTGAGGCCGATGTGAAGTGTGTTGCTGTCCGAGAAGTGACCACAAAGGGCCCGTTAGCGGTTGATTGACTATGTTAGGCACGTGGGCGAACAGGGATTACGCGAACGCCTCGCACCCTATTTTTGGGTGACCAAGCCTCGAATTGTTGAATTGCTTTTGGCTACGGCTGTCCCAACGCTATTTCTGGCAGCCAACGGGCTCCCAACCGTGATCGAGACGGTTGCCGTTGTGATTGGCGGTTCGGCTGCGGCTGCCAGCGCAAATACCTATAACAGTATTTATGATCGAGATATCGATGCAGTCATGCATCGGACAGGAAGTCGCCCATTGGCTTCTGGGGTGATAAGTGTTCGCGCGGGACTAATTCAAGCAACAGTTTTGGGAATCGTCAGTGTTCTGACTCTGGGACTATTAACTAATTGGCTGGCCGCATTTCTAGGCTTCCTTGCAATTGTCATGTATGCCCTGGGTTACACGATTCTCCTAAAGCGATCAACGCCTCAAAATATTGTTTGGGGTGGAGCAGCGGGCTGCATGCCGGTACTCATTGCTTGGGCCGCGGTCACGGGGTCGCTGAGTTGGACGCCGGTGATTCTGTTTTTGATTGTCTTTTTCTGGACACCGGCGCATTACTGGCCCCTGGCGATTAAATATCGTGACGATTATGCTGCCGTTGGCGTTCCGATGCTCCCCGTTGTCGCCCCAACTCGGGTTGTAACTCGAAACATTGTTGTCTACGCGGTAGTGATGGTAGGCGCCTCTTTGGCTCTCATTCCAGTTGCACCGATGGGTTGGGTGTACGGCATCGGTGCATTGATTCTGGGGATCTGGTTTGTCATAATTTCATTCGGGCTCGTAAAACGATCACACCGGGAAAACGCCGACTACGATGAATTGCAGAAACCTGCAATGAAAGTTTTCCACGGATCGATTACTTACTTGGCGCTACTTTTCTTGTTAATCGGTGTCACGCCTTTTCTTCCGTAGGCAGCTGACCGATGTTCAATTAGATGAGGGCACGTGGTTCGGTGCTATTTCACCGCGCGTGCGCATTGAGAACGGAATGAAGAGAACGGCTATCCAAGTAATCACAGCACCGAGAACGTGCAAGGCAACGAGCAAACTTGGTAACCCGTTGAAGTATTGGATATAACCGATGGTGCCTTGAGTGAGCGTGATTGCCACCAAGAGAATTGTTCTCTTCCGCATGGATCCGGTACTTGGGAAAAGCATCAGCGTGACGACCAAGCCGATGAGCAACCCTATAAAGAGAAACACGGAATCGGCGTGCATCCACGAGACGGTTTGTGGATCAAAAGAAAATCTCGATTCAACCTCGGCGTCACCGCTATGCGGCCCGCTACCCGTTGTGATCACTCCGAGGACTACGACGATCGCGGCAACACCCACGAGTAACCACGTGAGGAATCGGACCGGTTTAGGGGCAAGGTAACGAACTGGTTGGTCGCCAGGGTCACCTGAACGAGCAACAAGGGCCACGGCGGCCGCGACAAGTGCCATCGAGACAAAGAAATGCGCCGAAACTATGAGGGGATTAAGGCCCGTAAGTACTGTGATACCGCCAAGAACAGCTTGGGCGGCCGTACCAATAAAGGGGATGACTGCCAAAATAATGATGGGCCGGCGCTGCGGTAAGCCCGCTCGCTTACGTGAAATAGCGTTAGCAAAGACGGCAACGAGAACCGCAATAGCAATAATTACGAGGACAAACGTAAGAAGTCGATTCCCGAATTCAATGAACTTATGGATGCCTTCCTCTTGTCGAATGGTTGGCGTGTAGGAGCCTTCGACACACTGAGGCCATGTTGGGCAGCCGAGACCTGATCCGGTGAGGCGCACAACCGCACCCGTCACAATAATTCCCGACTGTGCGACCAGGTTGGCTATAAAGATCCCGCGAATCCAGCGAGGGAAAAGTGACTGATTCACGGTCGTCATGGCATCACCTTAATTTGATTATCGCCACTTGAAAAATCGAGAAGCCAACATGTGTCCGATTACGCCCCACACCACGAGGATGGACATGGCTTTAATCACATGTACGCCGGTGACCTCATTCCCATCGGTGACCGAAAACTGGATGAGGTTCTTGAGGGCCAACGGAGGGAAAAACTCTAATACGTTCGTGATACTCGTTCCGAAGGTGAAAATGACACCACCAAACATGAGAACTAGCACGAAAATGCCATTGGCAATCGCCAGCACGGCTTCTGCTCGCAAAGTTCCTGCGAGCAGGTACGCGAAACCGCTCACACTAAAAACCCCGAGCACCATCCAGAGTGGAATGAGAATAGTGAAGGGTGTCGGAGTCCATCCGAGAATAATTGCCGCCGTAAATGTGAACAGGCCAGCGAATATTGCCAGCAGAAGACTTCCCAGGCTCTTGGCGAGGACTACTTCGACACGTGTCAGTGAAGTTGTTCCTAAAAAGACCAACGTCTCACTGCGACGCTCGAATGCTGTTGCGATTGCCAAGGACGTTAAGCCTGCAGCAAAGGTCGAAATTGTAAGCACCGTCGCGAGTGCTGATGGAAGTTCTGTCGTTTCCCCACCAATAATCGTTGTCTTTGTTAATACGACAAGAATCACAATGGGGATGAGTACCAGCAATAAAATCTGCTCGGAATTGCGTGAATTCAGTAAGAACTCCCATTTCGTTTGAATGATCAGGCGACGAGATGAAATCATTGGGTACCTTTTTCGAGGAGCAAGTCTTCGATCTCTGCGAGGACTCCACCGCGTTCGCGAACATTCACCTGTGTGACTTCGGCACCAATCTGCGCACAAAAATTCATGACGGACGTGATGAATGCCGCATCTATTGGCGCATTGCTGGTGATTGAGTAGCTCCCGTTCATCTTTTCTGAGATGACGACATCTTCAGCGAGCGCATTGCGTAGACCGGTGAGCTCGATATTTGCCCGGCTGGAAAAGGTCATGGAATACGCAGAAGTGGTTGTGCTCGCGCGTGAGTCGAAGCCCACCTGACCAGCTTTTAGGGCAATTACCCTCCCGTTCATGGTTTCCAGATCCTCGAGAATATGGGTTGATACGAGTAGGGTGCTTTGCTGCGGAACGACTTGGGCCAACAGGTTGTAGAGGTCACGCCGGCCTTGGGGATCCAAACCCGCCGTGGGTTCATCGAGAATCAAAATCGGGGTACCGGCTATGAGCGCTGCAGCGCACTTGAGCCTTTGTAACTCTCCACCCGAAAGATTTTTAATGAGAGTTTTCGTTGTAAGAGCAAAAGCTTCGGTCAGAAAGCCAACAGTGGGTCGACCAGCTGAGCTGTTGGTGTCCGAATAAAGGTCATTCAGGTAGTTGAGTAATGCCACTGGTTTTGCGCTGGGGTAGGGGCGTCCATCTTGTAGAGCTACCCCAATTTGATTTACGCCCTCTGATCGCCACTGGCTAGGGCTGCGCCCAAATAGCCAGACGTGTCCCGAATTTGGTGTCCGAAGGCCGGCAATTGTTTCCAATAGCGTGGTTTTTCCTGCACCATTATTTCCCACAATTGCGGTAACACCGGGCCCGAAATTAATATTCACATCGGAAATTCCACCACCGCCGGGGTAGGTGACGCTCAAGTTTTGGCAGGCTATTGCCCACGTGGACAGCTCTGATTGAGCCTGATTGCGGACCATGGGATGCAGTCTAGGGTTCAGTTACGCACCCCCACCGGTTGCATAGTTGGGGAATTAGGCAACAATAGTGTTGTGAAATTCCCCGGAGGTGCTGCTGAGCGGGTAGCTCGCGTCCTGTTAGAGGTCGGGGCGGCCACGGCGGTCGATTTATCACATACCCTAGGAACCTCAGTTCAAGCGACCCGTCGTTCACTCAGTGCACTTCTTGAGGTGGGTTTTGTCGAATCACATGAGCGCACTCCATTTGGCCCAACGCCCACACGTGGGCGGGGCAGACCAAGTGGGACGTACTCGTTAACACCCCTGGGACGTAGTGCCTGTGACCAGAGCTATGACGATTTGGCCTTAGAAAGTTTGCGCTTCATTGATCGATCTTTTGGTAGAGACGCAGTCAGGGCTTTTGCCGCGGACCGTGCCGCTCGTATAACCGCTGGCGGAGATATCGAGTCAATAGTCGAGGTACTCAACAGCAAGGGTTACGCCGCAACCGTGGAGCCAGCCTCGGGCAACACACATTCAACTCAACTGTGTCAGCACCATTGCCCCGTTGTAGCGGCAGCAAGTGAATTCCCCGAGTTGTGCGAAGAGGAAACTAACGCATTCAGTGCGGCGCTGGGTCAACACGTCACGCGCCTAGCGACATTGGCTCAAGGGGATCGCATTTGTACAACATTGATTCCTAATCAGGCATTTGGACATGTAGCGCAGATAAAACAACAAACTCGCAAACCGCGGGAAAATCGAGAGGTATCACTATGAGTACAACGATCCCCAATGCCAAAAGTGAGCAAGATGCCACTATCGAGGCCCTGGGAAATTACGAGTATGGCTGGAGTGATGCCAGTGACGCAGGTGCAAATGCTCGTCGGGGTATCAACGAAGACGTTGTGCGCGATATCTCCGCCAAAAAGAATGAGCCTCAGTGGATGCTGGACTTGCGGCTCAAAGGCCTAAAGCTTTTTGAAAAGAAGCCAATGCCGCATTGGGGCTCGGACCTCACCGGGATTCACTTTGACACGATCAAGTATTTCGTTCGCTCCACGGAGAAGCAGGCAACTGAGTGGAGTGATCTCCCTGACGACATCAAGAACACGTACGACCGTCTAGGCATTCCAGAGGCAGAGAAGCAACGCCTCGTCGGTGGAGTTGCGGCACAGTACGAGTCCGAAGTTGTCTACCACAAGATCCGTGAGGATCTCGAAGAACTCGGTGTGCTTTTCCTTGATACCGATACAGCCCTGCGGGAGCATGAAGATATCTTCAAGGAATATTTCGGGTCAGTGATTCCCGTAGGTGACAACAAGTTTGCCGCGCTGAACACTTCAGTGTGGTCGGGTGGGTCGTTCATCTACGTTCCTAAGGGCGTACACATTGATATTCCATTACAGGCTTATTTCCGGATTAACACGGAAAACATGGGCCAGTTTGAGCGAACACTCATTATTGTCGACGAAGGCGCCTACGTGCACTACGTAGAGGGATGCACAGCACCTATTTATTCAAGTGATTCATTGCACTCGGCTGTCGTTGAAATCATCGTGAAAAAGGGTGGGCGCTGCCGTTACACGACAATCCAAAACTGGTCAACAAACGTGTACAACCTGGTAACCAAGAGGGCTATTGCGCACGAAGGTGCCACGATGGAATGGGTCGACGGAAACCTTGGTAGCAAGGTCACAATGAAATACCCGGCAGTCGTCATGACCGGTGAACATGCTCGCGGTGAAACCCTGTCCATTGCATTTGCCGGAGCAGGGCAGCACCAAGACGCTGGAGCCAAGATGGTTCACGCAGCTCCTCACACATCCTCTTCAATCATTAGCAAGTCGGTGGCTCGTGGTGGCGGTCGGACAAGTTATCGCGGCCTGGTTCAGGTATTGGAGGGCTCGCACCACTCTAAGAGCACGGTTAAATGTGATGCCCTACTTGTTGATGACATCAGTCGATCCGACACGTACCCCTACGTGGATGTACGCGAAGACGACGTGCAGATGGGACACGAAGCAACTGTCTCAAAGGTTAGTGAAGAACAGTTGTTTTATTTGATGACGCGTGGCCTTAGTGAAGATGAAGCAATGGCAATGATTGTTCGTGGATTCATAGAACCCATTGCTCGTGAACTACCAATGGAATACGCAATTGAACTCAATCGTCTGATTGAGCTTCAGATGGAAGGGGCTGTTGGGTGAGAGCTCCCACCGTTGCTCCAGCAACAGATTTGGCCCCTCGGTTTTTTTCGCGTGACGTTGGGGATTTTGATGTTCCTCAAGGACGTGAAGAAGAGTGGCGCTTTGCGCCAATGAGAAAATTGGCTAGTTTTTTCGAACCAGCAAACTGGGGGAGTGTTGGGCTTAGTGGCGAACACGATGTAACAGTTGAATACGTCGAAACCAGTGATCCGAGATTGTCTCAGTCCTGGATGCCGACAGATCGTCCGAGTGCAATTGCTCGGTCGCAAGCAACGCATGCTGTCCTTGTGACTATCGCAAAGGAGTCCATTCACTCAAGACCGATCGTTGTGAATCTTAAAAATGCAGGCGAGAACAACTATCTTCACGTGGAAGTTCATGCTGGTCCATTTTCCAAGGCACAGGTAGTGCTAATTCATGACACAACGGGAAATGTCAGCGGATCCATGCTTTCACTCTTGGGCGATCAAGCAGATTTGACCATGTTGTCTGTAATTGATGCAGACGCAGCGGTAATGCAACATTTACATTGGTTCACTGAAGTTGGACGGGACGCCAACTTCCTCGGCCTGTCAATCACTCTCGGTGGCGGTGTCGTTCGAACGGTTCCCACTCTGACCTACCGAGCACCGGGTGGAAAGGCACAGATGCTGGGTGCTTTTTTGCTCACGGGCGATCAGTTTCAGGAGCATCGGATCCTTGTTGATCACACGCAGCCTCACTGTCTAAGCAACGTCATTTACAAGGGTGCGCTCAGTGGTGAAGGTGCTCACTCAGTGTGGATTGGCGACGTTCTTGTTCGACGCGAAGCAATCGGAATTGAAACCTATGAACTGAATCGAAACCTTTTGCTCACAGATGGTCCGCGGGCCGACTCGGTTCCTAATCTGGAACTAGAAACCGGTGATGTAATCAGTGCCGGTCATGCGAGTGCTACTGGCCGATTCGATGACGAGCAGTTGTTTTACCTGCAGTCCCGAGGAATCCCCGAACCGGTTGCCCGTCAACTAGTTGTACGAGGTTTCTTTGTCGATGTTCTGAGCAAAATCGATGACCCGGATTTGAGTGGTTCGTTGATGCGCCGAATCGAGTCGAAGCTTGGAATTGTCGATCATGAGTGACCAACTGAGTCTGGGTGTTGTGTCTGACGTGCCGGTCGGGACAGCGCGTCAGTTCGAGGTTGATGGCGACTTGATTGTTGTCGTTAACACCACTGAGGGCATGTTTGCGCTGGAGGATCGTTGCTCCCACTCAGACGTGGCTCTCTCAGAAGGTGAGGTGGATGGGTGCCTTATTGAATGTTGGTTGCACGGTTCGGCTTTTGACGTTCGCACCGGCATACCTACCTCGCTGCCTGCTATCACCCCGGTCAAGACTTACCCCGTTTTTACCGATGTAACAGATCCCAATAGTCCGATTCTTATCACGAAAGGCACGAATTAATGAGCAGGCTAACTATTACCGATCTACATGCAAGTGTCATAACAGAAGATGGCGAAACGCCTATTCTTCGTGGAGTGTCACTCGTTGTTGAGTCTGGTACGACTAACGCGATCATGGGTCCCAATGGATCAGGCAAAAGCACATTGGCGTACGTGATCGCAGGTCATCCCAAGTACACTGTCACATCTGGATCTATTGATCTTGACGGTCAAGATGTTCTTGCGATGAGCGTCGATGAACGCGCACGAGCTGGCCTATTTCTTGCGATGCAATACCCCGTTGAAATCCCTGGCGTATCAGTTTCCAACTTTTTGCGCACTTCAATCACTGCATTAAAAGGTGAGGCTCCAAAACTTCGCACATGGACAAAGGACATGAAGGGGGCTATGGCAGATTTGCAGATGGATCCAGCCTTTGCAAGCCGCAATGTTAATGAGGGATTCTCTGGCGGTGAGAAGAAGCGACATGAGATTTTGCAATTGGGGTTAATGCAGCCAAAGATTGCAGTCCTGGATGAAACAGACTCTGGCCTAGATGTTGACGCTCTCAAAATCGTAAGCGAAGGGGTTAATCGTTTTAAGGAGTCCAGCGACGCTGGGTTACTCCTCATAACCCACTACACGCGAATCCTTCGGTACATCAAGCCCGACGTCGTGCACGTTTTTGTTGACGGACGAATTGTGGCCACCGGTGGCCCAGAATTGGCTGACGCACTGGAATCAGATGGTTACGAGACTTACACTGCCGCGGCGCGTGCGTAATGTTCGACGTCAACGAGTTGCGCGCTGATTTTCCGATACTCTCTCGAAGTGTTCGGGGAGTTCCATTGGTGTACCTCGATAGTGGCGCGACTTCACAAAAGCCAACACAGGTCTTGGATGCGGAGAGACACTTCTACGAAAACTCCAACGCGGTCGTTCATCGTGGGGCGCACGCATTAGCTGAGGAAGCAACCGACGCATACGAGCGTGCTCGGCAAACGATCGCCTCGTTCGTTGGAGCGCATGTTGACGAGGTTGTATTCACTAAAAATGCCACTGAAGGAATTAACTTAGTGGCATATGCATTTTCAAATGCAACAGACAAAGCACGCCAAGGTCTTGATGTCGATCAGCGTTTTGTCATTGGTCCAGGTGATTCCATTGTCGTAACGGAAATGGAGCATCACGCAAATCTTGTCCCATGGCAAGAATTGTGCGCCAAGACCGGTGCGCACCTACGTTGGTTCGGAATCACCGAAGAGGGTCGACTCAATATTGAGCCAGGAGTTATTGACAGCACTACAAAGTTTGTCTCTGTTGTGCACCAATCAAATCTCTTAGGGACGATCAATCCCGTCAGAGAAATTATGGACATGGCGCACGCGGTGGGGGCTCTTGGAATGGTCGACCTTTGTCAATCCGTTCCGCACATGCCCGTAAATGTGCACGAGCTCGGAGCTGACTTTGCTTCATGGAGTGGTCACAAGATGCTTGGCCCTACCGGTATCGGGATTTTGTGGGGTCGGGCGGAACTTCTCAACGTCATGCCACCATTTCTCACAGGAGGTTCCATGATCGAAATGGTTCACATGGAACAGAGCACCTATGCACCTGCGCCACAGCGATTCGAGGCAGGCGTCCCCATGGTGGCCCAAGCGATAGGGCTCGCCCGGGCATGTGAATATCTCACGGATTTGGGCATGGAAAACGTATTCCAACATGAACAGGAATTGACCGCCTATACCTTGGCGGAGCTGGGAAAACTGCCTGGAGTTCGAGTGATCGGACCCCTTGACACTCATGATCGTGGTTCAGCCGTCTCGTTCGTCGTGGATGGAATTCACCCTCATGACGTGGGACACCTGATGGATTCGATGGGGGTTGCCGTGCGCGTGGGTCACCATTGCTGCTGGCCAACCTGCCGGCGTTTTGACGTTCCAGCGACCACTCGAATCACGACATATATTTACAATGACAAGAGTGATATTGATCAAGCAATAGCGGGAATTAAGAGTGCTCAAGAGTTCTTTGGAGCAACTGTCGCGGTGAGCGCATGAGCGAAGACCTTTATCAAGAAATAATCCTTGATCACTATAAAAATCCCCGAGGCAAAAGAGTCGAGATTGACTCACTGGCTCAGAGTCATCAAGTCAACCCAACTTGCGGGGATGAAATCACCGTAGAGATCGGACAGAATTCTGACGGCACATTGTTGGTTTCTTACGACGGGCAGGGTTGCTCGATTTCACAGGCGAGTGCCAGCGTGATGAGCGAGCTGATCAATGGAAAGACCCCTGAGCAAGCCGCGCCCATTCAGGCTGCATTCATGGAACTCATGAAGTCAAAAGGACAACTTGAACCAGATGAGGAGGTACTCGAAGATGCAATCGCATTCGCAGGTGTTTCCAAGTATCCTGCTCGCATCAAGTGTGCGCTCATCTCATGGATGGCGTTATCCGATGCACAAATTAAGGCTTCGTTGACCGCGAAAACCACTACACGGAATGAGTAAATGATGGCTGTAACCGATGAGGATGTTATAGAGGCAATGAAAGACGTTATTGACCCCGAATTGGGCATAAATGTCGTTGATCTTGGGTTGGTTTACGGGGTTACCGTGGACGAGAACAACTCGGCAACCGTTGACATGACGCTGACCTCGGCAGCGTGTCCGCTCACTGACGTGATCGAAGACCAAACTCGAAGTGCGCTGGATTCGATTGTGACAGACTTTAAGATCAATTGGGTCTGGATGCCACCCTGGGGACCGGACAAGATTACGGATGACGGTCGGGACATGCTGCGGTCTCTCGGATTCAACGTCTGAATCAACCGATATGCGTAGGGACTAGACTGCCCTAACCATGATTGCCGCTTCCGAAATCGAGTTGCGCGCGGGATCAGAACTCCTCCTCACCGCCCCGATGCTTCGGGTGGACAAGGGTGACCGAATTGGGCTCGTTGGTCGCAATGGGGCCGGGAAAACAACGTTAACGCGGGTTCTGGCCAGTGAGGCCGCTCCCGCTAGTGGGAGTGTCAAAATCACGGGAACTGTGGGCTATTTGCCCCAAGATCCCCGTACAGCTGACCCAAGCCAACTGGCACGGTCACGAATACTCAGTGCTCGAGGTCTTGATGCGGTCTCTATCCGGATGACAAAAGCCGCGGAGGCTCTAGCCGCTCCGGGAATCAGTGTCGAGGATTTTGATAAGGCAGGAGATCGATATAACAGGGCGTTAGGTGAATTTGAAGGCCTTGGTGGTTATACGGCGGAGTCTGAGGCAGCAACCATTGCCGCGAGTATTGGTTTAGATGATCGCATTCTGGGTCAACCGCTGGGGACTCTTTCCGGTGGTCAACGCAGGCGTGTTGAACTGACGCGAATTCTTTTTTCCGATGCCGATGTCTTGCTTTTAGATGAACCTACCAACCACCTCGATGCCGACTCAATTCGCTGGCTGCGCAAATACCTCGCGGCCTACGAAGGTGGTTTCATCGTGATTAGCCATGACACCGAACTTCTCGAAGACACGGTGAACAAAGTGTGGCATCTTGACGCGAACCGACAAGAAATTGATCTTTACTCAATGGGGTGGAGTAAATACTTGCTCGCGAGAGAAACTGATGAAAAGCGAAGAAAGCGCGAACGCAAGAATGCGGAAACACAGGCTGACAGTCTCCGCAAACAAGCGGAAAAAATGCGTGCAAAAGCCTCAAAAGCCAAGGCTGCTCAAAGCATGTTCAAACGTGCAGACCGAATCATGGCCGAAACAGCAACGGTCCTTCAGAAGGATAATGTGGCGAAACTGAGATTCCCCACACCTAAGGCTTGCGGTCGGGTTCCCTTGATGGCCGAGAATCTCTCCCGAAGCTACGGGAGCCTAGAGGTTTTTACCGATGTTGATCTAGCTATTGATCGCGGCAGCAAAGTCGTAATCTTAGGGCTCAACGGTGCAGGAAAAACGACTATGTTGCGTATCCTTGCGGGAATTGACCCACCAGACACGGGATCGAGGGAGCTTGGGCACGGTGCTGTCGTTGGCTATTACGCTCAGGAGCACGAGACTCTAGATCCGACTGCGACCGTATGGGAAACCATGGCTTCGGCTGGAACGCATCTCAATGATACGCAGCAAAGAACCGTTCTTGGCTCCTTTCTATTTCAAGGAGATTCAGTTCACAAGCCGACAGGCGTACTTTCCGGTGGTGAGAAAACCCGATTGGCATTGGCTTGTTTGGTGGTTTCGGGCTCAAATGTGCTTTTACTCGATGAGCCAACAAACAACCTTGATCCAGCAAGCCGCGCGGAAGTTCTTAATGCTTTGTCTCTCTACGAAGGGGCCGTTGTATTGGTTACACATGATCCCGGCGCAGTACGAGCCCTCAATCCGGAAAGAGTTCTTATCCTGCCTGATGGCGACGAGGATCTCTGGAGCGAAGCCTATATCGAACTAATTGAGTTAGCCTAAGGTCATGGAAATCCTTACCGATCACTCTGGTGACATATTCACGATAACCCTCAATGATCCTGACAAGCGAAATGCACAAACGCCGCACACGTGGGATCAGTTATTTGACATCAGTCAGCGGGTTCCCAAGGATGCTCGATTCATTGTTTTGCGCGGAAACGGTAAGTCTTTTTCCGCGGGGCTTGACCGAGCAATGTTTACTCCCGAAGGAGTCCCCGGTCAGCCATCATTCATGGAAATGGCAGTACAGAATGACACGCAAATGGACGACACAATTGCGCATTATCAGCGTTTCTTTCGAGTCCTGCGTGACTTGCCACAGGTCAGCGTTGCGTTAGTTCAAGGGCATGCAATTGGTGCCGGTTTTCAACTTGCACTGGCGTGTGATCTCATCGTTGCCCAGCCGAGCGCACAGTTTTCCCTCAAGGAAACTCAATGGGGACTTACCCCTGATTTGGGCGGAACCGCTCGGTTCATGGAAGCACTCGGTTACCGCAAGAGCCTTGAACTCATCGGTAGTGGGCGCGTAATTACCGGCGATGAGGCTTGCTCACTAGGACTAGTGAGCATTGTTTCTGATAATCTCGAAACGGGGCTCAGCGAACTTATTAATCCTTTACGAGCGGTCATGCCCGAAGCTCTCATTGATGCGAAGTCAATGCTGGCCGGGATTGCCTACGGTGAAGAGCCTTGGGTGGCCGAACGGCGGTCCCAGATCAGACGCCTACGCCACCTTCACTCACTCATGTCAGATCAATAATTATTAGTTTGGGGTAGTTTGTGTCAGCGGAAAACGCATGGATGATGTATCGGTCACTGACACGAGATGCATCCGTTAAAGACAACAAGATCAGTCGAGAAACCGTAAAACGGATACTGGGATATGCAAAGCCTTATAAGGCTCTGATTACTTTATTCCTTATCACTTTGGTTTTTGCTTCCTTGTTAAGTGTTGCTCAACCACTGCTCTTTCGTCGAATCATTGACCAAGGAATAACACCCGGCAACGCCTCTCTGGTTACTTGGACAGCAGTTTTCATCGCATTATTGGCGATCGCTGACGCGGGTTTGGGAGTTGTAAGCCGTTACTACTCGGCTCGTATCGGAGAGGGCCTCATTTTCGATCTTCGAAATGAAGTTTATGACCATGTTCAGTCTCAAAGCATTGCGTTTTTTACCCGAGCACAAACTGGTGCTCTTATTTCACGGCTGAATAATGACGTAATAGGCGCCCAACAGGCATTCACTTCCACACTTGGTGGCGTGCTGGGAAACATGATTTCACTCGTAATCGTCTTGGTTACAATGTTTATTCTGTCCTGGCAAATAACGCTCGCCTCTCTCATCTTGGTACCTCTTTTCTTGTTGCCGGCTCGATACATGGGTCGTCGACTCCAATCTATGACCCGTGAACAGATGACCGTAAACGCCTCAATGAGCAACCAAATGACAGAGAGGTTCAATGTTGCGGGAGCACTTTTGGTAAAGCTTTTTGGTCGACCCGAAGAAGAATCTCGGGTGTTCAGTGATCGAGCGAAAGTTGTCCGTGATTCCGGTATCAAGATCGCAATGGCCAACCGATGGTTCTTTACCGCGCTAACGCTTGTTGCTGCATTGGCAACTGCGGTAACTTACGGTCTTGGTGGCAACTTAGTCATATCCGGTGCCATTTCCCTGGGAACATTGCTGGCTCTCGTTGGTTTGCTTGCGCAGCTATATGGGCCACTAACAGCCATCTCAAATGTGCGTGTTGACGTTATGACCGCTCTTGTGTCATTTGACAGGGTATTCGAAGTACTTGATTTACCACCACTGGTGGTGGAATCGCCTGATGCTAAGCCGCTCCCTAGTGGACCACTGTCTGTAGCCTTCGATCACGTCGATTTCACTTATCCGAAGGCCAGTGAGGTCAGTTTGGCGTCTCTCGAGTCAATTGCTCGGACAGATTCTGCTGGGGGCGAAGAACCCGTTTTGCGTGACGTTAGTTTTGAAGTGCCCGCTGGAACGCTAACGGCCTTGGTGGGTCCTTCGGGTGCAGGGAAAACCACAATAACCGCTTTGCTTTCACGGCTCTATGACCCAGTCGGGGGTTCTATTCGGATGGGTGGGGAGGACATTCGTGAGGTCAGTTTTGAAGCTCTGCGAGATGCCCTCGGAGTTGTCACACAAGATTCTCACATGTTTCACGACACTATTGGCGCAAATTTGCTCTATGCAAAACCAGACGCGACTGCCGCACAAGTTGAGCAAGCATGTGTTGACGCACAAATCTGGAACATGATTTCATCCCTGCCGGAAGGCTTGGACACCGTCGTCGGCGATCGAGGTTATCGGCTCTCTGGCGGGGAAAAGCAACGAATTGCACTAGCTCGGTTGCTCTTGAAATCACCTCGTGTTGTAATTCTCGACGAAGCGACTGCCCACTTGGATAGTGAAAGCGAGAGGGCTGTTCATCAGGCATTGGACAATGCCCTTAGTGGGCGTACATCTGTAGTGATTGCGCACCGACTCTCGACGATCAGGGGAGCGCATCAGATTCTCGTCGTCGTTGATGGTCAAATTGTTCAACGCGGCACTCATAATGAATTACTGGCCCAGGGTGGGGTTTACTCGGACCTCTATGAAACACAATTCACTCATTAGGCGTTTCGGCTTCACGCCTTAAGAAAATAAACCAACCGATAATCGCAACAAGGGCAAAGAAAATCCATTGCACTGCATACGAAATATTTTGCCCTTCGTCCACTTCAGGCAGAGGCACGATCAATATTTCATCAGAGGGTGTTGATGACATCAACTGAACCACCCGGTTATCAACAGTAATTGGGGAATTTTGCGTTGACAATTCTTCCAACGACATTTTTGCAATGACTCCTGCGGGAAGCCCGTAAACATCATCGAGTGGCTCTTCAAAATATCGAACTGCACCGGTAATCTTGGCTTGTCCCACTGGGGCTTGTGGAACAAATGGCACCTCAGTGGCAATGGTGGAAGCTCCCACCCATCCACGAATCACCCAGATTCTCGTTCCTGAATTTGTATCGAGTGGAGTCATAACCCAATAACCGTTGCCGCCATCAAGCGGACGTTGACGCACCAATTGAGTTTTTTGATTGTCATAGAAACCGGAAATCTGGACGCGGGTAAACTCGCTGAGGTTATTAACCGAGTCAACATCCTGTAGAACTTGCGCTTCTGAGATAGCCAGGCGCTCTGCGCGATGTTCATCGGCCCGATCCCATTGCCAACGACTGAGCAGCCCAAATCCAATAATCGACAGAATCACGATGGTTGTGAAACCGAGCCAACGCGGGGTCTTGAGAAGGGCAAGCACACTTCACCTTAATCCACAGACGAAGTCCCAGATTATTCAGGAACGACGCTCAAACGGTTGTTATCTTTCGATGGAACGTGAGATGCGACGTTCATATTCTTGGGCTGAGGCGGCGCTCGGTAATGCCACGGCGGCCACTCCCATTGTGCCAGCCTCGTCCTTACCTCGACCCACGTTGGCGATCACGACCGCCAAATATGGCAAGACGACCGCGCCCGCAATAAAAATCCATTTGGGCCACCCGGGAACAACGATTGCAGCGAGAACGCATGCGGTCCTTATCCCCATGGAAATCAGATACCTCTTGGTCCGACCTGACTGCTCATTGCTCAAAGCCCGATTAGTCGCCGTGATGGTGTAGACCTCAGGTGCCATGGCGATAGCCTAAGCCCATTACTCATTGAGCGCGATCTGACAAAAGGAGTTCTATGACGGACCGGAGTTACGGGATCGCCACAATTGTTGGTACTTCCCCTGAATCCCTTGATACGGCGATTCGTAATGCCGTGAAACGGGCAGGCGAACTTCACAAGCATGTGGACTGGTTCGAAGTTGATCAGATCCGCGGATACGTGAGGGATAATGGTGTAGATCATTTCCAAGTCACTGTACGAGTGGGTTACCGCCTCGAGGATCAATAAGTGGGCAAAGATTTGGGTGTCGCTTTCATCACAGGTGGGAACCGAGGCATCGGTGCGGCAACCGCACAGGTGTTAGCCGTCGCGGGATACCAAGTGGTTATTGGTTCGCGAACGGGAGCGGTTAGTTCCAGTTATGGGGTTGGCAGTGTCCGCATTGATGTGAGCGACGCAGAGTCAATTGAGAATGCAATAAGTGAAATTGAAACAAGTTTCGGCCCCGTTGAAGTGCTCGTAGCAAATGCGGGGATCACTCGAGATTCCCTGCTTATGCGTATGAGTGATGCAGATATCGAGGAGACCATCAATACGAATTTGATCGGTTCTATTCGACTAGCCCGCAGGGTGTTGCGCCCAATGATTAAAGCGAAAAATGGTCGAATTATTTTTATGTCTTCTGTTGTTGGTCTGCTGGGAAGCGCGGGTCAGGTTAACTACTCTGCATCAAAAGCTGGCTTAGTGGGAGCGGCGCGTTCACTTACCCGAGAAGTGGGCAGTCGGGGTATCACTATCAATGTTGTAGCACCCGGATTTATTAATACCGATATGACCGATGCACTAGATGAAAGTACGAAGAAGGCAATCTTGGGGACAATCCCTGCGGGGCGCTATGGCGAGCCGAATGAAGTTGCACAGGTAATTAAGTTTCTCGTCTCAGAGGATGGCGCTTACATTTCTGGAGCCGTAATCCCAGTTGACGGCGGACTTGGAATGGGACACTGAGGAGAATCATGTTGCTAGAAAATAAAAACATTTTGATAACGGGTGTACTCACAGATCAGTCAATTGCATTTCACGTTGCACGACTCGCACAAGAACAAGGTGCGAATGTGGTTTTGACATCTTTCGGGCGGACTATGTCTTTAACGAAACGCAGCGCGGCTCGTTTGCCAAAAGAGGTTTCGATAGTTGAACTGGACGTTACCTCGCAGCAGGACCTTGAATCGTTGGCGGATCGAGTGCGCGAGCACGTGCCACACCTAGATGGAGTCCTGCATTCCATTGGCTTTGCGCCTGAAAGTGCACTCGGTGGCAATTTTTTGCACACTTCATGGGAAGACGTTGCAGTGGCAATGCACATTTCAACATTTTCTTTTAAATCATTGTCCGTCGCCTGTCAGCCCTTGCTGGGACGTGGAAGTTCAATAGTTGGCCTTGACTTTGATGCAACGGTTGCATGGCCCACATACGACTGGATGGGCGTTGCAAAAGCGGCCCTTGAAAGTACATCAAGATACTTAGCAAGAGATTTAGGCCCGTTTGGGATACGTGTAAATCTCGTTGCTGCCGGTCCAATTCGAACCATGGCGGCAAAGAGCATTCCAGGCTTTGAGGAGTTTGAAAATATTTGGCAGGAACGGGCACCATTAGGTTGGGATGTCAGCGACCCTACGGCGGCGGCCCAAGCGTGTGTGGTGCTTTTCTCAGATTGGTTGCCCGCCACTAGCGGGGAAATGATCCACGTCGATGGCGGAATGCACTCCCAGGGTTCCTAGTTTGCTCTCTCGCGATCCGACCTGACTATCTCGTCACGAGTAATTCCCAGAAGATAAAGAACAGAATCCAAATAGGGCACATTAACGGTGGTGTCTGCGCTTTCGCGTAATGCCAGCTTGGCATTAAATGCAACTCCGAGTCCAGCCTCTGAAATCATGTCAATGTCATTGGCTCCATCTCCGATCGCAATTGTTCGTCGCTTGGGAATATTCAACTGAGTTGCGAAATCGATGAGTGCTTGCCGCTTGCCCTCACGATCAATAATCGGACCGACAAGTTTGCCCGTTATTTTCCCATCACTGATTTCAAGGGTGTTGGCCCGAAATGCGTACACGCCTAAATCTTTGGCAATAGGTTCAATCACATTAGTGAAACCACCTGAAACTAAGACAATGCGATAACCCAACCGATTCAATGTTCGGCACAATGTTCGGGCACCGGGTGTCAGCGTGACCATTTTGCCCACCTGCTCAAGCAGGGTTGCCGGCGAACCCGCTAGGAGTTTGACCCGCGCCTCAAGGGATTGAGCAAAGTCAAGATCGCCATTCATGGCAGCCTGCGTTATTTCGCTCACTTGCGAGCCAACACCGGCTAGATCACCAAGCAGATCAACGACTTCATCTTGAATAAGGGTTGAATCAACATCAAGAACGACAAGATATTGTCCTCGTGCTTCAAGGGCAACATCTTGTACGGAGATATCTACTTGGCATCGCGCTGAGACCTCAGCAAGGGGGCGCCTCAATGCACTTGGAGCGACCCCGGACCCTTCCAAACGGATAGCCGTAACCGGGTAGTCAGCGACCCTGTGAATTCGATCAAGATTGCCTCCATGCTTTGCGATAGTGGACGTGACGATACTTATGCATTCAGGGTGTAGCGGGGAACCCATGACGATCACCTGAAATTTCTCTGGAGAATGATCTGCTTCCAAAAGGGCCACGGGACGGGTTGTGACCTCCATATTCCGAGCACTTGCTGCAAGTCGTACATCTTTCCGAACTGAGTCAAGAACGGTTGGAGCCTCAGAGTCGCCCACAGAGGGATCAATTTCCACAGCGATAGCCAAGGTGAGGTGCCCCCTAACAACAAGTTGCTCCATATCAATCACGACGACGGGCGAGGGCGCAAGGGCTTCGAAGATTGCACTGGTCAGGCCAGGTGCATCGAGTCCGCTCACGGTTATCAGCAAAGTGCGATCAATCACCGGCCAAGCCTAAGACTCTGTCCTTTGAAAGAAAGCTATGGTCTGCTCATAAGATGTATGAGCCGTCGAGAAGGTTTTTAGCGACACTGAACGGCTGGGCACGAGGTGAAGCCAGCAGAAGGGTTGACGAGTGAGACGCTTGCGAAAGATCCTAGCGATTTTTTCACTCGCGCTGCTATTAGTTTCTGCCTTGGTGGCCGGCATTCTCGCAATTTCACTATTTACTGCTTTTGGATCGGGAAAGGCGTTGAGTGTCGACGGACCGGTAATTAGTGCAGAGGAGTTGCAATTCTGTGAGGTGGTGCTAATCGATTTGGATCGAATTGAAATAAGCCGCCCTAGCCAACTCGCACTACTTCCTAACCTGCGCGAGAGAATCACGATCGATCTGTCACCTGAGGAAGAGTTCAATGCTGGGCTGCTCGCTCGTGATTCGGTTGATTCCACGATTTTAGGACGCGACACATGCATTGCATCACTCGAATCGAATACGTGGATAGTGACACATAGCGCGTTGGGAGAACCTTGGTTCGAATTTGGTGAGCCAGTGGGATTCGTGGCGACTGGGAGTGGAACGTCCATTTCATTTGATGTGGCACAAGCTTCCAATTCAAGCCTGATCATTTCAAACACCGATCAGGGTCAGCCAATTCAGCAAATCGAACTCAGCGGCGATCTCAGCTTTCCCACTGAAAATGCATGGATCATTGGCTTGATGGCTATTTCAGGCACGCTCATTGTCGTTTTTATTGTGTCCGTCGTTATCTACATTGTTAAGAATAGAAAAGGGATTAAAGTATGAGTCCCTGGCGACCGTGGACAATCCCTAACGCCGTGAGTCTTTTGCGCCTGCTGGGTATCCCTCTGTTCTTGTACCTCCTACTGGCTCGAGAAGTCTACTTCTGGTCTTTATGCGTGCTGGTTATTGCCGGGGCCACAGATTGGGTGGACGGCTTTTTGGCCCGTAAACTCAATCAGATCAGCCGGCTGGGTGTCTTACTCGACCCAATGGTTGACCGGCCTTACATTGCTGCCACCCTCATTGGACTGGCCTTGGCAGACTTGATTCCCTGGTGGCTCGTGTTGGTCATTGCGCTTCGCGACATTGCGCTGCTTGCTTTGATCCCCTCGCTGCACAGATTGGAAATTTCGGCTCTACCGGTTACTTACATTGGCAAGGCCGCCACATTTGCATTGCTGTGGGGGTTTCCACTAATCCTCTTGGGTGGACTCGATTCCACCACTGCGACGGCCATGGCGGCCGCTGGCTGGGCATTTGCCCTGTGGGGAACTTATCTGTATTGGTGGGCTGGCGTGGGGTATTTTCTTCAGACGCGAACATTGTTTGAACAACGCAATGCCAAGGGATAGGCTTTTGTCATGACACCTGAAGAACTTTCGTATACCTCAGATCATGAGTGGGTACGCCTCAATGAAGATGGCAATGCCGTTTTCGGCATTACGTACTACGCCCAAGATGCACTCGGAGACATTGTCTACGTCTCATTGCCTTCGGTGGGGGAGGAACTAAAAGCTGGGACCTCATGTGGTGAAGTTGAATCAACCAAGAGCGTTAGTGATCTGTTTGCCCCCATTGACGGCACGGTTGTCGCAACCAACGCTGATCTAGAGGCGAGCCCTGAGTTAATTAACTCTTCTCCCTATTTCAACGGGTGGCTAGTGGAAATCGAGCCAGATGTTCCCCAACAAATTGACGAACTACTCAGTTCAGCCGATTACAATGCGCTGATTAATAAGGCATAGGAATTCTTATGAAGTGTGCTGTTTGTGATCAGGATGTCTCAGCAAATGATAGGTTCTGCTCCGCCTGCGGAGCTCCTGTTGAACTTGATCTAGGCGGGTTGGGGATTGAACACACGGGTGCGATCACCTCATTAATCAACACGGGCACAGGTCCTGTTTCAGTGGGGACGGGTGTTCATCGAGATCTACCCAATGGCGCTGCCATGTTGGTTGTGCATCGAGGCCCAGGCGAGGGCACAGAATATGTCCTTTCTCCAAGTAGTGAAGTAATCATTGTTGGTCGTGCCGAAGAGTGCGATGTTTTTCTTGACGATGTCACCGTGAGCCGGCGGCATGCGGAATTTCGACATGGAGCTCAAGGTTGGAGTTTGCAAGATGTTGGCAGTCTCAATGGGACCTATGTCAATCGTGTGCGGGTCGAGGATCAACAATTGCGCGGAGGAGATGAAGTCCAGATTGGCAAGTTCCGTTTCATTTTTCTGGTGGGCGTGGAAGGCTAATGACTTCGCAGTCAGAAAATACCCTGAGCATCGGCGAAGTGCTCAGTATGTTGAAGAAGGATTTCCCCGATGTTTCAATTAGCAAGATTCGCTTCCTGGAAACCGAAGGTTTGATAACCCCGTCTCGTACGGCATCTGGCTATCGGCGTTTTGACACCCACGATGTAACTCGTCTGCGTTCAATTTTGACACTGCAACGCGACCAGTATTTGCCCCTGAAAGTGATCAAAGACCAACTTGATGAGAATCTTGAGCAGGCGGGACTTGCAGCACCGCTCTCATCAGGACAGGGAGTTCGCCCTGATGATTTTCGTCCTGGGGCCGGCAGGATTCGACTTACCCGAAGTGAACTTGCAGAAGAAACGTTGTTGTCAGAAACCCTGATTGCAGCGTTGGAAAAGGATGGACTTGTCTGGACAAATGCCACCGGCCACTACGACGAAGATGCCGTTCAGATCTGCATGATCGCAGCCAAATTATCCGAATTTGGAGTTGAGGCGCGGCATCTTCGTTCATTTCGGGTGGTCGCCAATAGAGAGTCTGGGCTGGTTGAGCAGATTGCCACTCCTTACTCACATCCACGTGATCGTGATGCGAAGGCTCGGGCGCAACAAACCGTTCGTGAACTGGCATCACTTTTCGTGCAACTGCATGCTGCCCTGCTTCGTGCTGAGTTGATTAAGTCGGGCAGTGGCTAAAATTATGAACAGGGTCTAGCCTTATGTACATGATTCCTGTAATTGTTGCTGGCGTCCGGATGGAAATGCCTTCAAATACGCCGATTGTGCTACTCAATGAAATCGACGGTACCCGTTATCTGCCGATTTGGGTGGGGGCCGTAGAGGCGACTGCAATTGCTTATGCCCAGCAGGGTGTGACTCCGCCTCGACCGATGACCCATGATTTGATCGTCGACTTAATTGAGGAACTTGGGGCTAACTTGACCGGGGTGCGAATTACCTCGTTGACGGATGGTGTCTTTTTCGCGATTTTGGACTTCATGACAACAGATGGCCAGGTCCATGAACTCAGTTCTAGGCCTTCTGATGCAATAGCGCTTGCATTACGAGTAGGTGTACCTATCACTGTTGCCCCAGACGTCCTAGACGCAGCTGGAGTCGAAATACCCGATGAAGCCGAAGGGGAACCCGAGGATCAAGTTGAGGCATTTCGAGAGTTCCTTGAGGGTGTTTCTCCAGAGGACTTCGAGGCCCCACAGTAGGTGGCTCGACATCACCTTCAGGTTGAGACTTAGCCGGTATGGGCTGTGGCGTGTCGGATAGCATCGCGCCTCAGGCTTGCGTAGGTTCGAGACCTATTCGTAGGAGGAAAATGTGACTGGCGAGAATATTGGTGCTTTTGAGAACTACCCAATCCAGCCATCTATGTTCGAAGAACTCGATGTCCCGGTAGTACCAATAGATTTGGGGTACCGAGGTCCAACAGCCTGTGCCGCCGCCGGAATCACGTACCGCCAGCTGGACTATTGGGCCCGGACAGGGCTTGTTGTTCCTAGTGTTAAAGGGGCGCATGGCTCAGGAAGTCATCGGCTTTACGGATTTCGTGACATCCTGATACTTCGGATCGTTAAACGTCTCATCGATACAGGTGTCTCCCTTCATAACATCCGACTGGCGGTCGAGCACCTTAGCTCCCGCGATGCAAGTGTTCTCTCCAGTCTGACCATCATGAGTGATGGAGCCAGCATCTACGAATGCAATAGTGCAGACGAAGTAGTGGATCTCGTGCGGGGTGGGCAAGGGGTATTCGGAATCGCAATTGGCAGCGTGTGGAAAGAGATTGAGGGGAATCTGGCGTCACTGCCTGGCGAGGCCCCTGAGACGGGTATGGTCGCAATGCAGGGACACGATGAACTCTCGGAGCGTCGCGCAGCACGAGCAGCTGGCTAGTTGTAGGGTTCTGGGTAGCTGCTTGATCTCTAGCGGGAGAGAGTGCGTTGGAAAGAAGTGACATTTTGCGCACCGCCGAAGGAGCAAGGCCCCACCAAACTCTCAGGCACATGAACCGCTAGAAAAAGGCTAATCTGGAAAGCAGTCCTAGGATTGCACCGAAGGGGAAAACTGCCGTAAGGTGGTGAAGCTCTCAGGTAGGGGAAACCTTAGAAACAGATGGGGAACCAGCAAGTATGCCCATCGACCTTGGAGTGTTACATGACTGACATCCGTTTTTCTGATCGTCATATCGGCCCGCGAAAGCGCGATGTCGAGCAGATGCTCGAGGTACTGGGTTACCCAACGATTGAAGCTTTCACTCAGGCAGTCGTGCCAGAGGTTATTCGCTGGAATGAAGCACTAGACCTTCCTCCCGCAAGGTCTGAAGAAGACGTCATCCAGTTGGCAAAAAGAATTTCCGGTAAAAACAGCGTCGCAACAAGTTTGATTGGCATGGGTTACTACAACACCCACACACCGGCCGTTCTCAAGCGAAATATTTTGGAGAATCCGGCCTGGTACACCGCCTATACGCCCTACCAACCAGAGATTTCCCAAGGTCGACTTGAAGCTCTGATCAATTTTCAAACCATGATCGAAGATTTAACCGGATTACCGGTAGCAGGTGCTTCTTTATTGGACGAGCCAACCGCAGTGGCTGAGGCTATGACCCTGGCATTGCGTGTAGGAAAGAAGAATGTCAATGCCTTATTGGTCGATCAGGATTTACACCCGCAATCCATGGCGGTGCTCATGACCAGGGCGAAGCCGCTGGGTGTTGAATTAGTGCGTTGGGATTCGACAGAGCCGATTCCCGAGGGAGAATTCGCTGGAGTGGTCATCTGTTACCCGGGATCTTCGGGAAATATCAACAACGTAGGACCGATCATTGAGCGGATCAAATCATCCGGGGCTATGGCAATCGTGACCACGGATCTGCTTGCGTTGACCCTTATCGAATCACCGGGTTCTTTGGGGGCAGACATAGTCGTTGGTTCAGCGCAGCGATTCGGTGTACCAATGGGATTTGGTGGACCACACGCTGGATTTATGTCGGTACGGTCAGGATTGGAACGCAGCCTGCCAGGTCGTCTTGTTGGTGTAAGTGTTGATGCAGACGGCGCCCCGGCATATCGACTCGCACTTCAGACCCGTGAACAACACATTCGGAGGGAAAAGGCCACCAGCAATATTTGCACAGCGCAGGTGCTACTGGCCATTATTTCTGGAATGTATGCCGCCTATCACGGACCCCAGGGTCTGACTGAAATAGCGAAACGCGTTAACGACCTCATCACAATTCTGGCTGAACATTTATCAGAGCACGGTTTCCAGCTGGCATCTAACGAATTTTTTGACACCATAACGCTCACGTCAGCGAATGCACAACAACAGGCAGATTCTCTCGAGGAAATAGGCATCAATGTTCGTCGCACCAACGAATCGAGTTTGGGAATTTCACTTGACGAAACCTCAACAAGAGCAACAATTGACACAATTGCGAAGGTGCTGACCCCCGGAAAGCTCATCGCTAATGCTAGGCCCTCATCGCAATCAATTCCGCAGGCGTCAATTCGCACAACGAGCTTTCTCGAGCATCCGGTTTTCAATACCTACAGGTCCGAAACCGCAATGCTGCGATACCTGCGTAAGCTTTCTGATAAGGACATCGCCCTTGATCGGTCAATGATTCCCCTCGGCAGCTGCACGATGAAATTGAATGCAACCGTTGAAATGGAACCCATAACCTGGTCGGAGTTTGCCAATATTCACCCGTTCGCGCCCCTTGATCAAGCCCAGGGTTACGTGGAACTAATTCGCGAACTGGAGAAATACCTAGTTGAAATAACCGGTTACGACGCAGTGTCGTTGCAGCCAAATGCTGGAAGTCAAGGTGAGTTTGCTGGGTTACTGGCCATCAAGGCCTATTTGGAGAGTATCGGGCAATATGACAGGGATATTTGCTTAATTCCTAGCAGTGCCCACGGCACGAATGCCGCGAGCGCGGTAATGGCTGGCATGCGGGTAGTCGTTATTTCATGTGACGAACTGGGGAATGTCGATATTGATGACCTCAAAAATAATCTGGCTAAATACGCCGGCGAAGTAGCGGCTTTGATGATTACGTATCCGTCAACTCATGGCGTATTTGAAACCGCGGTGGCTGACATCTGTGAACTGGTTCATGAGGCAGGGGGGCAGGTATACGTTGACGGCGCAAATCTCAATGCACTCGTGGGTGTGGCCAAGCCTGGAAAATTCGGCGCCGATGTATCGCACCTGAACCTGCACAAGACATTCTGCATCCCTCATGGTGGGGGAGGTCCGGGCGTTGGTCCGGTCGGTGTTCGAGCACACCTTGCACCGTTTCTTCCGTCGCATCCTTTGCGCCCCGAGTGCGGTCCTAGCGGAATGGGCTTTGTTGACGGCGGAGTTGGACCCGTAAGCGGGGCACCTTGGGGGAGTGCCGGGATTCTCCCCATTCCCTGGGCCTACATCAGGCTGATGGGTGCACAAGGGCTCCTTGAGGCAACACAGGTTGCAATTGTCAGCGCAAACTACATCGCGCACAAACTAAATGATTACTATCCTGTGCTGTACAGCGGTGCAAACGGACTAGTAGCTCATGAATGCATCATTGATATTCGACCAATTACTGCTGCCACCGGTATTAGCGTCGATGACATTGCCAAGCGTCTCATCGACTACGGATTCCACGCACCGACTATGAGTTTTCCTGTGGCTGGAACACTTATGATTGAGCCGACGGAAAGTGAAAATCTAGCCGAATTGGATCGATTCATAAACGCTATGGTCAACATTGCTCAAGAAATTCACATGGTTGCTAGCGGTGAATGGTCAGCAGACTCCAACCCTTTGGTGAATGCTCCGCACACAGCCGCGTGTCTTATTGACGGTGGTGAACTGCCCTACGCGGGGTCCATCGCCGCTTACCCCGCTCCATCCGTTCGTGCGAATAAGTATTGGCCGCCGGTTCGCAGAATTGACGGGGCATTTGGGGATCGCAATCTTGTGTGTAGCTGCCCAAATATTGAGGAACTAGCTCTCAACTAGATTCGTTGCCAACGGCGTTAACAATGGTCATTAACACTAAGCGTGAATGCAGTCCAGGGACAACACATCATGGCCAACGCATGTGTCACAAACAAGGGTCATCTCTCGGCACCAGTCACTTGAACAGTTGTAGAAATCTTTGGTAAACCCGTCGCAGTAGGCACACTGTCCAATAGGGGCAACATTTGGCTCAAAATCAACTGCCATTCGGCGATCGAAAACATAAAGGCTTCCTTCCCAGAGCCCTTTGTTGCCAAATGCCTCACCATATTTGACGATCCCGCCATCGAGTTGATAAACCTCCTCAAAACCACGTGACTTCATGGCACTACTGAGAATTTCACATCGAATTCCCCCCGTGCAATAAGTCACAACAGCCTTGGACTTTAAATGATCGTATTTGCCAGAATCAATTTCAGCGATGAAATCGTGTGTGGTGTTCGTATCGGGAACAATCGCACCCTTGAACCGTCCGATTCGTGACTCGAAAGCATTTCTGCCATCAAAAAAAGCGACTTGATCTCCACGGACTTCAACGAGGTCGTGCAATTCGGTGGGGGAGAGGTGTTGTCCACCACCGATCACACCTTGGGAATCTACCTTCAATTCATTCGGGATTCCAAAACCAACTATCTCACTTCGGGCTTTGACCTTCAGACGGGGGAAATCTTCTCGCGTTCCTTCTGACCATTTGTAATCAATCTCTTTGAATGGCGGATACTCTTTGTTGTGTTTGATGTAACTCAAGAGGTGTTCAATTTCTCCACCGACAGTGCCGTTAATCCCATGTTCGGAAATTAAAATCCGGCCACGCAAATTTAAGGATTCACACAGTTTTCTCTGCCAAAGACTTATTGCATGTGGATCACTTAACGGTCTAAAAATGTAGTACAGGAGGATCTTCTGGGGTTGCATAATGACCAGTCTATAAGTGGTCAGGGACCATAAAATCTGTGAGAGCGTCGACACAAAACATGTGGTCGGAGAATTGATCTAGGCCAGAAACCACAAGCACGCCAACAACCCCGGTGGAATTACGAAGGGCAATGGCACCACCAACAGCAGCGTATTTTTCCTCGGAAATTGAATGTTTTGCATAGACGCTTATTCCACCCGCCTCGTGTTCGAGGCATACAAGCATTGAGCCTTTACCGAAAAACTCAACCAAACGTATTTTGCGCATTGCCCAGTTCTCGTTCAAAGTCGATGATCCGGGCAACCCGGCTAAGAACACGGTTTGTCCGAGATGGCGCACCATAATCAATATGGGAAGTTCGTTGGTCCTTGCTCGCTCAAGACAAAGTTGACCCAAAGCAACAGCGGATGTGATATCCCAGGTGTCAGAAACCAGAATCTGCTCATGTGCCTGAACCAGATCGAGTTTTTCTAGCATGACTCTCCTCTTTGAATCGTTCGAGTTTATGAATTGTTCGTGCTGCAGCTCCATGAAGAGACAGTCACCCTGATGACGAACATTAGTGGTACCGGCAAATGCTGTGTTCACTCGAAATCACCTATGCCTTACCTGAGGTTTAAAATATGACATAATGTACATTATCGGCTATTTTATGATCAACTGTCGTGAACTTCCTCCGCCAATCCAGTCCCTGAATAACTACTCGGTTGAGCGTGACCCTGTTGCCTTGTGGCCGTGGATCCGAATCAATCTTCATCGTTGTTGAACTCTCCTTGTTTAAAAACGAACGGCAATAAAATCAGGCCCCAAGGCATGTAGGACGAGACGTTCGTAGAAACGAGCGAAACAACTCCGATGGACAGGAAATATATAGAGTAAATCCAACCTCTCGAATTACTCTGCCACGTGTGAACGATCTTTTGCTCGGGGTCATAGAGGTGAGCGTGTCTGCGTGCATGCAGAGAAATTAGGGCACTAATTAAACTGATCAGTGCCAGGGAGCCCCAGTAGAGCATTCCGGCTCCTCCGAGGCTTTTCCCTGAAAACCATCCACCCAAACCGTCTTCGCCAGCGTCAGAATAAAGCGCACTGGTGACGGGAAGGAAGGCGATCACGGAGAGCCAAGCCGTGTTGAGCCAAAAAATAACTCCGTCATATCCACGCATCTGATTCATGATCCGGTTATGTGTGAGCCACATAATCGAAACGACAAAAAATGTAAAAAAGAAGGTAATGATCTGACCAGCGTGGTCATAAAGAACACTCCAGACTGTGTTCTCGCCGCGGGTGAGCGAGATGTCCGCGATCGGAAGTACTAGGACAGTGATGGCAACGGCGACAACCGCATCTGAAAAGTTGATTAATCGGTCGAAAGCACGGCCACTTTTAAACGTTGCGGTTGGCATGGCGGCAGCCTAGCTGGCATTAGGTTAATATTTGCGGGTGAGTGATCCCCACGATTTTGATGAATTGCTGGACCCAGAGTTCCTGTCCAAAGGCCCCAAAGAGGCAAGCGCCGACGATCGGATTGCCCGGTCGGCCAGGATTGCTAGAGGAAATGAGAGGCTCAAGCGGCAGGGGGAAATTTCCGACGGTGTGGGAAAGCCAAAATACGGTCGCATGAGGAAAACCTTCCCATGGATCGTGACTGGGGCTGTGATCGGCATCACAATAGTGGTGTTAGCCCTCTTTGCTCGATAGGCAGCTGTGGAATTCGATTATTTAGGGAACCAAGCCTGCATCTCGTCCGTCTGATCCTTAACGAACCAAAAGTTGGATCAGTGAGTGACGAAAGGGGCACATCATGATTGAGACCTCTATGAGAGGAACACGTCTAGGAGCGTTGAGTCTAGAACGCGAAGACTTAGTGCCCCCTGCCGAAAGAGTCGCGGTTAAGTACGTATGTCCATCAGGGCACGTGTCACTCATTCCCATTTCAGTCGAAGCCGAGGAAATCCCCATTGAATGGGATTGTCGCTGCGGCAGCGCCGCTGTTCGACCAAATTTCGTGGTTGAACCAAAAATTCCGGATCGTCCA
>Ga0213861_10000272_pt1 | contig 44084 bp, 38 predicted proteins | sample PICome_4_FD_160110 | JGI IMG/M metagenome (GOLD analysis project Ga0213861, IMG submission 160110) | Coastal seawater microbial communities near Pivers Island, North Carolina, United States - PICO131 | ecosystem: Environmental > Aquatic > Marine > Coastal | place: USA: North Carolina... | reverse complement strand
AACGGGCGCACTTTGATGCAGGATGGCACCTGCATCTGGGCTGGCTGTGATCTGGTGGAAGGTCGCCCCAGCATAATTCGGCTCAAGAAAATAGAAAGGCCAAAACAGCGTTGCAGCGCCTCGGTACCAAGGGCTTAAACCAAGGTGGAGATTCAAGGTGAGCTTGGGAAGGGCTTCAAATAAGGGCGATCGAATCATGGTGGTGCCGAACACGATCGCGATATCTGGCTTCATCTCCTCCACGAATTTCACAGAAGACAACGAGTTGAAATCAGTCAGATCGCAAAAATGCTGCGGAATCCCCCGGAAAACCTCTGGTGGGGTGGGAGACCCAAAGTGCCGCAATTCAGTGGCAAAGCGTTCCTCAAAATGCCTCTTGTAGAGGTCCTGCTCTTTTTTCTGGAGCGAATCTGGGGCCGAGGGTAATTGCGCCTCTCGCTGCATACCTAAAACAGAAAAATCAGCGTCAAGACCCAGCAGGCCCTGAAAGAAATGTAGGTGGCGGGAGTGAGAGCCAGCCAGTAACAAAATTTTCATGTCAACCCTTACCTAGGAGGCCGGAATCCATCAGCGCTCGGATTGGTTCGTCGAATGCCTTGTCCTCGAGCCCTAATTTCTTGGCAATGTGGGATAGAGGCGTCTTCCCATCCGAGTAAAACAATAGCCACAACATTAAGTCCAGATCAGACGTGTCTCCCGCCTTGGGAACTTTGCTACCCCCCAGAGTCGGATACAGACCATGCTTGGAGAGCATGGGTTCGCCATTTGGCTCGAGGTTTCGATAGAAAGCCAATTTCTCGATTCTGTCGATGACGTCGAGGTAGACCTCAAAGGTTTCGAGTAACTGTTCCGGCGTGACTAAATCTAGATTGTCCAGAGACGTGTGGTACTCGGGATACTCGTGATAACGATCTTTACTGACAGTCGCAGTGTTGATGCGCAAACCCGGAGATGAGTACTGCCTCTCATCGGAACCGCGAATACTAAAAGGCGATGACACGAAATCCTTAGATAGTGAAGTGAGCGAATCTTCGATGAGTCCGTTGAGCCAGTGTCCTTCGTCCCATGTTTTTTTCAGACCAAACTTGCCGGGGCCCCCGGCGGTCGTAATCACAAGTGCCGCCGAAATATTCCGGATTTCTTGCTCATTGAGAGCACTGTAAGCAATCGCCCCAACAGTTTCAGGGATAAAAATAAAGCGATAACTCCACTTCCTGGAAGGTAGCTGAGCAATATGTCTGGCCAACAACGCTGCTATCAGAAAGCCGCTAAGGCTGTCATTTGCCATATAGGGGTGGCAAATATAGGAGGAGATAAGCAATTCCCGGTCCGACTCCCCTGGGATCACGACTTCGCCATAACTCATGGAGCCATCAAAATGATGAGCATCGATGCGGACGTTTAGTCTGCCGGACTCTGCTGAGAGTGCGACAAACTGTTCCTGCGTGACGCAAAAACCCCAGTCTTTTTTGTAATACGAGGTTCGGTGCGGAATTGCGTTGGGCAAAAATTCGTGCTTATAGATGTGAGGCTCGAGTTCTTCCCAACTCATTTCGCGGTCGATCGCTACGCTGTAGCCAACTAAGTGAAGGGCATTGACTTCGAAATCCACGATTTTGCGCCCCAGCGAATCAGCAATCCACGCTTCTCTTACCAGCCATTCTTGCGGAACGCGCCAGTCAAAAACATCTTGACCAGATGGGATTTCATAAACCTCTAAGTCGCAAATCTCTTTGAGAATCGAGAGCGTAGCCCTGTTGCCTTCTCCAGTGAGACTCCTGGCGATCGGAAAGAGTCGATTTGCGTAACTCGCAATTTCGGATGTCAAAGCGCTGGGCTCAGTCAAGTTCTCATCTCCCGGTCGTGTGAATTGGCCTCAAACTAGATTCAAAATAACAAGTTTCTTATGCCAATTTCGAGCAGAATTACTGCTGGTTTCAGGCTCCCGAATTGTGCTTCGGCACGAAGACGTGAAGGGTTCCTTTCAACATCAGTAACCATGCAGCTAGCGAGCCACTCCAGCCTATCAATGCGCCTACCAGGGGTTGGACACCCCATCAGGTCTGTGGGCGCAAGTCCTGAGGCTAATTCTGCCAGAATATAATCCTTATGGAATCGGCAAAGAATGATCAACGGGAGGCCCACGCGTGGGTTGTTGTTCCGCTCTTTAACGAAGCCGAAGTAATCGGTCCGGTTGTCGAGGAATTGACTCAGCATTTCAAACACGTTGTTTGCATAGATGATGGAAGCACCGATGGTAGCGCTGACATCGCAGAAGGGGCCGGGGCGCGGGTTTTGAGGCACCCCCTCAACCTTGGCCAAGGCGCTGCACTTCAAACAGGGTTTGACTATATTTCCAGGCAACCCGATCCCTCCCACATCGTCACTTTTGACGCAGATGGTCAACACGTTGTGTCTGATGCACTGGAAATGTTGGAGCTCGCGAGACGCAAGCGCATCTCTATTATTTTTGGCTCACGCTTCTTGGATAAGCGAACCAAACCTGGCTTCAAAAAACGCATGGTGTTAAAAGTGGCGGTACTAATGACGCGGGTCATTACTGGGATGCGACTCACTGATGCGCACAATGGCTTGCGCGTGCTCAGTATGGAAGCAATAGGTAAAGTTCGATTAGAACAAAACGGCATGTCCCACGCTTCGGAAATAGTCCACCAGCTAGCAAAATCCAGGCTCTCCTGGCGTGAATATCCCGTGGAAGTTCTCTACACCGACTATTCACGTAGCAAGGGACAATCTTTGCTAAATTCCATCAATATTGTCATCGATCTAGTAGTGAAATAGGGGCCACAATGCTGAGTCAATGGGTTCTTGTGATTGCGCTGTTATGTGTCGGTGTTTACCTGCTCAAAGCCAGACGGAGCGCCTCACAGCAAGCCATAAGACGCTTGTTTATCGTAGCGGCACTGTTCGCCGGAGCTTTCGCTGTGGTTTTCCCCGAGTACACCAATAGATTCGCTGCTCTTCTTGGAATCGGTCGTGGTGCTGACCTACTGCTTTATGCCTTCGTTATTTTTGCGCTGTTTTATGTTGTTCATCAATATCGACGTCAGCTGTGGCAAGAAAAAGTCACAACAGATCTAGCTCGTTCCCTCACGCTAACGAGAGCGGCTCTCGAGGACGCCCAGAAAAAGAACTAGGACAGCCGCACCAATTCGCCCACAGTAATGGCCTGACCCGAGCTCAGACTGGAATTGAGCGATAACAGTGTGGACAACTTCACTGACCGTCGCTCGGCGATGCGTTCGGGAGTATCACCGCTTTGCGCTCGGTGATACGTCGTGGTCTGATCAGCTGCGCCCACCTTGATTCGCTGACCCTCATAAATTCGGTCGATGTTAGAAATCGAGTTGGCCGCAGCAATTTTAGACACAGTGGTCGTGTTTCTAAACGCAATGCGCAAGAGCGTGTCCCCCTTGGCGACCGTGTAAAAAACATCACTATTGGCCGTTTCTGTCACGACCGGCTCCAAGGCAGGAAGCGGTTCGTCTGAGGAATCAGATGCGTCGCTGGAGCTGCTTTCCTCTGAGGCGGCATCTTCAGCAACAGGCTCCTCGGAACCTTCCGCGGGAGTTTCATCGTTGGCCTCGGGTGTCACACCAGCCGAAATGACAATCGAAGGATCCAAGACAACGGGTGAAGTGACAGTATTCACAACACCCCGCTTCGTAATCGTCAACACCTGTCCGACACGAATGAGCGCTCCATCGCGGGAAAGAGAGTTTTCGGTAACAACGGCACTGACAGCAACACTGTTCGATTTAGAGATAGCCCAGACGGTGTCTCCTGATCGGACAGTGTGCTTCACAACGACATCTTGAGCAACTTCAGATTTTTGGACAGCGAGCTGCGACCACTTTTGACCATCACCAGATTCATACGCGGTGCCATCCGCCATGAGTGCAGCAAAATTTCCTGCGGCGGTTTGGCCAAATTCAGAAACCTGATTAGCCCTCGCAGCGTTAGGCACACTTCCAAGCCTCTGCCACGAGCTCAAACCACTAGAGACGGCGATGGTCCCATCGCCATCAACAACCATCGTGAGCCCATCTTTAGTAGTCGCTGAGGTGCGAAAAGACTTTGTCGGGTTAAACCAATAGTTGTAGACGCGCCAAAAATTACGGTTCCCATACGCGCTACAGGAATCCCCCGTGGAGGCAAGATTGGTCATCGCAATGTCATTGGGTGTGTAGGGGGTGTAATAGTGCAAACCCGCAGTGGCCTGATTGCCAAAAACCACAGGTTTGGTGCCACACGAAGTTTTCGGGTGGTAGCGAACTTGGGATGTTGAGCCCACGGGGAACCAGGTGAAAAAGCGGCTAGTTCCGGGAGGATTTGAGTAACGCCTGAACTGTTTAGCGGCGTTATACACCTGGTTGTAAAAGCCAAAGTACTTTTCATCACACGGTGCCGTATCAGGGCAGGCGTAGCCGGTGGCCCGCTCGAAACGCGTCGCAGAGGGCGCGCTCAGAGTGATCAGCGACTGCTCTTTTTGAATTAACACCAACAACGCTTCAACTGAAACACCGCAAGCCGTGGAGACCTTACTGAGAATCTGCGCTGCTGATTCGTTGTTAGCACCATCGTAGGCCTGACACAACACTGTTTCTTCCCGATCAAAAGTGGTCTCAGTGAAGTCTTTGATACACACATAGCCATCCGTGCATGTGGGATTGCGTTGTTCAAGAAAAGCCTGGATCTCATCAACACTCATGGAACCAGCACTAAAGAATTCGGCATCCGAAATGATGTTGCCCGGGTCAAACGCTGAGCCCAAGGGCAACATAAAACGAGTCCAATTCTTGCCATCTGAACTCCGAGCTCCCTCAAAATATGAAGTGGCCAAAAATGAGGAGCCCGTCCAGACCACTGAGCTAACGCCGCTTTTGGTGAGACCAAAACCACTACTTACCCAGGTCGTGCCTGAATCCTCTGACCAATAGAGCGTCCCGTCTGCATCGGCGCCTGCCCAGAGAGAGGAGTTCTTGGCGCCCTGAACAATAGTGGGGGCGACTTCCTCGGCGTGTGCGACATCCGTCGAGGTAATGGAGGGCAACGCAATATTTGCCATAGCTAATATCGCCACCGCAAGGCCAGAGAGGGAAAGTTTCAACCAGTGCTTCACATCCCACAGGCTAGGCAGTATCTAGTCTCCAGGCCTGGATTGAAGCGATGTGTGTTTAGTTTTCGGATTCAGCCATCGGTAAGAGAGAGGTCCCTCGCGACGTCAATAAGGCCCCGCGCGTAGCGAGAATAATGCCCGGAAATAAACCGACCCCACACGGGCAAAAATCGTCGCGCGCGCGGCAACGGCAAGCGCGCCCGCCATTGATCATGTTCCACTTTCCCCTCAAGTACCGCGGAAGAATCAGGGCTCAGCCACGCAGGAGCACTCACCAGTAACTTGGTAATCCCTTGATCACGCAATGCCTTCTTGGCATGAAACCCGCTCCATGATTCACCCAGGCGCCTGCGAGCCTCAGGGATATCCGTCTTGTTGGCCCCTATTTGGTTACCACTGTGTTGTCGATATCGAATAAGCCTGAGGGGTTCATAGGAAACGCCTCCTTGCGCCCCAGCCAGCAGTGCGAGCCATTCATCGTGAACCCATCCTTCGGGGATCGGTAAGGCTGCCTCTAAAAGCGACTTCCTCACTACCGCTGTCGCTCCCGTCACCAGGTTTCTTTTCACAAGGCAACTAAGAGCCTGCCCCGAGGCTAAGAACCCAAGCTCTGAGCTCGTGGCACGCAGTGTATTCATCAGCGATCCGGCTGCTACACCCTGATCATTAATAATTCTGGCATCGCTGTGGACGAGGAGAACTCCTGGGTCTTCTTGAAAATGGGACGAGAGAATCTCCAATTTTGCCGGTTCCCACACGTCGTCTTGGTCCGCAAGGGCGATAATCTCGTATCGCGCCTTCTTCATAGCCTTGCCAAAATTTTGAGCCGGACCCAGAGGCTTCTTTCTCTCCAGGATCTTCCACTCAATGTCTTCATCGCGCGAAGCGTGGATTACCTCTCGCACTATTTCGAGGGTTCGATCCTGTGACCCATCATCAGAGATGATGATTTCACGCGGCAATGAAGTCTGGGCAAGGATGCTACGCAATTGTTCTTCGATAAAGTGCTCGCCGTTATAGGTGCACAAAACGACCGAAATGGCCGGCGTGGGAGATATTTCAGACATCGCTAACTTCGACGCGGGCGCAACTTGCGCAACACGGCCCGCACCAACGAGCGAAACTCGCCTCGAAAGAGGCGCTCAAAGCCGCGGCCGATGTCTCGAATACTGAATCGGGGCGGACGTGGACGTGAAGGCGAGAATCTCACCGGACGACTGGTTGTTTTCTTGATTCCCTCTGATGCCAGAGCATCAATGTGTTCCACCAGTGGCCCCAGTACTCGTGACCATCGATATTCTTCTCGGGCTAGATCCAGTGCGGAGCGATATTTTTCTCGTGCTTTTTCATCGAAGAGTGCTTTTTCTAGCGCCTCCACCAGGGCGTTGACATCTCCTGCGGGGACCGCGATACCTAAACCGCGTGAAGCGACCAAGTCAGCGAAATGGTCACCCTCTGTGAGCACCATGGGAAGCCGCGCCCAGAGATAGTCCAAAATGCGGGTTCTAAAGGAAAAAGTGGTTTCAATGTGAGAGCGATGCGTACTCACACCAACATCAGCTTCGAGCAGGTAATCCGCCCGTTTGCCGTAATCAACCCAGGATTCGTGAAAAAAAACGTTCTTATCCGATACCCCAAGGTCTTTAGCTAACTGCCGTGCCTTGGCGATTATCGGCATTTCTGGGACACCGGGATGAGGATGAGCTGTCCCCATAAAAAACAACCGGACGCTGGGTCGTTTCTCCGACAATTTCGCCATCGCTTGGATGAGAGTGAGGGGATCAAACCAGTCATAAATCCCGCCACTCCACACCACCACAGCGTCATCTTTCTCTATCCCCGAAACAACCCCTCGAAGTGCGGGCTCTTTGTGCAGGGGATCCACATCCGGCATGCCAAAAGGAACCACGCCAATCAAGCGCTCAAGATGCGGGTCATCGGCATAAACACCCGGGTTCACCCGACCCAACGTGGTCAACTGGCCCAGATAAAAGTGTCGTTGACGCTCGGATGCGCAAAGGAAATAGTCGCCTAGTTGCAACTGCGTTTCAATGGTGGCACTCGCATCTGCCACCTGACGCTCCCAGTCTTCGGTGGGGAGGTGGCGAGCCTGCTCCAACTGCTCCAAATGCATCGGGTCGTAGATATCAACAACGAGATGTTTGGTGCTCTTGCGAAGTGAGGGAAAGACCTCTAGCGCGTGGCCCTGGAACACAATGACATCGGCCCATTTTTCCCAGCCCGAAAAAGCTTTGTCATCACCGGCTTGCACATGTACGAGGCGAAAATCTGAGGTCAAAGCTTCATCCACGTCGCTGAGACTCAGCAACGTCACATCGTGTTGTTGGCAAAGCGCCTGGGCAATATGCCACGCCCTAATCCCCGGGCCAGAGAGCTTCTGACCAATAGGGTCTCCGGTGATCACCAAGATCGATAAAGCAGAGGGGTCTTCGTTCACTCTAAAAGCCTCGACGATGGCGTCATACCCCCCAAGATATCGGGCGTTAGCCGACATTGCGGCATTAGTCTCACCAAAAAGTTTCCACATCGCCACATCCGAGCGCTGCCTGGTTTCCTGAACTACCGAGCGTTTCTCTATCAACTCAGGGAGTGCATCGACGAACTGATCCATAGCGAAAAGTGGAACAGCGGCGCTAGAAGGCAAGGTGACTTCCCAGGCGTTATCACCACCGTGGGCTAAATCAAACCCGGATGTAGCAATACCTGAGTCCACAACGGAGCGTTTAACAGAGGCCAACAGCGCGCCCGGGAGCATCCGGGAAAGGTTTGCATCATCAAGGTTTTTATACAGGCAATAGAGCGCGTTTCGCTCCAGTAGGAACTGTTCGCGATGCGAAGCAATACTGCTCATCGATTGGTGGTAGCGATGAAAAGCAATGGATTCTGGTTCGTAGAGATAGTCCCAACCAGACAGGTTGAGTCGCCAACCAAAATCAACGTCTTCAAAGAACATAAAGAACGAGTCGTCGAAACCGTTGAGCTGGTCAAAAACAGCACGCCTAACAAACATGGCAGCACCGGTGCCAAAGAGGACTGGTTGCCTGACCTGCTTTTTCTTCCCTACCTTCTCGCCGGTGAAGGGGCGATAGCCCATGCCATACCAAGTCAGCCCAGCACCTTGAAAGTCAACGTGCTTGCCCTCCCAATCCAACACTTGACTGGCCACGGCACCGGTGTGAGGGTAAGCATCAAAAGTCTCTAGCGCCGCCTCAATCCATCGCGAATCAGGTCTCGCATCATTATTGAGAAAGGCCACAATCTCGCCTTGGGAATGTCTAACACCCAGGTTGCAGCCTCCGGCAAACCCCAGGTTGGCCTCTGATTCCACCAGCACAATCGGCGTCTTTGAGGCTGTGAGGACAGACACGCTGTCATCACCGGATGCGTTATCCACCACAACAATCTCAAGATCTCGGGGAAACTCATCCAGATTACTGAGATGTTCCACCGCTGTGAGGGTGTCCTCAATGCCCTTGTAGTTGACCAAAATGACGCTCACGCGGGGTGTGCGATTCATCGATACTCCCCCAACGCTGTTCATCCAAGGCAACCTGCCATAATTAGCTTATGGTCTAGAGAGGCCTCGATGGAGGAAGGGCCGTCACATGTTTGCTCCACTGGGCTGGGTCTCGCGAAGCCTCCAAAAAGAAATGTACTCGCTATTTCGAGATTCGAGCCTGTTTGATTCAGGCTGGTACAAATCTCAACTGCGTGGATTTGCCAAACTTCAAGACCCCGTGTGGCATTACATCTACATCGGTTGGCTTCGCGGTCTTAGTCCATCTCGACTGTTCGATCCGGATTACTACACAACAAGATATGGCGATCTGCGCAGAGCCCGCGTTAATCCATTACATCATTACCTAACCTATGGTCGCGACGAAGGTCGAATCCCGCTTCGCTCGAGCCAAGAGATAATTGATTACTACCTTCCCGAGGCCGCAGGTCTGAGAACTTTTGTTACTCCCTCACTCGGGTCAACACGACTCAGCATCTTGCTCGATTCCTCATCAAGTGATTCTTCCGGTCTGAGCATCGGGGAGCTAATTAGCCTTTCTGGTCAAATCGCTGTTTCTCAAAAAGCAACCTTGCGCATTCTTCACCGAGGGCTCTCACTTGAGTCCGGCGAAGTAGAGCGAGCGACCGATGAGTTCGATAAAAAGTTTCACCACGAACTGGAAATCACGCCTGTTCCCACAACGCAGTTCTATTCTGATATTCCCTTTTTTGAAGATGAAATTACAATCGCCACGTCATGGTCAAGCGCCCAAGCTTTGCGTTTCGGGCAGAAAAGCCAGAATTCATGGTGTCTGATCGAAAAATTGGCACCTAAGCACATCAGCGCCGAAAGTGTCGCGCTTAAAAAAGAATTGGCCATTGCTTCTGGGGTGCGCGTGGTCACGAACGCTGGGCCGCTGCGTGAGTGGCTTCGTGCATCGCAATTACCATGGCCTCACCATGTTTCCACCGATGTTATCGATGCAATAAAGCCAACTGCGCACCCCGGGCGTATTTGGAACCTTGGCGTGTATTGCCAACCCAATTCCTTTCCCCACGCATTTGGTCGCGGCGTAGAGGGCCTGACGAGCTGGCTTCTTTCCTCTCCAGCGCGCGCCGAGCAAACCAACGTCGTATTTTTTGGCGAGAGCACTGTTCCAGTTCAAATGGCAGCCGAATTCACTCCCAAAATTGTGACTCTTAGTGCACACGGCATCGAGCTCGATGCCGTTGTGTTTCTCTCTAGTGCCCCCGAGGAAATGAGCCTCGCGCTAGCCGACAAAGGTGTCGACGTATTGTGTGTGTCACCGAAGACCAACGGGATGCTGATTAGAGATGCGGGCGGTGCCGCCGTATCGGCGTCAATGTCTCCAGACGACATCGGCGAGGGGCTAGCCGTTCTCTACAAACGATTCACCACTAGAGAGGAGTCACTCTCGTGACGTGGAGCGCCCCGTGGGATATCTCCTTGAGGCAACGGTTATCAATGCTGAGGGCAGACACCCATCGCGTAGCCTATTTTGCTCCGGGACCCGATTCGGGAAGTTTCCGATACCGCTGCTACAACGCCGCTCAAGCCATCAATGCAACCGGCGCAGAGGTGTCCGCTACTTATTTTTTCCAAACCGATCTTGACCACCTAGACAACCTCAGCGACTTCGCCGACACGCTCGTAGTATTTCGCGCTCCCTACGACACTGAAATAGAAAGGCTCATCGGAAAATTCCGGCAATCGGGAAAGAAAATATTCTTTGATATCGATGACCTTATTTTCGATAATCAATTCACCCCCTTGGTTGCATCCAACCTCAACTACAAGCCCGTTGGTAAAGATGTTGAAGCCTGGTTTTCACTGATCGCAAATGTTGGTTCCTGCTTGAATCTATGCGACGCAGTCATCACGACCAATGACTACCTCGCTCGGCGAATTCATGATTTTTCACAGCTTCCCGTGAGTGTTATCCCAAACTTCGTCAATAAAGAGCAGATCTCAGTCTCAGAAGCTCTGCTAAGGCGCAAAAAACAACGTCCCCCGGGTCCAGGGCTGCGCCTGGGCTATTTCAGCGGAAGTCATTCACACGCCAAGGATTTTGAAGTTGCGAAGTCGGGAATCCTGGCTTTCATGGAGGCTTCTCCTCACTCGACTTTGACGATTCTCGGGCACCTCGAATTATCACCAGAACTTGAGTCGTTGGGCACCCGCTTGATTCAAAAACCCTTTGTGAACTTCTTGGGCCTCCAAGACGAAATCTCACAGGTGGATGTCAATCTGGTCCCTTTGCAAGTGAGTCCGTTCACGTTCTCCAAATCAGAACTCAAATTCTTCGAAGCAGCCTTAGTTGGCACGATCACGCTGGCCACACCAACCCCGGTTTACGAAAAAGCTATTACCGACGGGGTTAATGGATTCCTATCCGGTGCTGCGGTGTGGCGGAGAAAGTTGACAGAAATCGAGGAGCTTTCAGAAGACAAACATCGCCTCATTGCCAGTCGCGCCTGGGATACGGCGATGAAAAACTTCTCATGGGAAGCAATGAACCCGAAATTAACCGCCTTATTCCTTGATGCCAACTAAGGTGGTGAAGGTGACGAGGGAGACGAGTAGCTCAGGCGATGGGCCCATCACGACTCGATCAATGCGCCGCCACCAGGACGAACATCGGTGGCAAAAAAATCCCGTCTTAGCGGGCTTGGCTGTGGGAATTCTGGCCCTTCTGGCCTTGGGCAGCTGGGCGTTCTCATCGGCAGTTGGCAGTGGCCCCGATGACGATTACCACCTCACCAGCATCTGGTGCTCCAGCTTCTCCGGCGACACCTGCGAGGTTGATCCCGGCGGCGAAGGGGTTTACATACCCGAGGCGTTAAGAGAGTCGATCTACTGCTACTACCATCAGCCCACCCAAAGCGCTGGGTGCCAGCCCTTTCTAGATGGAACCGACCCCAGGCCGGACGTCCCCTTTGCGCACAACAATCAAGGCAGAGGCCTCTACCCTGACACCTACTACCAAGTCGGGAGCCTTCTGCAGTCTCCCAACATCGAACAGACAGCACTCTCAATTCGATTCCTGAATATCGGTATTTTTCTCGCCATGGGAATAGGCCTGTTTTGGGCTCTCCCGATAGCGCGAAGAAACACTCTCGTATGGATGTGGTCGTTAGTGATGGTGCCGATGGGGATGTTCATCATCGCCTCGAGCAACCCCACCGCGTGGGCCGTTACCGCAGTGGGCAGTGGCTGGCTGGCTCTCTTGGGTTACCTCGAAACTAGAGGCCCAAGAGCGTGGGCTCTTGGTGGCATCTACCTGCTGACCTCTGTTCTGGCGGTTAGCTCCCGGGTGGATTCGGTTTTGTACTTGGGGCTCGCCTCGATTCTCGCCATCGTGTTATCAAACACTCGAGGAATGGATCTTCTCAAAAAAGTTTGGATCGCCCTGGTTGGCGCGGCCTTTATAGTCGCTCGACTTGTTGCCAACCCCGCCAATCTGGAGCGGGTGGTCGAGGGGTTAGGGCAACGAGCAGAGATCTATCAAAACCCGCTGCCCTGGACCACTTCCGCCGAAGTAATCTCCGCCGGGTCCTTTGACTGGTCGCTCTTTTGGAACAATCTCTGGGGAATTCCAGGTTTGTGGTTAGGTGTTTTTGGAGCTCACCCGTGGGGTTCCCTGGGTTGGTTAGACACTGAGATGCCGCAAATCGTGTTGCTATGCACCATAGGAGCCTTTTCTGGAATTGTTTTTGTCTCCATCAGGCGTTTTGAGAAAAAGCAAATCTTTGCTGTGACTGTGGCCGTCGGTGCCTTATGGCTGATGCCTCTCTACCTTTTGCAGCTCGGTGGATTCCAGGCGGGTGAGGAAATTCAGCCTCGCTATCTCCTGCCACTGGCAGTCCTGGCTGTCGGCGTTATTGTGATTAGCTCCGATGGTAAAGCTCCCGTTGTCAGCCTTAGCCAACGCTGGTTCACCGTTATTGCTTTAAGCCTTGCGAACTCGATTGCCCTCCACACCAACCTGCGTAGGTACGTAACAGGAACGCTCGTCGAGGGGTTCAATCTCGAGTCTCCGCAAGAATGGTGGTGGCCGTTCTTGCCGGAATTTATCGGACCCACCGTCATTTGGGCCCTGGGCACGGTATCGCTCGCATTGGTCCTATGGTTGTTGCTCATCGTGCGAGAGCGCAACGGGCTTGCACGAGCTCAAAGTGTGCGAAGGACCGCACTGGTGTCAGAAGGGCCTTAGCCGCCCTGGCCATCCACGGAAGCTTTGTACGAGCTCACCACCTCGGACGCTTTACCCGTCATCATCAGCTTGCCTGAGTTGATCCAAGAAACCTGGTCGCACAGTTGCTCGATCACGGGCATAGCGTGGGTGACAAGAATGATTGTTTTGCCCTGCTCCTTGAACTCCAAAAACTTCTGAAAGCTCTTACGCTGAAATTCTTCGTCGCCAACGGAAAGCACCTCATCGACAACCAAAATGTCAGGGTCAACGTGGATGGCAATCGAGAAACCTAACCGAACATACATACCGGAGCTGTAATTCTTTACCGGCTGATCCAAGAACCTCTCCACCCCGGAAAAATCAACAATCTCATCAAACTTTTTATCGATTTCTTTCCTGGACATACCCAAAATTGAGCCGTTGAGGTAAATATTTTCTCGACCCGATAACTCGAGGTGGAATCCGGAGCCAACCTCCAAGAGTGAAGCCATCCGCCCGCGATACTCGATGGTGCCACTTGTGGGCCAATATATTTTTGCAAGGCATTTCAACAAAGTGGACTTGCCCGAGCCGTTCGAGCCGATAAGACCGTGGGTACTCCCCTGCGCAACGTCAAAAGTAATGTTTTCTAGAGCCCAAAAATCTTCGTGACGTGAGGTTTTCCCTCTCAAAATCGCAGACTTCAGAGTTTGGTTTCGCTCGTGGTACAGGCGAAAGCGTTTACTCACGTCATCAACTCGCACTGCCCAGTCACTCACAGTAGCTCCGCCAATTCTTTTTCCTTTTTCGAATACATCCACACACCAGCCACAAAAGCGACGAGCGCCCAGGCCACAGCAATCAGAACAGTCGCAAGTTCTGGCGCGCGGTTGTCATAAAGCAGGTTGCGGAAAATCTCAATAAAACCCTCTACCGGGTTCAGGTGATACAAATCAACCAGCGTTATCGAAGTACCAGCAAGGCCACCGAGGCGATCAGATTGGGTCACCACAAGCTCGACCGGGTAAAGAATTGGGGTGAGATAGAACCAAAACTGCAGAACAATCGTCAGCAAGTAGGAGAGGTCACGAAAATACACATTGACAATCGATAACACCATGGCCACACCAACAGAAAAAAGAGCAAACAGGGCCATAAACAGAGCCAGCAATGGCAACCATGGCAGCACAAAGGAGCCCAAGAGTGACATCGCGACTACCAGCACTCCCATTTCCAAAAGCCACGTAAAGAAAGTGGCATTGGTCAAAGACAGCGGCAAAACGATTCTGGGGAAATACACCTTCTGAATGAGCCCAGCGTTAGCCACCAGGGAATCAACCCCTAAGGTCAATACCCGATTGAAAAAAAGCCAAGGTAGCAAACCGCACACCAACCACAAGGCATAGTTATCAATCCCACTGGGATCGCCCACCTGGGCGGGAAGTCGGAAGATAAAAGAAAAGATGAAGGTGTAAATCAAGATTGCTGAAATCGGATTAGCCAGTGACCACAGCTGACCCAGCGCAGTTCTTCGATACTTCCCTCGAACCTCACGGTTGGTCAGGTTTTGTAGGAGCTCCCTGGAATTCCAAATCTCCGATACGTAGCTCATCAGCCCAGAAGTCGATCCAGGTAGGTCCCATAACCACTCTTGCGAAGAGGCTCAGCCAAGGCGCTCAACTGTGAGTTATCAATCCAACCGGCCCGCCACGCTATTTCTTCGATACACCCGATTTTTAATCCCTGACGTTCTTCAATAACTCGGACGTATTCAGACGCCTGCATCATCGATTCAAAAGTTCCTGTATCCAGCCAGGCAACGCCGCGGTCCAAGACCTGAACGTTGAGAGAACCAGCATTCAAATAGTGTTCGTTGACTGCGGTGATTTCTAATTCACCCCGTGCGCTTGGCTGAATGGAATGCGCTACCTCCACCACAGATTCGTCATAGAAATACAGGCCTGGGACAGCAAAATTACTCTTGGGCTTCAAAGGTTTTTCTTCGATGGAAATGGCTCTCATGGAGTTATCGAATTCCACAACTCCATAGGCCTCAGGCTGGGACACATGGGTAGCAAAAATAAGCCCACCCTCAATGCTCGAGTGGGCTCTGAGAGATTTACCCAAGCCGGCACCATGGAAAATATTGTCGCCCAAGACAAGAGCTACCGAATCATCACCAATAAAGTCTTCAGCAATCAGGAAAGCCTGCGCGAGGCCCTCCGGCTTTTCTTGAATGGCGTAGGAAATATTCATACCCAGTTGAGATCCATCACCCAGTAAGTCTTGGAACTGACGCTGGTGCTCTGGGGTTGAAATCAACAAGACATCTTGAATATTTGCCATCATCAGAGTCGACAAGGGGTAATAAATCATCGGCTTGTCATAGATTGGCATCAGCTGTTTCGAGATGCCTCGGGTTATCGGCCACAATCGCGTGCCCGATCCCCCGGCCAGAATTATCCCCTTCACCGGATCACGCCCCTTGCCACCTGGGAAGCAAGCCTGTGCTCAGCGCGTCTTGAAGGCTAGGCGCCGCCTGGTCTTTATCAGAGGCCAGAAGGGATGCCACCTCGGTGGGAAAATCAAGACTGAGTTGCTCATCAAATGGGTTCACCGCGTGCTCGGCACTGGGCTTGAAATGGTCAGTTACGAGATAGACAACCGTGGTGTCTGGCTCCAAAGCCACAAACGCATGACCGAGCCCCACGTCTAAAAGCACCCCATTACGCCTCTTCGCCGTAATAGTGACAAATTCGGACTGGCCAAAAGTAGGTGAGCCCACACGTACATCAACGACATAGTCACGAATCGACCCCGTTGCACACATCACATATTTGGCTTGGCCGGGCGGAACATCGGCGAAATGGATGCCCCGCAGGGCACCTTTCGAAGAAACTGACAAATTAGCCTGCACGGTGTCGAAAACGAGACCTAACTCCTTGGCGATGAGATCCGCGCGGAACCATTCAACAAACTCCCCCCTGTCATCAGCATGAACCTGGTTATCAATCTTGTAGGCGCCGGCAATAGCCAAGGGGGTGATATCCACCCGTGAAGCTTACCAACGCAAAGGCTTTGCGTATTAGCACCGCCAGCTAGATTTCTCTCGTGTAAGCATTGGTCAGAACCTGGACACCGCGCCACAGCTTCGCCTTTTTTAAACCTTCTAAGAGATAACCCCACGCTCTGGCACCTAGGCTGTTCCTTCGAGCGATAGTTCTGGTGCCTGCATCGGAAACGAACGTTGATCCAACCCGAGCAAGAGGCCAACTCTCCAAGCTCACTTCTTCGGCCAATTTTTTCGCCCGCTTGCGAAAGAGGAAATCTTTCCCGTAAATGCCAGCGAAATCCTCATCGTGTCCGCCAATATTCCAATAGAGCTCTTTAGTCATGAAGTAGCTATTGGGGTGAGGTTCTCTAACCTGTTGGCTGTCGTATTTAACTCGGCCAAACGTATAAAAACTCCCAGGCTGTTTTTCCATGGCAATTACCTTTTCCAGGGTGGAAGCAGGCACGACGTGGTCGATATCGGTAAGCAACAACCACGGAGTACTCGCCTCATGAGCTCCAATATTCCGAGCAGCATCTTGATTCCATCGGACATCGTGAGATATACGAAAGAGGGACAGGGGAGGCAAAGACGGGGGTCTGGTGACCGCGAAAGCTGGGTGGACTGGCGAAGCGTCATCCACCACAATGACGTTAAGTGCGTTTCTTATCTCCAATGGATAATGCGAAATTTCTTTGTACTGAAGCGCCAACATTTCGGGATTTTCGTAATACGCGAAGACGAGCGTCACCAACGCAACCCGGCTCGCAGTTTTCTTTGCCACAGCGCAAAGATACCCGCTCAGGTAAGGACTGCGAAGCACCCCCACGCAGGGGCAAAGTAGACTATGTGGTACCAGCAATGGCGGGCTTCGGCTTGTCCCAAGAAGAGGAAATAGCCAGCGTGAAATTATTTGTGACCGGCGGGGCCGGGTTTATTGGGTCCAATTTCGTCCGGATGGCCCTGGCAGACCAGCTACCCGGCCTGGAAGGCTGCACTGTTACCGTCTTCGACGCGCTGAGCTATTCGGGAACGATGAGCAACCTCGACGTTGTTAGGGATTCTGATCGCTTCGCCTTTATTCGCGGGGATATTCGAGACACAAAACAGGTAAGCGCGGCGGTACCCGGCCACGACGCCATCGTCCATTTCGCCGCCGAAAGCCATGTCGATCGTTCGGTGACTGATTCGCGTATTTTCGTCGAGACCAACGTTGTGGGCACCCAGACGCTGCTAGACCAAGCGCTAGCTTCCGAAATTAGCCGCTTCGTTCACATTTCAACCGATGAGGTCTATGGGAGCATCGACGAAGGCTCCTGGGATGAGCAACAGTCATTGCTTCCTAATTCTCCCTATTCAGCTAGTAAAGCAGCGAGTGATTTACTGGTGCGAAGCTACCATGTGACCCACGGGCTCAACACCTCGATCACCCGTTGCAGTAACAACTATGGAACACACCATTTCCCTGAAAAAGTCATCCCTTTGTTTGTGACTAACCTTCTGGATGGGAAAAAAGTCCCGCTCTATGGGGATGGCCAAAACGTTCGAGACTGGCTCCATGTCGACGACCACTGTCGTGGCATCGCACTGGTGCTCAACAATGGGCGAGCCGGAGAGGTTTACAACATCGGTGGCGGAACTGAATTATCGAACTCGGATCTCTCTCACCTCTTGCTCGAAGCAACCGGACGGGATGAATCCTTTATCAACCACGTGGCAGATCGCAAGGGTCACGATCGCCGCTACAGCGTTGATATCACCAAAATTTCTCAGGAGCTGGGATATGCCCCGCAGGTTAGGTTTGAAGTAGGTTTGGCGGATGCGGTCCAGTGGTATCGAGATAACCGCTGGTGGTGGGAACCGCTTAAGGAAGCCAGCGGACTATGACACGTGTTCTTGTCATAGGTGCCGGCGGAATGCTCGGCCAGGACCTAATGGACGTGCTCAGCCCGGTTAATCTCCAGGGACTTACTCGCGCGGATTTGGACGCTACCGACCAGAGCGCTGTCTTAGAGGCGTGCGGAGGGTTTGACGTCCTGGTAAACACAGCGGCATACACCGCTGTTGATGATGCTGAATCAAACGAGGCTGTTGCGTTTTCTGTCAACGCAGAGGGTGCACGAAATGTGGCACTTGCGGCAAAGGCTCACCAGGCCCGACTAATCCACCTTTCTACCGATTACGTTTTCGATGGAGAAGCTACAACGCCCTACCCCGTGGACGCACCGACTAATCCGCTGTCGGTATATGGGGCATCAAAACTCGCTGGCGAGCAGGCCATTACCGATGCCTACCCCGAGGGCTCGATCATCGCAAGAACTTCTTGGCTATATGGGCAACATGGCTCAAGCTTCCCCCGCACAATCTTGCAAGCAGGACTCAGCCTGGACCACCTCGATGTGGTGCGTGACCAAATGGGCCAGCCGACCTGGACGAGAGATGTTGCACACATGATCAGCGCTCTCATCGCATCCCCGGTGGACCACGGGATTTTTCACGCCACTAACTCGGGGCAGGCTTCTTGGTTCGAGTTCGCCAGGAAGCTCTTCCGGCTCGCCGGCTGGGATGACAAGCGAATTGCACCCACCACAGCCTCAGAGTTCCCAAGACCAGCGCCGCGACCTTCCTGGTCTGTCCTTGATCATTCAGAGTGGCAAGCCCATCGGCTGCCGCCCCCCAGGAACTGGGAAGAAGCCTTGGAAGACGCATGGGAATCTGGCTTGTCCTCGTTCGCTGCGTCAGATAGCGCACTATGAGAACCCGAGCAAACATGGGCCAGGAATCAGTCACACGTAACACTCTGGGGCTCGTAGTCGTTGGCTACGAGTCGGAGGATGTGTGGGGCAGTTTCTTTGATTCCCTCAGATCCTCAAGTATTGTGCCCTCGGCCATTGTGATGGTCGAAAACTCTCCAGTGTTGCCGCATACAGACCTAGCAAAAGACCTTGCTCTCACCATTCTCCATCGCCCCGATAACCCTGGGTACGGAACAGCAGTCAATCTGGCTGTCACTTCCTTACCCGAAAACATCACCGAAGTGGTGGTGTGCAATCCGGATACCACTCTGGATTCGCAGTGCCTGAAGAATTTGCTGGAGGCTTTTTCTGCGCTCGATCGAACAGCGATCGTTGGACCCAAGGTACTCACAACTAAGGGTGAGATTTACCCCTCGGCCCGGGCTATCCCCGGGATTCGAATCGGGATAGGCCACGCCGTGCTAGAAAAGTTCTGGAAGGCTAACCCCTGGACTAAGCGCTATTTGGGGGACTACCAAGGGATTGAACCGCGCGCTGTAGGTTGGCTATCGGGGTCTTTTTTTCTTGTTTCCAGAGAAGCTTTTAGGGAAGTCAATGGCTTTGATGAAGGCTATTTCATGTTCTTTGAAGACGTGGATCTTTGTTTTCGACTGAAGAAAGCTGGCTATCGATCGGTTTATGTTCCCTCCGCTAGCATCACCCATCTCGGTGCTCACTCCACCTCGGCGCACATGAAAAGCATGGTCTTAGCCCACCACAAGAGCGCCGAGAAATTTCTCTCCAAACTTTATGCTGGCCACCTTTATGCTCCGCTGCGGGCAGTGTTGCGCGCAGGACTAAGGGTACGGGCGGTACTCGCCTCGTCTGCCTTCAGAAAAGACAAGAACTAGCGCGGAAGGCGCTTGTTGTTAACCAGGTCCGCCTGAGCCTGCACGAAAGCGGATAAATACTCTTCCACGCGAGGCGTCGAAACGGACAATATGCGCAGTGCCATAAGCCCCGCATTCTTTGCGCCGCCAATAGACATCGTTGCAACAGGCACGCCTGCGGGCATCTGGGCAATGGACAGGAGAGAGTCCATGCCCTCCAGACCGGCCAAGGGAATAGGGACCCCAATCACGGGCAACGTGGTGAGGGATGCAACCATTCCCGGCAGATGAGCGGCGCCACCAGCACCGGCAATGACGACCCCAAAACCTTCGGCCCGAGCGCTTTGGGCGAAATTTACCATTTTCTCTGGTGTGCGGTGGGCAGAAACAATCTCCGCGACAATCTCAACATCGGCGTCTTCCAAGATTTCAACTGCCTGTTTCATCACCGGCCAATCTGAATCAGACCCCATAATGACGGCAACTCGTGCGTTATTCATGTTCACCATCGTAGCGAGGGCTATCGAGAATCGCTCGCGCCTGGATAGCGACCCCAAGCAGCCCGTCAGGGTCGTCTCCCACAACGGATAAGTGGCCGGCTTTTCTGCCGGGACGAGCTGGCTTTTGATAGGAATGAATTTTCACTTGAGGAAAATCTGCCATTGTCTGTGAAGCTCGGACAGCATTGACTTCGCCAAAAAGATTTACCATTACACCAGAGGCAGAAATGAATGTTGTGTCCCCTAAGGGCAAATCTGCTACCGCTCTAAGGTGTTGCTCGAACTGACTAGTCCTGGATAACTCGGTGAAAATATGACCAGAGTTATGGGGCCGCATTGCTAATTCGTTTACCAGTATGGTGCCATCACGCGTCTCAAAAAGCTCGACGGCCAGGACACCCACGAGCCCCACTGCCTCGGCGATATCCGCCGCGATACGCTGTGACCTAGTTGCCCCAGAAGACGACAGCCCAGGAGCAGGCGCTAACACTTCGGAACAAACACCATCTCGCTGCCTCGTTTCAACTACGGGCCAGGGCTTCAACTGACCACCCGGTCGCCTGGCAACGAGCTGCGCTAGCTCGCGCACAAAATCAACCTTTTCCTCAAGTAGAACTGGGCCTAAATCGAGCCAGTCACCAAAATCCGACCAGTCCGAAACAACCCGAACACCTTTCCCGTCATAACCACCGACGGGAAGCTTTGCGATACAGGGGAACCCGCCCACTTCTGCCAGGGCATTGCCTCGGTCGTGCTCGGAAGACACAACAGACCAGCGTGGTTGTGGTGCCCCCGTTTTCTGGAGCGCACTGCGCATGACAATTTTATCGTGGGTCAGGCTGAGAGCCTCAGGGGGCGGAAAAACTCGAATTCCCTGATCTCTCAGGGACACCAGGTGCCCTGTGGGAACATGCTCGTGGTCAAAAGTAAGGGCATCCACGGAGGCCGCAAATTTCTGTAATTCGGCAAAGTTTCGATAGTCGCCGACGTGAGTAACCGCGAGCGATGCGGAAGCACCTTCCGCCTCCGCGAACACCTCAAGGTCAACGCCTAGGTTAATCGCAGCGGGGATCATCATTCGAGCTAATTGCCCACCACCAATGACGCCAATTTTTACCATGCTTCGACCCTATTGGTGGAGATGATAGACATCCGAAGCACTCACCGTTGTTAGCTCCCCGCTTGGCCGTCTGACCATGAGACTCCCCTGCCTGTCCAGCGACTCTGCCTTCCCCTGCCATGCACCCCCTAAAGCTGGAGCAACCACTACTTCACGCCCAATAGTCCCAAGTCGGGCAAGGACAAATGACTTTATCTCCTCTGGTGAGGAGCTCCAGATACCGATCATTCGCTCCACAAAGCCTGCGAGCAGAGAATCAGGTGTGGGCGGCACATTCGAGCAAGCGTCAAACAACGCAATCGCATTCTCTGTGGGCGGTTCACCGTGGAATTGAAGATTTATGCCTACCCCAACGATGACCTGCCCGGAGGTTTGATGTTCGCACAAAATTCCGGCAAGTTTCTTGTCTTTCACAAGAACATCATTGGGCCACTTCATCTCTCCACTATTCACACCGCTCTCTCGAACGGCATCCACAAGGCAGGCGCCAGCAATGAGTGGAATCCACGACGTGGGCAGGCCCTCGCTTACGTTTGAGAGATCTGCCGGGACCAGGAGACTGAACGCTATCGCTTCACCGGGGGAAGACTCCCAAGAACGGCCTAACCTGCCGCGACCCAGGGTTTGACTTAGTGTCAATACGAGAGAGAAAGGCTCCCAGAATAGGCGAGTGGCCATGTAAGAATTGGTGGACTCCACGCTATCGAGGACTTCTAACCGGGGAACCAGCTTCGTCGCCTGATCGAAACTTAGGTCGGTGTCACTCCTCATCGAAGGACATCAACTTTACGTACTCCTCAATGAGAGGAACTTTCTTACGTACTTCCTTGAAGGTGCCACTAGCAATTAGCCTGCCGTCATCCATCACATGAACTTGATCCGCGTGCTGGATTGTCGACAACCTGTGTGCAATGACGATGACTGTTGTCTCGCTGCCTAAGTTTCCAATCGCCTCAACCACACTGGCCTCAGTTGCGGCGTCCAAAGCACTTGTTGCCTCGTCCAAAATAATGAGGCGCGGATTGGTGTACAGAGCCCGGGCCAAACCTAGTCGCTGAATTTGTCCTCCGCTGAGAGCATCAGAGTGCACCCCCAACGATGAATGGATTTTCTCAGGAAGCCCGAAAACGAGATCGGACAGTTGCGCCTTTTTCAAAGCCTCCCAGACCGCGTCCTCATCAATGTCTTCGTCCGCAACCCCAAGAGCCACATTATGCGCTATCGAACCGCCCACTAACCCAGGCTTCTGAGGCACATACGCCAACAAACCGGGGGCCTGCTGACGCAAGAGTCCCGGTTCCATTCCCCCCACGCGCACCTCCCCAAGGTCTGGCTCGTATAGGCCCAGCATGAGATCCACCAAAGTTGTCTTTCCGGCTCCCGAAGGACCAACAATTGCAGCTAAAGACCCCGAGGCAACCTTAAGGGAAACGCCTTGAACCACCGATTTTTTCGCACTATCAAACCCGAAAAAAACCTCATCCAGACTTAGATCAAGACGAGTGATCGGTTCAGCAACATCCTCAGAAGAATCCCTTCTGACAGTCGGGGCAAATATATCTGAGTCGAGCAGCTCCGGCGTGTCCCGCAACTGCAACAGAATATCCTGAGCCATGGTCACCCATTTTTGGCTCACTCGAAGCTCGTTCCATATCTGTTGCAGAGGCAAGATGGCCGCCATCATGCGCATTGACCCAGCGAGAAAAATCCCCAACGCGAGCAACCCGTCGTTTAGCGTGCCCCGCCCCAGTTGCCACACAACGAAACCGAGTGCTCCCACAATCAAACCCGCTTCAGCGATGTAGCGAGGCAAACTCTTGAGAATCTGCACCGTCACACCTGTTCGAGCCGACAATTTACGGGCCTCAATAAATCTGGTCAAAAAGAAATCCTGTTTTCCTAGCACTGAAATCTCCCGGAACCCATCAACCAGTTCCAAAATGGAGCCGCCCGATGCCACAGCACCTTTTCTGATGTCTTCACCCGACTGCTGGTAACGCTTTGCGGTAAATCGCTGCATCAACAGAATTAGAACGGCAAAATATGCCGCGATAATCAAAGCGGCTAGCCAGTCCACCGCCAAGAAAAGAATGAAAATCGAGAGAAACATTGTTGCCTCGATAATCAAGGTCGTCAACGATCCCAACACGCCAGCAAAGGTGGCATTCACCGACTGACCAACCAAAAACTGTATTTCCGCGCGAGAGTAGATGCGGACCCTCTGCAAGGTTCCACTGAAGAGGTAACGGGTAACCTTTGCGGAATTTTTAATCTCAACTCCAGCGAGAAAAACGGCGGTCCAGCGGGCAAATAGTATCCCTAACCCCCCCTTGAGAATAAAGAGATAAGCGACGCTCGCGACAAGAAAAATCACATTCGTTGCGGTCGGGTTAGGCAACGAGTAGCCAAAGAGGGTGACCCTTTCTCCTGAAAGGCCTGTCGCGGTAATCGCGCCCAACACTCCCATCAAGCCGACTGCAGCAATATCGAGACCGTTAAGCGCAAACCTCAAGAGGATCCGGACAGAAAAAAACAACTTCTCTGACCCGGTAAGTAGCGACCACGATGTCAAGGCTACTTTTAATAGCGCTACGAAACCAGGACCCGAAGAATCTCGCCTCCTCGCGCGACCTCGCTTTCTAGGTTCCATAGGGTTTATCAGTCCAATCCGAGCCAGCATGGTCGAGAAGGTGACGATCAGCATCGACCATGATGCCTGCTAGCTCGGGAGTCAATACCTTGGGCTGCCAACCTGTAGCACCGGTCATCTTCGAATGATCTCCAACTAGTGCATCCACCTCCGCGGGGCGAATGAAGCGCGGATTTACCTCAACATATTTCTCCCAGTCGAGGTCCGCGTGACCAAACGCAAAGCCTAAGAAATCGCGGATACTGTAATTGGTTCCTGTGGCCACCACAAAATCATCCGGGCGGTCCGCCTGCATCATCAGCCACATCGCCTCAACATATTCTGGCGCATAGCCCCAGTCCCGCACTGCATCAAGATTGCCAAGCTGAAGTTTTTTTTGCCGACCGGCCAAGATTTTGGCAACCGCCATAGTAATTTTACGGGTAACAAAGGTCTCGCCCCGCCTCGGGGATTCGTGGTTGAAAAGAATCCCATTAGAGGCAAACATCCCGTAACTCTCGCGATAATTTTTTGTCACCCAAAACGAATAAACCTTGGCCGCGCCGTAGGGAGAACGCGGGTAAAAAGGTGTTTCCTCGTTCTGAGGCGGTGGAGAGGCACCGAACATCTCAGAGCTTGACGCTTGATAAAACTTCGCCGGCATTTGGAGGCGCCGAATTGATTCAAGAAGTCGAATTGTTCCCAAAGCCGTCACGTCGCCGGTGTACTCAGGCTCGTCAAAGCTCACTTCCACATGAGACTGCGCGGCCAAATTGTAGACCTCGTCAGGCTCGATTCGAGTGACAAGCTCGACGAGTCGAGACGCATCTCCCAACTCACCGTAATGCAGAAAGAACCGGATCCCCATTAGCTCAGGATCTTGGATGAGTCGCGAAATCCTAGAAGTGTTGGGCGAGGATGAGCGACGGAACATCCCGTGAACCTCGTAGCCTTTGCCCAGCAAAAACTCGGCCAAGTAACTCCCGTCCTGACCCGTAATGCCAGTAATAAAAGCTTTTAACGGCTTCGCCATAGTTTTCCGCCTCACCAGGATTACATCAACACGTGTTTTCTAATCTACCGTGGGTCAGCTCTAACTTCGACAATCCCTATCGAGACGAAAGATAGCGCCTAACACGCGCCACCACATCAAGAGGATGCTTTATTGGGTATGTGAAACGCTCAATCAAATCTGAACGTGATTCCAAAGCGTCAAAGCGTGAGTTGACGCGAACCTCTGGAGGGTGAACCAATGGAAAGCGGAGGGGCTCCCAGGAAACTTCCGCGACGTAACTTTCAAAGGAGGTATGAGTCGAGAGCTCCCCAAACCCGACGTTACTAATCAGGTTTGCGCTCGGCACAGAATTGACGTAACCCTTCTCGACACAATGGATTGCAAATGGTAATGCCCAAGAATCGAGCTGCGCTATCGAGGTCATCATGGATCGCATAGATTTCCTGCGGGCACCTTTTGCAAATTTTAAGCTGAGTTCACTGGCGACTTCTGGAGAGAAAGTAGCCTCGAGGTCACCGCTTTTGGAGAAGCCTCTCCACGTCCTTGCCCAGGTTGCAAAGCCCCAAATGCGAACGTCAGCAGAAAAATCATAGGAATACTCGGAAGCGCGGGCGCCACGAAGTCTTTGCGAACCACTTACGATGCCGACTCGCTCATCACTGGCGTATCGGTGCAGCATTTCGGTAGCAAAGGGAAAGAAATCCGGCGATGGCAGACAGTCATCCTCGAGAATGATGGCTTCATCGACAATCGAAAATGCTTCATCAAGGCCGGAAGAAACCCGACGCTTAAGTCCCATGTTTTCTCGCGCATAAAAGCGGTGAACCGTGCAATCCCAGTCCACCCTCTCGATGGTCAATCGGGTATCAGCAACGCGTTTGGTATCGATAGCGTCGCCTGGCTTGGGTCCATCCATTACCAGAATCAGAGTCGCAGGCCTGGCCGCTCGAATGCTTGCGAAAACACGTGCGGTGAGCTCAGGTCTCCGATATCCGAGCAACACTACCGGCGCGGTGGCAAGCTCCGTCACACGAACCTCCTCATCTTTGGCCCAAGCGGAATCACCTAATCTGCCATTTTCCAACTAGCGTAGTAGCGTGACTCTTCGCGTTCTTCATCTCAGCTTTTCCAGTGCCGGCGGAGCTGGCTCGGTTGCTCAGATTTTGAGTGACCAACAAAACCTCAGGGGCTATGATTCGGAGCTTCTCAGCGTAATAGCAGGAAATTTACGGGCTAAGCCGTTCTCATCGCCTGTTCACACCCTTGCAGCGGGCGTTGATGAGTTTGTGGTCAAGAACCGAAATTTTCGGGCCCCTATTAGTCTCGCCAGAGACCGCGTTTCTCCTTCGCTTGACGGCAATCTCAAATCCGCAGATATCGTGCACCTCCATGGAATAAATGGGGCGCTATCGCTAGAGGAACTAGCAAAAAAATGGCCGAATAAAAAAATGGTCTGGACCTTGCACGACATGAACCCTTTTACCGGGACATGCCATTACAGTCTTGGCTGCCAAAAATTTGTCACTGGCTGCGCAAGCTGTCCGGCGGCGAAGAGAGCTTTCCAAGGCGGTGTGATGGATTCGCTTTCGTCCAAGATCAAAAACGTCTCAGCACTGGCACACCTCGCTGTCGTTGCCCCCAGCATTTGGCTAGCGGAACAGGCTCGCGCCAGCCAAGTGTTTCGCTATCGCGAAATCCACGTTATTGCCAATCCCACCGACCCTTTCTATTTTGGCGCTCCAGAGGATTCACCCCCACAGATTGGCGGAGCCAACTACACAGCCGTGGTGGTGGCTAAAAACTTGCTTGATCCGGTGAAAAACGTGAAGGCCGCGGTGGACGCTTTCTTGTCAGCGTCCGGGAGTAACACTTCCGCCCAATTACTGTTGGTCGGCGAGGGAGGAAAAGCTTTTGAGTCCTCGCGAGTTCGTTCCCTCGGTCCTCTTTCTGCAATAAACATGATTCCCGTGCTTGACAGCGCGAGTGCGCTCATTGTTTCTTCTCTGGCCGAGAACGCACCCCTAGTTATCGCTGAGGCTGCCGCTCGGGGAGTGAAATCCATTGTTGCGAACGTGGGTGGAATGCCGGAGATGGTTGAACTGCTCGGCCAAGGAGAGGTTTTTGACTCGCCCGACCAGTTATCGAACATTCTCTCCCAAGACATGATCGCCCCCCACCAGTCTCAAAAAAAGGCAAGAGCCTCTCTTGCGAAAAAAGCAAGCAAAAGTTTTAGCCCCCAAGCTGTGGCCGCTAAATATGACAAGGTATACACCTAAATATTTTTCACACAATATATGGAGAACATGATGGCCAAGGAAAAAATTTTGGTGACCGGTGCTGCCGGTTTCATTGGTTCGTCTGTGGTGAAGAAACTAAGCGCTCAGGGCACAAAAGTTGTCGCGCTTGATGGGTTACTCGGGGGGCTCTACCCGGAGCAAGAAAAAAGTGCACGGTTTCATGACATTTCGATGCTTCCAGGCGTTGAAACTTTTCAACTCGACTTGCGAACCGGTGACCTCGGCCAGCTTCCCCGGGATATCACCCACGTCATCAACGAAGCAGCGATGCCTGGGCTGGGTTTGAGTTGGTCAAATTTTGAGCTGTATTCGAGTTGTAACTTGTCGGCGACCGCCCGACTACTAGATGCATCAAGAGAGTGGGACATAGAGCGTTTCGTGCAGATTTCCACCTCTTCGGTATACGGAACAAACGCTGTGGGTGATGAGTCTCTCGAAACTGCGCCCGTTTCTCCCTATGGTGCAACAAAATTGGCCGCCGAACATCTCGCACTGGCTCATTGGCGGGATTCGGGAATCCCGGTGACCATACTCCGCTACTTCTCGGTTTATGGGCCAGGCCAAAGGCCCGATATGGCGTATCGAAAATTCATTTCACGAGCTCTTGCTGGTGAACCTATCGATCGCTACGGGTCTGGCGAACAATCCCGCTCGAACACATATATAGAAGACTGCGTCGCGGTTACTATCTCCGCGATGCATAATTCCCAACCTGGCGAAATTTACAACATTGCAGGTGCTGCCGAGCGATCCCTCAATGAGGCATTGGGCATTATTGAAAACCACATCGGGCGCAAGATTAGTATCAACCAGCTTCCCCATGCCAGGGGCGACCAGCAAAGAACTTCTGGTGATAGTGCCAAGGCAAGAAGTACTCTAGGTTTTAAGCATTCGGTGACTTTGGAAGAAGGACTGGGCCATCAGATTGAATGGCAGCGAAGTAACGGCTTGTTTTGACTGCTCAGAAACAGGTGGCCCTCTCTGAGGATACATCCGAGCTCCACAGGGTGGTCTGCGCTATCGACACCAACATGGTCTTTCCCTTAGCGGTCTTGGTCTCGTCTATGTCCCAGAGCGCAACCAAACCATTCCGGCTCACGGTTGGTTACCTTGATGGGACTCTGTCCGAGGCGGCTCGCGATTACTTGGCCACAATTTTCGCCCATCTGCGGATCGCTGCCGATTTTTTGAACTTGGAGAACGACACACGTTTCATAACTCAAGGCCACATTTCGCCAACAACGTTCGCAAAATTTCTCTTAGGCGATGCCATTAGCGATCAACACCTCTGGCTTGATGCGGACACCGTCGCGTTGCCTGGGTGGGATGGCATCTTCGACGACATAGCTTCGGCCAGCTCCACAGAGGGACTCGTTGTAGCTCTGCGAGGTAATGATGCTTCTGCCTCGGCCAGTGCAGACCCTCCACATTTGCCCTTTAACGCTGGTGTTTTAGGTTGGCCCCAGGGAGCAAGAAGGGACTGGCAGGCTCCACTTGCCGCTCTTGGGGTTGTTGACACCCAAGAGCAATACCTTTTCAACCTGCTCTACTCACAAACCGCGACATGGGTTTCAGAAAGATTTAACACTCTTACTTACCGCTTGGACAGACTCAATCGATCAGAGCTTCCCTACATCGTGCACTACGCAGGACCGCACAAACCCTGGCATCTAGTGCCAAAACTAAGACATAGCTGCCTAAGACACGACTGTCCGTGGGTGGCTTGGTTTGAGGCAGAAGACGCTTTCTTTATTTCTTTGTCCAATACTGAGCTCCTTGCTCCAACCCGGCGCTACCAGGAAAGTGCCCTCAGCTCCGGACGGCTCCAATGGGGGCGCGACAGTTCTGGGTATCGACTCCTTCGCCTATTACAGTGGCTAGGTCCACTGGCTAAGCCACTGGTTGGATTACTGTCTTTGGGCAGGCGGTGGATTCCTCGGGGAACCCACCCACTCCATTAGCGTTGATAAGGAAGAAGTGACGTGAACGTGAAAAAAAAAGCTGCCGGAGCCTCTGGGCACATTGTTGCAGTGGCACTGGATGACGTGATGGTCTATGCGTTCTTTGTTCTGGTTCACTCCCTGGCAAAAAATGCACACGCGCCCTTTCGTCTGTTAGTAGGTCACTTCACCTCAAGGCTGTCGACGGCAAATCAGAAGCTTATTATTGCTTTTCTTCAGGAGCTGGGGATTGAAAATGAGATGTTAGAGCTAACCCCGCACCCACTATTTACCGAACGCCGCCATCTGACGATCACCACCTTTTCCAAGTTCGTAATCTCGGATCACATAGCCGCGCCACACTTGTGGCTTGATCTTGACACCATCGCTCGAGCGGGTTGGGACGACATTTTTACTCCACTCTTTGCCGCAAATGACTCCACCTCCCTCGTCGTTGCGGAGAAGCTCGAGAGCCCCCATACAAGGTTTGACGGTTTCAATGCCGGCGTTCTTGGCTGGAGCCGAGCCAAAAGAGCCGACTGGGTTCCAGCGCTTGGCTCGCTGCCCGAGAAAAGATTTAGTTCTGAGCAATACCTTTTCAATACCCTGTACAGCGGTGCTTACGAAAAAGTAGACGTTCGATTTAATTTCCTTTCAAGCTGGCATAAACAAGAAGCGCAACTCGAACGCGCCAGCATCATTCACTACTCCGGCCCTATTAAACCTTGGCACCTCCTCCGCAGGCACACTAAAGCTTGGGAAATAATTAATCCGAGCTGGGAAAAATGGTTTATGGCCGAAAGGACAATGCTGGCTAGCATCCAGGAGGCGATGCTACGCAGGTCCATTCAACATCTTGCTCGTCAGGCCCTTTTTAGCGGTCGGTTACACACCGGGAAGGGAGCTCTGGCCGGCTGGTTCATGCGAATGCTGGTGGTTTTGGGGCCCTTGGGCGACCCATTGGTCTGGATGTTGCAGAAGAGGTCAGAGCAATGAAAACCGCCCATGTCGTGCACTACATCGGTGCCACCAGTAAGAGTCGCTCAGTAGTCGCTTCGCTCGTCGCCGATCTTACCGAAGAGGGATTCAAAGTAACCGTTATTGATATCAGTTCCTTGAGCACTATCAATCAAGATTTCCCGCCAGCATGGCTCGCTCTCGTTCTGGGACACCGCGTTTATCCCCAGGCTTTCGAAACAGAGCTGGCCAGATTAGGGGCTTCTTTGCTGCGACTTAAGAGCTCATCAGATGTGGGCGAGGTTGGGGCAGAGCACGAAAATACTCTCAAGCAGGCCGTTAGATCAGAGCTACTCACCTACTTTAGAAACAGTTCAATCCCCCCTAGCCGCGAAGCCAGCACACTCGAGCACAAACTTTCCCAGCGCATGACTGCCGTCTATCACGCTCTAAATGCGCTGTGGGAACAAGATTTGCCCGATTTGGTTCTTATTCCCAATGGCCGAACATCCCGACAAAAAGCGGCGCGAGTGGTCGCAGAAAGTCATGGGATAGAGGTTCAGCTGTACGAAAACGGACGAGCCACGAAAAATGGTTACTACCGCGGAACCACTCAACCTCACGATCGTCTAGCCTCGCAGGCCGAAGTCGAAGCGGCGACCAAGAAACTCAGCAAGGAAAGAACCAAGGAGCTCGCCCAAACCTGGCTCACTGATCGAATGTCTCTGGGAACCGGAACAAATGAGTTTTCTCACTCATGGACTCACGCTCTTAGTCTGGGACCCGAAGACGGGTCCAAGACTGCCGTGTTTTTTTCCTCGTCCTTCGACGAATTCTTGGCCTATGGCCCCATGTGGAATATCGACAATTGGAGTAATCAATTCGAAGCGTTCGATTTGATGATGACGATTCTGGATAAACAGGGCTACCAGCTGATTCTTCGCTTACACCCAAATCTCATTTCTAAAAGCCGGAAATACTTTCATAACGAAGTCAAACAAATTCTCACGCTACAAACGAGACATAGTGGTCTGATCACCTATTGGCATAATTCGCCGGTGAACTCCTACGACCTCGTTGGCCAAGCAGACTTAGTCATTGTTGAACGCTCCACAATTGGCTTGGAAGCCAGCCTAATGGGAAAGCCCGTTTGGACCACACAGGCCAGCCAATGGGACCAAATAGCTGACATCAGACAGGTGCTAAGCCCAGAGGACATTACCGATGAAGTCATGACGCCATGGAAAGCATCACCTGTCGGCGCCGAGAAGTTCGTAAGCTACTGGGTGATTCAAGAGCATCCGCTGCGATATGAATGGTCTCAGTGGTCAAGCTGGAACCCTGACAAGGCTCCACTGCGAATGAAAATCGCCCTTCTTTTCCTCAAAAACCCCTGGTTTCATCGCCGAAAACTTATTTCTCATGAATTGGCAAAATTCCGAAACCGGCGCTTCTCCCCTAAACCAAAAATTCAGACCTAAGGAAGGTAATCTAAACAAGTCTCAGTGTCCGACGTCTCTGGGATACCCTTAGGGGTTGGGTAATGGGAGTATATTCCTCCTTCAGGCCTCACCCTAATAACTCGCCACCCGAGTTCTTGAGGACCAAGAAAGTCTTTCAGCGGGTTATCAGCGACATAGGCGCAGTCTCCCCCAAAAAGACGAGAGAGTACTTCTAGTCTGCTGAAAGGCAAGGGGCTAGGTTTTCGCCACGTATCACCATGTTCACCAGTGACAATAATATGTGAAAAAAAATCTTGTATACCTAGGGCTGCGATTTTGTTGCGCTGAGTAATTGGTTTTCCGTCGGTGACAATAGCTAATTCGTGGCAAGAACCAATGGCAGACAGGAACGCTCGGCGGGATGTTGTTAGAGAGATGACAGGGCTATGGTCTTGATAAATCTCAACACATTCGCTCACAAGTCCATGGCTAATTCGCGCACCTAGTCGGCCCAAAGCCTCATCGAAAACATTCGTGCGGACGCCTTTCATAAATAGTTGGGTCGCAGCTTCCTGAACCCCTTCAATGCCGTAGGACTTGCGGAGAAAATTGTCAACCGCGTGATAGCCGCTAAAGACAAAGTCCCTTTCCAAATAGAGCGTGTCGTCTAAATCGAAGGCAACTAACAAGGAAAAGCGTCTCCTTAACGGTATTTATGTTTGAGGAACAAAATATGATGCGTCATATCGAAGCATCTGAATGTCAAACCTGGGTCGGCGTAAGCCCGCTGAATGCCCTTCCAAAAAAGTCTCGAAGAGGTTACATCCAGCGGCGGCAGAGAGAGGGAAACCGCCTCCCACACGCGCGTTAAGTTCCAGAATCAAGGCCTGAGTAGGCGTCTCAATCAGCTGAAGGTTAAGGACTCCGTAAAGTCCGGGAAGGCGAGCAACTAAATCAAATACAAGAGCCTCCAAATCAGGCCTATCCCTAGTTGCTGCGCAAACGACTTCTCCAGCTCGAACCTTCAATCGCTCTCTAACGCTGATTCCGGCGAGAGTCCCACCCTGTGCCACAGCAAAGTCAATCGTGAACTCCGCACCATCCAAGTAAGGTTGCGTCACCATCTCATCCTGAAATGAATGGCCGATAATCTCTTCAAGTCGGTCGACTCTGCGAGCTCCAACCGAAGCTGAACCAAATCGAGGTTTGATGAAAAACGGTCCTTCTTCTGATATCAACTGATCACGGTCGAGGGGCCAAGTTGGGATATGGGGGAAACCATTCTTTCCAAGCCAATTCGCAAAGGCCAGTTTGTCACGAGCCAAATCAACCACTGTAGGCAGAGAAACAAGAACATCGGTACCCGCTTCCAAGAGTAATTCGCGAGACCCTGAATAAATACTCAGTTCGGTGTCGATGGTGGGAATGACATAGTCAACTGAAAATTCTTGGCAAATTTTGATAACGCTCGCCAAAAATCGTGGATTGTCAATTCTCGGAATTTGACGGAAAAAGTCTGAACTAATCCGGGTAGGGACGTCCGCACTGTAATCTACTGCTACGACACTCGGCTCTTGATCACCTGAAGTTTCTCGAAGCAACTTCAAAAGCTCCACACGCCGTCCAGCGCTGGAGAGGAGCCAAACAGTTCCTTGTGAGCCCATGACAAAACTCTACCCCGTCAATTTTTAGCGGAACACTGGCGTTCATTGAGCGCCTAAAGCAAGTAGGGTATTTGTCGTGAGCGAGGAAAAGGCGGGCGGTATGTCACCGTCCACTGCAGACCGTATTGCCGAGCTCAAGGCTCGCTATCACGAGGCCGTCACCGCCAGTGAAGAAGCCGCCGCCGCCAAACAACACACCAAAGGCAAGCTCACGGCGCGCGAGCGCATTGAGGAATTGCTCGATCATGGTTCCTTTGTGGAACTCGATGAGTATGTCCGACATCGCTCACAGGCTTTCGGTATGGATGCGAAGCGTCCCTACCGAGATTCTGTCATCACGGGCCTCGGTACCATCCACGGTCGCCAAGTGGCAGTTTTCAGTCAAGACTTCACTGTATTTGGTGGCTCGCTCGGTGAGGCGGCGGGAGACAAAATCATCAAGGTGATGGATTTTGCACTCTCGACCAAAGTCCCCATCATCGGCATCTTGGATTCGGGCGGAGCTCGCATTCAAGAAGGTGTGATTGCACTGGGGAAATATGGTGAGATTTTCAAACGCAATACCCAGGCTTCCGGGGTTATTCCGCAGATTTCCATTGTCTGCGGCCCAGCTGCTGGCGGCGCCGTATATTCACCCGCCCTGACTGACTTCGTCATCATGGTCGATAAGACAAGTCAAATGTTTGTTACCGGGCCCGATGTGATTAAGGCGGTAACCGGCGAGGACGTAGGCATGGAGGAACTTGGCGGGGCACTGACCCATAACAAGACCTCCGGGGTGGCCCACTATTTAGCAAGCGATGAGCACGACGCCTTTGATTATGCGCGCATTCTTCTGTCGTATTTGCCCGATAACTGTGACAGTCCGTCGCCGGTTTATGCTGCCGAATCAGACATGGAAATTACCGATCATGACCGCAGGCTCAACGAGGTAATCCCAGATAGCACCTCGGTTCCCTACAACGTGACCAGCATCATTGAAGGCATCGTTGACCAGGGCTCATTCCTCGAAGTGCAGCCTCTTTTTGCTCCCAACATCATGATTGGTTTTGGCCGGGTCGATGGGCAATCTGTCGGCATTGTTGCTAATCAGCCCAGCCAAATGGCTGGAACACTCAACATCGATGCAGGGGAAAAAGCTGCCCGCTTTGTCCGATTCTGTGATGCCTTTGGAATTGCAATCATCACTCTGGTCGATGTCCCAGGCTACCTGCCTGGTACGGACCAGGAGTGGACCGGCGTCATCAGACGCGGCGCCAAGCTGCTCTACGCCTACGCCGAGGCCAGCGTGCCGCTGATTACCGTTATCACTCGCAAAGCCTACGGAGGCGCCTACATCGTGATGGGTTCCAAACAGCTCGGGGCCGATCTCAACTTTGCCTGGCCGACTGCAGAAATTGCTGTCATGGGTGGTCAAGGTGCTGTCAATATTTTGTACCGAGGTGACTTGAAGAAGGCGGAAGAAGCAGGCGAGGACATGGCGGAGCTGCGCGTGCGCTTAGCCAGTGAATATACCTACAACGTGGCCAGTCCTTTCCTTGCGGCAGAACGCGGTGAGCTAGACAGTGTTATCGAGCCTGCGGCAACCAGAACGGCGATTGTTAAGGGTTTGCGCGCCCTAAAAAACAAGGCTCCCCGGACACAACAGGGCAAGCACGGAAACATCCCTCTATAGGCATCCTCCTCCTTGGAGCCCAACCCCTAGTCGCAAACCTACGCTGGTGCGACGATAGCGTCTAAACTCATTGTGTGGAAGCCATATCAAAGTTACTCATTGCCAACCGTGGTGAAATTGCTGTGCGAATTCTCCGAGCCGCACAAGATGCCGGAATTAACACAGTCGCGGTGTACGCCGACCAAGACCGCAATGCGCGCTTCGTCCGGCTAGCTCACGAAGCGTACGCGCTTAACGGCAATACCTCTGCCGAGACCTATTTGGTTCCAGAAAAGATCCTCTCGATTGCTAAGCGTTCGGGTGCGAACGCAATCCATCCAGGTTATGGTTTTCTCTCCGAAAACGCTGATTTCGCCCAAATGGTCATCGATGCCGGCCTCATTTGGGTTGGCCCTCCGCCCGAAGCTATCCGCTCGCTTGGAGACAAAGTCTCTGCGCGCCGGATAGCCAAAAAGGTTAAGGCACCCTTAGCGCCTGGAACCACGGATCCCGTTTCACACCCAGACGAAATTATTGAATTTGCAGCAAAGCACGGTCTCCCAGTTGCAATTAAGGCTGCCCACGGTGGGGGCGGACGTGGGCTCAAAGTTGCTTACACAATGGAAGAAATTCCTGAGCAGTTCGATTCGGCTAGGCGTGAAGCGCTAGCTGCCTTCGGTCGCGGTGAGTGCTTTGTCGAAAAGTACCTCGAGCAACCACGCCACGTGGAAACACAATGTCTGGCGGACGGCACCGGAAAAGTGGTGGTGGTGTCCACCAGGGATTGCTCGTTACAGCGACGCCACCAAAAACTTGTTGAAGAGGCACCAGCACCGTTTCTCACCCGCGAGCAGGAAAAGGTTCTGTACGACTCATCAAAGGCGCTGCTCAAAGAAGCCGGCTACATCGGTGCCGGGACATGCGAATTCTTGATCGGCAAAGATGGCACTATATCGTTCCTGGAGGTCAACACAAGGCTACAAGTTGAGCACCCTGTCTCGGAAGAAATCACCGGCATCGACCTGGTTAGGGAACAATTCCGCATCGCCGAAGGGGGGACCCTCGACTACGACGACCCATCCATTCACGGTCACTCCATTGAATTTCGCATCAATGGAGAAGACCCTGGTCGGGGTTTCATGCCAACACCGGGGCCCATTCACACCGTTCGATTCCCCGGTGGACCTGGCGTTCGAGTCGACTCAGGAATCACCACCGGTGACGTGATAACGGGTGCGTTCGACTCATTGTTGGCGAAACTGATCGTCACCGGAGCCACGCGTCACGACGCGTTGGAAAAAGCTCGTCGGGCACTATCGGAGTTCGAGATCACGGGCTTACCCACGGTCATTCCCTTCCACCGAGCAATCGTGGCCGACCCCGCTTTCACGGCGTCAACCGGCCAGGATTTCTTCGTTCACACGAGATGGATTGAAACCGAATTCGCGACTGAGATTGAACCGTGGGATGGGGCAATCGAAGAGGGTTTCGATGAGGAAGAGCTTTATCGAACTGTGGTGGTCGAGGTTGAAGGCCGTCGGCTGAAAGTTGGTGTTCCTTCTGGAATTTTTGCAGCTGGCCAACGTGCCATTTTAGCTAAAGCCCCCAAGCGCGCGTTAGGAAGTCAAGTCACCGGCGGCAACGCCAAGGGCGCTCTGGTGTCTCCCATGCAAGCAACTGTGGTGAAAGTCATGGTTGAGGTGGGATCAGCGGTGGTGGCAGGCGATATTATCTGCGTCTTGGAGGCTATGAAGATGGAGCAACCCATAGTTGCTCCCAAATCTGGTGTGGTGGAGAGCGTGACTGCGCAAGTGGGGGACTCAATTTCTGGTGGCCACCTGCTCGCCGTCATTAAGTGACGGCGAGCCCAGGTTTTGGGCCCAGAGAACCGTGGAGGCGGTTCCCGATAGACTCGTCAATCGTGAGACCTTCAAGAGTTTTTTTATCCCCTCCAGACATAGGTGACCTCGAAAAAGAATTTGTTCTTGGCGCCCTGGAATCTGGCTGGGCAGCACCTTCGGGACCAGATTTAGTCGCGTTCGAATCTGCAGTTGCTCATTTGTGTGGTCGACGATTTGGCGTAGGGGTATCGTCAGGAACCGCAGCACTGCATCTTGCATTGGTTGCGCTTGGGGTTAGCCGGGATGACGTCGTGATTTGTTCCACTATGACCTTTGTTGCGACCGCTAACGCCATTTCCTACACAGGTGCCCTTCCTGTATTCGTAGACTCAGAAATCGAAACAGGCAACATCGCGCCGGAGCTCCTAGAGAATTCCATTCAAGCGATACTGGCTTCGGGTAGAAAAATTGGCGCAGTAATACCGGTCGATTTTCTTGGCAAAGCTGCTGACTACACCGCAATTCTTGAAATTTGCACTCGTTTTGGCATTCCTGTGGTCGCTGACGCAGCTGAGTCGCTTGGCGCATACCATCAGGGCAAACCGGCAGGAAGTTTCGGCGATCTATCGATTGTTTCGTTCAATGGGAATAAGATCGCCACGACTTCAGGTGGCGGAATGGTTCTCACCAACGATGCACAGCTGGCAGAAAGAGTGAGGTTTCTTGCGACTCAAGCGAGGGAGCCAGTTGCGCATTACGAGCACAAAGAAATTGGATACAACTATCGATTAAGCAATATCTTGGCCGCTCTTGGTCGAGCCCAAGTTATTCGCCTTCCGTCCATGCTTGGTCGGCGTCACTCGATTCGCCTCGCCTACAAAAACCTTTTCGCGCAGGCCAGAGGGGTCGAGGTTTTCGGTGGGGATTATAGCGAAGACAATTGCTGGCTGACTGCTATCAGTGTCTCTGAGGAGCTTCCCTGGACCACTAGCGATTTATCAAAATTCCTCGAGGAACGAAATATTGAGTCTCGTAGCTTGTGGAAACCGATGCACCTTCAGCCCCTTTACAAAGACAGCGAATCGTATCCCAACGGTATTTCAGAACAACTGTTCCGAACGGGCCTAATTCTCCCTAGCGGGTCAAACCTGTCTGATGAACAATGGGACCACATAGAGAATGCAATCAAAGAATTTCTAGAATTATCAAGGTAGATTTCCTGTGGAATCCAAGAGTTGGAAGTACGGCAGTTTGAAACGATTATTAGATTTAACTTTCTCTGCGGTTCTTCTAGTTGCGCTAAGTCCCGTAATGGCCGGCCTCGCACTAGCAATTTGGGTCACGGATGGGCGTCCAGTTTTTTTCGTTCAGCTGAGACCGGGATTGTCCGGAACGCCCTTTGCGTTGATTAAATTTCGAACCATGGGGTCTCCAAGTGCAAACCATCTGCCTCAGAAGGAATCTGACCTGATCACTCCTCTGGGTCGAGCCGTGAGGCGATTGAGTCTGGACGAATTACCGCAACTGTGGAACATTTTCAGAGGTGATATGAGTTTTGTAGGCCCCCGCCCATTATTAGTAGAGTACTTACCCCTCTACAATCTGCGCCAATCCACGCGGCACCAGGTTCGACCCGGCATGACCGGATTGGCGCAAGTCAAAGGAAGAAACGCTTTAACCTGGGATGAAAAACTCGAACTTGACGCGCAGTATGTGCAATCTCTGTCGCTACGGCAGGACATCACAATTGCGATGCAATCGCTTGCTGTTGTCTTCAGTGGTCGGGGCGTGACCCCACAGGGAGCGGAGTTGATGGCGCCTTTTAAGGGTTCATCTTCCAATTCCGCAACTGAATAATAAATCTATTTGGGAAGTTCACCCGCGCCGATCTAACTGGATTTAGAGTGGCGTTGACCCAGTTGCGACCCGCTGAGCATAGGAGTGCCAGTAAACGAGTTCAGTGTGCCGTTCGATGGGTAAAATAGAAAAATGAGAGCCGTTCGATTCATCAGCGCATTTCTGCGGCGGTCAATCGGCGGACAGGCAATTGGCGATATTCTTTCCTGGATTATCGCGGTATTGCTAGCAGGCTTACTTCGTTATGAGTTCGATGTAAGCCGAATAAACGTTACTTCCCTTCTATTCTTTGCCCTTTCAATTGCTGGAATGAGCTTCATTGCAGGCAAAATTTTGGGCGTCTATCGCGGACGATACAAAATTGGGTCATTTGAGGAGATAGTCGCACTGAGCCTACTTACCGCGACCATCACTATCACGTCCTTTGTTCTCGTCTACTTTTTTGGATTGTCATGGCAAATCCCCCGAAGCATCGTGATTATTGCGAGCCCGCTTTTTCTGGTTGCCACTGGTTCTCTTCGAGCCCTTCGAAGACTCGCTCTCTCGAGAGAAAATAGGCCCCTCTACGCGAAAAACGCTCTCGTCTACGGCGCAGGCCAGATGGCAGAGAAACTTATCCCCCAGCTCCTAGAAGACCCACAGTCTCTTTACCTGCCGGTTGGATTGCTAGATGACGATCCACGAAAGTATAATCGCTGGATTGCCGGCGTGAAAATGTATGGCGGTATCGAAAATTTGGCCTCAGCTGCGAGGCGCACTGGCGCGCAGCACCTCGTTGTTGCTATCCCTCGAGCAACGTCGGAGACACTTCAGAATATTCGAGCAGTGGCAAAACCGCTCAACTTAGCAATTCACATCCTCCCCACTCTCAGCGAAATATTGAGTGAATCCACGTCAAAAGTAGTACTTCAAGACCTGGCGATTGAAGACCTTGTCGGAAGACGTGCGATAGAAATCAATTCGCCAAAAGTTGAGGAACTGATCCGGAATAGGACTGTCCTCATCACCGGTGCCGGCGGCTCAATAGGGTTGGAGCTCTCCAAGCAGGTTGCTAATTTTCAGCCAAGGGAGTTGGTTTTCCTTGATCGGGACGAGACTGGCTTGCAACAAGCACAGCTGGTTACCCAGAATTCCGGCCTCCTCGACTCTCCGAATGTTGTTCTCGCTGACATTCGCGACGAAACTGCCCTCCGCAACGTTTTTGCCGCACACCAACCAGATGTTGTGCTCCACGCTGCGGCCCTGAAACACCTGCCCATGTTGGAAAGCTTCCCTGATGAAGCCTGGAAAACTAATGTCCTGGGCACAGCGAACGTTCTGCGCGCCGCGCTTGAGGTCGGCGTGGAAACATTCGTCAACATCTCCACAGATAAGGCCGCTGACCCCACAAGCGTGCTGGGGCGATCAAAGCTTTTGGCGGAACAGCTCACCGCATGGGCCTCGATTCAAGGACCCGGCAGCTACGTCTCTGTCAGATTTGGTAACGTCCTTGGCTCCAGGGGGTCTCTTGTTCCTACGCTCGGGTATCTAATCGAAAAAGGTCAACCAGTCACCATTACCCACCCGGAAGCGACCAGGTATTTCATGACGATTCCCGAGGCATGCCAACTCGTGCTCCAAGCTGCCACACAGCGCGAAATGAAATCAGTTTTTGTCCTCGATATGGGTAATCCCGTGCGGATACTTGATGTCGCCCAGCGGATGATCGAGCTCTCCGGCAGGACGGTCGAAATCATTTACACCGGTTTGCGACCGGGAGAGAAGCTCCACGAAGTACTCTACGACGATGGTGGCGACCTTATGAACAGCGACCACGAACTAATTTGGAGAATTGAGTCAGGCGCGTATTCTCCAGAAGAATTAGATACTGCAAGAGGAAGCTTTGCGGACCCTACGTAACGAACTGGTGGTTGTCCGGGGCGAGCAGCCCTCATAGCTTCGGGCTAAATAAAATAGAAACGGGGGAGGATCAGGTTTAGGTCGCACCCGGGTTAGTTAAGTCGGAGGGTGGGCTTGAAGGACTCCCACCATGTCAAATGGGTGACCAATCGGGGTCCGTGATGACGTGATGCACGTCGCGAGAAATCGTGAACTAGGGGTCGCCCTAGAGAAAGTTGCGGTCGACTTCAGGATTTCCCGAGGGCTTTGTTCGCGGGGTTGAAACCCGCCAACATTGACGACGAGAGGAAAGTCAGGTGCCACGTGGATGCGACCTGCGGAACTGCGTGAAGCGAATAGACGCATCCGCCACTCTGGGACAAAGAACGGAAGTGCTCGGGCTTATATTTCGCATGGACCCCTGCCGGTACGCCAATGAATATTTTCGGATAAATTCTGCCCAAGCACCCATAACAGATTCTTTTCCCTTGTCGAAGCCTTCAAGCATTGCAAATTCGGTTATAGCTCAGGGACCCGGACCATGACGCGGAGAAATACACGAGGTACGTCGCCAAGTAGAATTCGGGAACTCTTTTGGTATGGTTTAGCGCGCGAAGGTGAAGGTTCAAACAACGCGTGGTCCATGCTTTTTATCGCAAATCTTCGAAGAAAACCGAGTTGGCTCGAAATTCGTGGTTGCGGGGTAGTCTTTCACATGCGTAATTTGCTGGATTGGGGGCGTGGCGATGGCTGGACCGGAGGGATTGGCTAAGCCAGTGACTGCCGACCCGCTTGTCTCGGTATTGCTCCCAGTGCATAACGGCGGAGATCATCTGCAAGAGGCCATCTCCAGTATTTTAAACCAAACGTATCGGCATTTTGAACTAGTTATCATCGACGATGCTTCTACAGACCTTAGCTATTCGGTATGCCGCGGCTTTGATGACCCACGAATTGTCCTTCTCCGTAACGGCGCAAATTATGGCATATCAGCCTCGCTGAATCGCGGTTTGTCAATTGCTAGAGGTGAGCTGATTGCAAGAATAGACGCAGACGATTTGGCCTTACCCACAAGGCTCGAGGCGCAAGTAAATGCATTTAGGCTAGAGCCTAATCTTGGATTGGTCGGCTCCTGGATGCAAGCCTTCGGTGAAAGAGCTTTTGTGAGCCGTTATCCCGTTGACAGCGCGACAATCAGACTCTCAACCTTGTTCAGGACTCCGTTTGGTCATCCCTCAGTGATGTTCAGGGCCAGATGGCTCGACGGGGAAAAGGGCTATTACAACGAGAACCTTCCACGCGCTCAGGACTACGAACTCTGGGCTCGAATTGTTCGATTGTGGGAGTGTAGAAATCTTCCACAGGTTCTCACGGTTTATCGGATGCACCCTGCTCAAGCGACAAAATCCAGGGTCACCGAGCGGGAGTCTGCGGTTCATTCGATTGCCGCCAAGCAAAGAAATTTTTACGGTCTCCCCGAACTTCCTTTAGATGCGACGATGATTCAAATTGTTCGATGGTGGTCGAGGGTCGAGCGATTACTAACAGCAAGACCAGGGTTCGAGGGTGCTGAATTCAAAACAGCCAGAGCTGAGCACCTAACCCTGTCGTTCAGAACAAAGGTAAAGCGAACGCTTGAAACGCTGAAGATTCTGGGTTGCGCTGTTAGTGTCAGGAACACTATTGAAGTCTGGGTAAAGACCGGCATGTCTGAAGATGAGAATTTGTGGCCAAGAACAAAAACACGCTAGTCCTTCTCCGGGTTCACCTCGGCTGAGCCTCGATGGCCACTTTGCGCAGCGGCCTATGGTGAATAAAACGAATCGATTGTCCCAGCTAGATTAGAGTTGCCCTTCAGTACCCGCCATTCCAGGTTTGAAGAGCCCGCAATCCTGAAGGACAAGGAACTGGGATTACCGGGCGGCTTTCACGATGTTCTGTGGGAAATAGGTGCCTGACCGGGGCCTAAAATCTTCATCTGTCCTACAGTGCCATTTGGAGAAGACCCCTAAAACTTGTGGCCGAGTAATAAACATCCTTCCTGCTGTCTTGGAAACAGTGTGCCACCTTGTTCGGATTGTAAATGGGGCCCCATTTCGCAAGGTAAAGCCCGAGTTCTAAACGAAAGGGCATCTTTTTTGGGGGGATAGCGAGAATCATCACAACCTCGTAACGTGTGACACTTCTGTATCGAACTCGAGGTTTTTCCCAATGTTTGTTACCTTTACTGTTCTTTCCTAATAATTGCTATGCCTCAATTGCCTCAACGGTTAGCCCGCACCGCTTCACCTCGGAAGCAATGGGCTCATTGGGAAAAATAAAAACGCTGAGGTGTCAAGACATAACGCTCGGACCCCTGGTCGATGATCTCACTGCAATTGAAATAATCTCCCAGGCTCGAATAGTAAATCTCTAGTAACAATGGGATAATCGCGGCGTGAGCAAAATTTGGTTCGTCGTAGCGAGTCCAGAATCCGCACGCGCTTTCCTTTTTCCTCATCTAGCTCGTCTTTCTTTGGCCAACTCTGTCGTTCTGGTGATGAACGGGAAGGCCAGCGATCTCCAGTTTTCTGGGTTCCTTGACGCTAAGACCTCCACTCAACTTGGTCGTATAGAGATCAAGTCGTGTCCTATTAACAGGCGACCTCATCTTTTTTTGGATATCTGGGCGCTATCGCTTCTGGTGGCGATGTTTTCGCGCAGCCGACCGGACGTGGTTATTTCCTTCGGGCCGAAGGCCGGTCTTTTGGCTTCTATCGCTGGGGCACTAACCTCCGTAGCAAATCGGATCCATTGGTTCACTGGCCAGGTATGGGCGTATGGGCACTCTGTGCGTTACCCAATTTTAAGGTTTTTTGACAAAATTACTGCATCTATGGCCACTCATCTTCTTGTTGACAGCACCAGCCAAATGCGATTCATCGTTGAGCAAGGGATTGTTCCGCGGGAAAAATGCTCAGTCATTGGAAACGGATCAATCCGGGGGGTCAACTTGCAGCGCTTCTCTCCCAGCGTTGAGAGCAGAAAACTAATTAGGAAAAAGATCAGCTGTTCAAACGAGGCGATTGTCACTATTTTCTCTGGGAGAATGACTCCGGATAAAGGCCTGATTGACTTAGCTCTTGCGTATTCAAGTCTAAAGTTTGAAAGCGAACATCTCCTGTGCATAATGGGGTCTGACGAGGCAAGTATTGGTGCTGAAATTTCTGCCATCTTGAGGCGAAATGGTAAACGTGTCGTATTCACCGGCCATCAATTAGAGCCAGAAGCATGGATCGCCGCTAGTGATATTTTTTGTCTTCCGAGCTATCGGGAGGGATTTGGCGTTTCAGTCATTGAAGCCGCTGCGTCAGAAGTTCCCGCATTGCTATCGGATATATACGGTCTCCAGGACAGTGCAGTCCACAACGAAACTGCTCTCTATTTTCCTGTTGGAGATATTGCAGCTCTCGGGTTAGGGTTGGCGAAGCTCCATGAAAACAAGGATTTCCGCCTCGAGTTAGGGCGAAACGCAAGGGAGAGGGTTCAGGCGCTTTTTTCGGAAGAGCTGGTTGTAACCGGCGTCGAAAGTTTTGTCCGATCGCTTTCTGAAATTTCCCGTCCGCCGGGAGTCTAGCGAATGAGAAAATTTAGTGACGTCTTTTAGCGGGGTAAGCGTGGTGATTCCCTGTTACAACGCGTTGCCTCATGTAGTCGATGCAATCCAGTCGGTTGAGGCTCAATCGACGGCGGTAGATAAAATTATTGTTGTCGACGAC
>Ga0213861_10000271_pt1 | contig 44109 bp, 47 predicted proteins | sample PICome_4_FD_160110 | JGI IMG/M metagenome (GOLD analysis project Ga0213861, IMG submission 160110) | Coastal seawater microbial communities near Pivers Island, North Carolina, United States - PICO131 | ecosystem: Environmental > Aquatic > Marine > Coastal | place: USA: North Carolina... | reverse complement strand
TAGTTGTCACTGGCAAACCCTCGCCAGGCCTGTGTCGTGATGGATTCTGATGTGCCTTCTGAGTTACTCATGTGCTGCAGTATTCCCGAGTCGGAATTCGCCAGCGATTCCGAGCCACCCAACGGTATGTAGCCTCCGCCGCGGGCAAAACGACAGGCGCGGCAATCAGAGTCCCCAGGATACGCATCTTGCTTACCTTCAGGATTTGAGAAACAGCGAGAGCTCCCCCGTAAACGTGTTGGTCCGAATCAACGAAAACCACTTCACGAGCACACCGTTCTGCCGTCACCCCTGCAGGTTGAACTGCAAAATCGATTGACTGGGAGGTGACGAACTCGCAGCGAGCACCAACTTTCATCGCAAGTCGCACAGACTTGCGGCAGATACCACATTGGCCGTCGAATATGCAGGTTCCATGAAAACCTGACGTGGATTCAATCAAAGGATGGACCTTCGGTGCGCGTGCGCTTAAGTTCATAGAACCCTGGAACTGAGGCCACCAGCACAGCTCCATCCCACAAAGTGCCAGCCTGCTCACCCACAGGAATCGGAGTAATCACCGGGCCAAAGAATGAAATCGGGTTGCCATCAGGACCGGGAAGTGAAATCACCGGTGTACCCACATCACTGCCCACCAGGTTGATTCCCCGTGCATGGCTCTCGCGCAGTTGACCATCGAATTCTGTTGAACCTGCAGCGGACTCAAGTTCGGATGGCAAACCCGCCTCAGCTAGCGACTCGGAAATTATCTGGTCGAAGTCTTTGCGCCCTTGCCTGTGAATGCGAGTTCCCAACGCCGTATAAAGGGCATCAAGCACACTCGTACCAAACTGTTCCTGTGCGGCAATGCACACCCGCACGGGACCCCACGCCGTCTTCATGAGTGCTACATATTCTTCAGGGAGATCTTTCCCCTCATTAAGAACCGCCAGGGCCATGACGCTCCATGTGACCTTGACGTCGCGAACTATTTCAACTTCTTTCATCCACCGGGAAGTAATCCATGCCCATGGGCAAAGCGGATCGAACCAGAATTCAACGTCGGTGGCCATGCGGGCATTCTTTCACCCCACGCCCCGAGTTCCAACGTGCGTGCCATGCAAAGATTTGGTCATGAATGACACCCAGGCACTTGATTCCCGCTCCGAGAACATCACACGCGCTGAAGCAGCACTGCGATCGCAATTGATTTCGGTGACCTCCTACGACGTTGTTCTCGATGTCACTTCAACCGGCCCGACCTTCCCCACCGAGACAACAGTGGTGTTTGCCTGCAACGAGCCCGGTGCCTCAACTTGGATAGATCTCATTGCCCCTGAGGTGAATTCAGTGGTCCTCAACGGGACACCCCTCGACGTCAGTTCGGTGGTTAAGGGTGCACGGATTGAATTGCCCAACCTTGAGGCAATGAACACGGCGGTCATCAGCGCCCAAGGAAAGTTCATGAACACAGGCGAAGGGCTGCACCGATTTGTCGACCCCGTGGATAACGAGACCTATCTCTACACCCAATTTGAATCTGCTGATGCTCGCCGCATGTATGCCTGCTTTGAACAACCAGACTTAAAGGCCACGTTCACATTGACAGTGACAGCTCCGGAGCACTGGAAAGTGATCAGTAACTCCCCCATGGCCCAGGTTGTTGATGGTGGGAACACACAGACATGGTCATTTGAACCAACCCCAACAATTTCGACCTACATCACAGCATTGGTCGCAGGACCCTACTTTGAAGTTCGTGATGAATACTCGGGCCCTTACGGCACCTACCCGCTGGGGATTTTCTGCCGACAGTCACTTTCTCAGTATTTGGATTCAGATGAAATTTTCCAAGTCACAAAACAAGGTTTCGCATTCTTCGAAGACCAATTCAAGGTGGGCTACCCATTTGCCAAGTATGACCAGCTTTTTGTCCCTGAATTCAATGCGGGCGCAATGGAAAATGCTGGGTGTGTCACTTTCCTCGAAGACCTGATCTTTCGCAGTCGCGTGACGATCGCCGCATATGAACAACGCGCCAACACGATTCTTCATGAACTTGCCCACATGTGGTTTGGCAACTTGGTCACCATGAGTTGGTGGGATGATCTCTGGCTCAACGAGTCATTCGCGGAGTGGGCCGCCCACCATGCCAATGTGCACGCTACTCGTTACAACGACGCGTGGACAACGTTTGCAAACTTGCGCAAAGCGTGGGCATACCGTCAAGACCAACTGCCATCAACACACCCAATTGCGGCTGACATGTATGACCTCGATGCCGTTCGAGTCAATTTCGATGGAATCACCTATGCCAAGGGTGCTTCAGCATTGCGCCAACTCGTAGCGTGGGTGGGTGAGCCCGAATTCATGGCTGGCATTGGCGTGTACTTCAACAAGCATGCCTGGGGCAATACCCAACTCAGTGATCTATTGACCGAACTTGAAGCTACCAGCGGTCGCGATCTTTCAGATTGGACCCGCCAATGGTTGCAAACAAGTGGTGTGAACTTGCTGCGCCCACTGGTTGAAGTCGATAGCCATGGCAATTACACCAGGGTCGCAATTGAGCAAGAACCACCGAGCGCCCCTGAAGGCGTTGAGCAGACTCTGCGGTCCCACCGCGTTGGCTTGGGCCTTTATGACCTGCAGGATGGAGCGCTCATTCGTCGCGACTTTATTTCCATCGATGTCACCGGTGCAATCACCGAAGTCGAAGAACTCTCGGGAGCCCAACAGCCAGATCTGTTATTGGTCAACGATGGTGACCTCACATTCGCCAAAGTTCGACTCGATACAAAGTCATGGACAACAGCTACCAAGCACCTCGGCGGAATCTCAGACTCCCTTGCACGCGCCGTCATTTGGAGCGCAGCCTGGGACATGACGCGCGACGCCGAGGTCAGCACCGGAGAATTCCTCGCTCTCGTGCTTTCAGGAATTGAAAGTGAATCTGATGTCGGCGTTGTTTCCGGTGTCTTACGCCAATTGAGTCTTGCCATCGATCAATTTGCTGATCCCAAGCACCGCGAGGAATACCGCCTTCGTCTCGCTGAGGCGTGCGAGCGATTTGCGGCTGCCGCTGAAGCCGGCAGCGATCACCAACTTGCATTCACCAAGGTATTCATTGGTAATGCAACAACCAATGCCCAGCTCGAAACTGTTGCAGCCTTGCTCGATGGAACTACCACGTGGCCGGGAATCGTTGTTGACACCGATTTGCGGTGGAGCATGTTGCAAGCTCTGGTCGCAGCAGGTGACCGCGGCGAGGTCGAAATCGATGCCGAACTTGAAAGCGACAACACCGCAACTGGGAAGCGTCAAGCGACCATGGCTTTGGCCTCGCGCCCAACACGAAGCGCCAAAGATGCAGCCTGGGATGCAGTGTTCAACAACATCGAACTGCCCAACACGATCATTGAAGCGACCATCGGTGGATTCCAAGATCCAGATCAGCCTGAACTCATGGGCGCATTTGTAGATCGCTACTTTGAGCAACTCCCTGAGCTCTGGAACAAGCAGACCATGGAAATGGCTCAAGTGATTACATCGGGAATGTATCCGGTATTTGTTCCATCAACGGATTTAATCGAGAAAACCAATGCATTCCTCAAGTCCACAACCATGCCAACAATGATTCGCCTCGTTACCGAGTCCCGCGATGGCGTTGAGCGGGCGTTGCGAGCGCAGGCGAAAGACGCGAGCGAATAAACACGAGCGCAGGCGAAAGACGCGAGCGAATAAACCCGAAGAATTTGCTCGGGGAGTTAGGCCGGTTCGTCGAGGTGATAAACCTTGGGCTTGCGGGCATGCTCGGCAAGAACCGCGAGGGCTTCGCGGACTCCGCCGACGATGTCATCCGCGGTCATGCATGACTGGAACGCAAGGATGGCAAACTCACAGGAACGATCATCGAGCACCACGTGCGCTTCCGATCCTGTGATGATGTCCAAGGTTCGGGCTTGCGGGTCCAGTGCAAGGAGTACTGACGACTCCGGGGTTGGAAGTTCAGCGAGGCGTGCAAGCGCGGAATCGCGGCCGTTGGCCAATTCACCGATGTAAACACCGAAGGACAGACCCGAGATTTCTCGAGCAAGTGCTACGGCGCGCTTGATTTCACTTCGGGAGGCGTTACCAATTTGCATGTGCACCTCCACGGGTCAACACAGCTGCTTGCGCCGATATCTCAGCAGGGACAATCGAGGGATTTGGGGCTGCTGAATCGCTGACAATGAATACAGCATCCGCGCTGGTGGCGCCATCGAGATCAGTGGTCGCGTTCCCTCTGCTATTCCGAGTCCATGATGGGGCGGCTGCGATCACATAAATGATTGCTGCGAGGAGTAGAGGGATTCCAAGAAAAATAAGGATTGCCTGGCCTGAAGTCACAGTCCAAGCCTAATGCGGGCAAATCTTGGCAGCGCGTACGGTGGTCACATGGAAACTGTTCGCCCCGAGTACCCAAGCCTCCCCGATTCCGGAATCATCGATGACTTTCACGGTACACCGGTTCCGGATCCCTTTCGATACCTTGAGGACCCCACAGACCCTCGAACAGTGGTATGGCTTGCGTCTCAGAACGACCTGATGGCGACTGAGCGAGCCACCTGGACCACTCGCGAACAATTTGGCAAACGTGTGGGCGAACTCTTGGGATCAGGCGCGATTTCCCCGCCGTATATTCGCGGAGAGCGCACCTTTTACACAAAACGGAATCCTGGCCAACAATTCGCAGTTCTTTACGTCCGCGAGAGCTCAGACGACCACAGCAACCCAACCACCGAACGGGTGCTCATTGACCCGATTGCATTAGACCCTGCAGGACACACGACTCTCGATAGTTGGCAGCCTTCCAAAGAAGGCGATCTGATCGCCTACCAACTGAGCGAGGGCGGCGACGAAGAATCATCCATTTATGTCATGAAAGTGGACACCGGCGAAATCGTCGAAGGACCCATTGACCGTTGTCGCTATTCACCCATTGCATGGTTACTGGGAGGTTCCGCCTACTACTACGTACGGCGAATTGCCCCAGAGTTGCTGCCAGAAAGCGAACGGCACTTCCACCGAAGGGTGTACCTGCATCGTGTGGGAGCCGACCCCGACACCGATGAACTTGTATTCGGCGCCGGCATGACCATGACCAACTATTACGGCATATCAGTTTCACGCGATGGGCGCTGGCTTGAGATCTCTGCATCCGAAGGGACAGAACCGCGCAACGACCTGTGGGTCGCGGACCTCACCAAATCTGATCCATCTAGTCCACAACTAGAACTGGTCCAAGGCGATGTCGATGCTCAAACATCAATCAGTTTTGGTCGCGATGGGCGGGCGTACATTGTCACCGATCGCGATGCTCCCCGCGGAACAATCTTGGTCACCGAATTGGGACACTGGAATCCAAATTCATGGAAAACGCTGATCCCTGAAGACGATGATTCAGTACTTGAGTCCGTCACATTGCTGGACTCTCCTGAGTTGAATGAGGACGAGCTTCTCGTTGTTCGCACCCGCCATGGCGTCGCAGAAATGTCGGTGCTGAAAGCGAGTAACGGTGAATTCATGTATCAGGTCGAACTCCCCGGCGCGGGAACCATCGGTGGACCTGTTGAACACATCGATGGTGGACCAATCACCTGGATTGTTTACACCGATCACACCACTGTCCCTCAGGTGTATGAGTTTGACGCACGAACGCGCTCACTGACACTGTTCGCGACACCTCCAGGCACCGTTGAAACCCCCAAGGTTTACTCACGTCAAGTCGAGTACTCATCCAAGGATGGCACGGTAGTTCGCATGTTCGTGATCTCACCAACTGAATCACCAACGAATCCACGACCAACAATCCTTTATGGCTACGGCGGCTTTGGCATTCCACTGCAACCCGGGTTTAGTGCCGCGATCCTTGCCTGGGTTGAAGCAGGGGGCGTGTGGGCGATTGCGAACCTTCGCGGCGGTGGCGAGGAGGGTGAAGACTGGCATCGCGCAGGAATGTTGGCCAATAAGCAAAATGTGTTTGATGACTTCCACGCCGCTGCCGAATTCCTTGTTGCCCAAGGCTGGACCAGCAGCCAGCAACTGGGAATTTACGGTGGCTCAAATGGCGGACTCCTTGTTGGAGCGGCAATGACACAGCGACCTGAGCTCTATAACGCCGTCGTGTGCGTTGCTCCACTATTGGACATGATTCGCTATGTTGAAAGTGAACTTGGACCCACTTGGACTGTTGAGTATGGAGATCCGGCCGACGCAGAGCAATTCGGCTGGTTGCATGCCTACTCCCCTTACCATCGGGTCAAGCCCGATACGGACTACCCAGCAACCATGTTTGCAATTTTTGATAATGACACCAGAACCGATCCAATGCATGGGCGCAAAATGGCCGCAATGGTTCAGCGTGAGACAAACGGCACCCGACCGATTTTGGTGCGCACGGAACAAAATGTTGGTCATGGAGCGCGTGCGCTCAATAAGTCAGTTGAGGAAAGTGCCGACACCTTGGCGTTTATGGCTCAGTGGACCGGTCTGACACAATCAGAAACGCAACTTTAGGAGTTCTTGATGGATCTTGATTCAATAACGAATTTCATCGACGAGTTCAACAAAGGTCCCTGGGATGCGCCATTCAAAATCATCCTGATAATTCTTATTTCCCTGGCAGCGTCATCAATTGCAGGGCGCACGATCCGCCGACTGGTAAACCATGCGGTGTCCAATGCGCACCATGTTGGACCCTCCCAGTTGAGAAATCTTGAAGACACTCAAGCATTGTCTTCAACGTTACTTGAGAATCGCACATCACAACGGGCCCATGCACTCGGCTCACTAGCCCGCAGCGCAACCATCATCTTTATTTGGTCAGTGGCCGTCTTGATGATTCTCTCGGAGTTGGGGTTGAATTTGGGCCCACTACTTGCAAGCGCCGGCGTACTTGGCGTCGTTCTTGGATTTGGTGCTCAAACATTAGTAGCGGACTACCTCGCAGGCGTTTCCATGACTCTCGAGGACCAACTGGGAGTTGGCGACGTTGTTGACTGCGGCGTGGTTCTTGGAACCGTAGAAGAGGTGGCACTCCGGTATACGCGAATTCGAGACTTCTATGGTGTCGTTTGGTACGTGCGTAACGGAACAATCTCCTATATTGCCAATCAATCCCAAGGCTGGACCTACGCCGTTGTTGACATAGCACTCCCTTATGACGCAGACCTTGCTGTTGTTGCTCATGTGATTAACACGGCTGGCGAACAGATGGCCGCTGATACGTCGCTAGACAAAATTCTCCTGGACACGCCGGTCTATGCCGGCATGGAAGAGGCTCGGGGCGACGCGGTCGTCGTACGAGTCATGGCAAAGGCTGTGCCTGAACAGCAATTTGTGGCTGCCCGCCTCATTCGTGAGCGCGTAAAAATCTCTTTAGATCGACAGGGGATACATATCCCCCTCAATCACATCACGATCACCGAGCAGCAACCGTCCAGCGCGCCAAATTCCTGAACTCACGCCACACTATTGTTATGTCCGCCGTGAACGATGATCGTCCCATCTATCTGGTCACAGGTGCCACCGGTTATGTAGGTGGGCGCCTTGTGGGGTACTTGATCAGTGAGGGTGCCAGAGTTCGGGTACTTGCACGCCACCCAGAACGCTTACGAGACTTCCCTTGGGCTGACCAGATCGAGGTCGCGGTAGGAGATGCAGGTGACCCTGAATCTCTCCGCGCAGCCATGGCGGGTGTCAATGTCGCCTACTACCTGCTGCACTCCCTGCAGGAAGGCAAACAACTCGAATACGAAGAGGGCCGAATTTCACAGAATTTTGCCAACTGCGCTAAAGAAGCCGGTGTTCAGCGGATCGTTTACCTTGGCGGCTTGGCGCCCGATATTGCCGCACACAAGATGTCACCGCACATGCGATCACGGGTTGATGTTGGCCGCATTCTCGGTGAATCTGGGATTCCTACAATTGAATTAAGAGCCGCAATCATTATCGGCTCAGGTTCGGCGTCATTTGAAATGCTGCGTTATCTGACAGAGCGTTTGCCCGCCATGATCACACCTCGCTGGGTTCGGACAAAAACTCAGCCAATTGCAGTCAGAGACGTTTTGCGGTATCTGGTCAAAGCAGCACAACTGCCGCCGGAGATCAGCCGCACCTTTGATATTGGCGGGCCCGATGTGTTGAGTTACCAAGACATGATGCAGGGCTATGCCCGCGCGGCGGGACTCCCCGCCCGACTCATTTTGCCCATCAACCTGCTTTCACCACGCTTGTCGAGTCACTGGGTTGGCCTCGTCACGCCTGTTCCCCGCGCAATCGCACGTCCGCTGGTTCGTTCCTTGAAACATCCCGCGATCTGTCGCGAAGATGACATTAAGCAATACATCCCTGACCCTCCAGACGGCCTAATCCCCTTCGAGAAAGCGGTCAGCCTCGCCCTGACACGGGTGCGCGAGGCTCAAGTCGCAACCCGCTGGTCCAGTGCCAGTACACCAGGGGCGCCAAGTGAGCCTCTTTCAAGTGACCCCGGTTGGGCCGGTGGAACCCTCTATGAAGATGTCCGCGTACTCGAAACCACGGCCACTCCCGAGCAATTGTGGGCGGCTGTCGACCGGATTGGTGGCGCTAATGGCTGGTATTCAGCCAGCTTGCTCTGGGAGGTACGCGGGCTCATCGATCGCGCCTTTGGCGGGGTGGGCTTGCGCCGCGGTCGGCGCGATCCCAATCACCTCATGGTGGGCGAGGCAGTTGATTTCTGGAGGGTTGAAGAGCGCATTGTTCCTAAACAACTGCGCTTACGCGCCGAAATGAAAATGCCAGGCCGAGCATGGCTGGAATTCAACGTCAGCGCCAACGAGTCTGGTGGATCTACGCTTACCCAACGGGCCGTTTATTGGCCAAAGGGCCTAACCGGACATATGTATTGGTGGTCCGTCGCGCCATTCCATGCTTTTGTCTTCCCGCCCATGACCCGCCATTTGGTGGAGAGCGCTGAGTCAACACCGCTGACACATGCAACAAAGGAATCAGACACAATCGGGTTGTGACCGATAACACCAGCGCACCCGAACCCAGCCCTTACGACCTGTTCGGGGGGCACGAATTCTTTCAAAGCTTGGTGCACAACTTCTACCAACGCGTGCCCAACGACCCTGTTTTGAGTGCGATGTACCCCTCACAGGATTACGAGGGAGCCGAATGGCGACTTCGGTCATTTCTCGAGCAGTACTGGGGCGGGCCCACAACCTACAGCGAAGAACGTGGTCACCCACGGCTGCGTATGCGGCACGCAGGCTTCCACATTGATGGTGAAGCTCGTGACCGCTGGCTGGCGGTAATGGCAGCTGCCGTTCAGGAACAGGGGATGCCTGCGCACTTGGAAGCCGAGTTGTGGAAGTATCTGGTGGCTGCCGCTTACGGCATGCAAAATGTGCCAGACGAATCACCAGAAATCCAGCAAGAAATACCTATCTCGGAGGTTTAATCGTGCCCTCAGGTGCCAATCAGTGGTGGCGTGACGCTGTCATTTATCAGGTCTACCCACGCTCATTTGCAGACTCCGATGGCGATGGTCTGGGCGACATTCCCGGCATCGTGAGCCGACTGGATTACCTTCAGAATCTCGGTGTCGATGCAGTCTGGATCTCGCCGTTCTATGAATCCCCCTTGCTCGACGGCGGGTACGACGTCACCAACTACCGCATGGTGGATAGCCGCCTGGGTAGCGTTAACGACATTGAAGAACTCATTACATCGGCCCATGATCGTGGCATGAAGGTCTTCATGGATATCGTGCCGAACCATACGAGTAGTTCGCATGCATGGTTCCAAGAAGTCTTGCATTCGGAGCCTGGATCCGCCGCTTGGGATCGATACGTGATCAGAGAAGGCAAGGGTGAGAACAATGAACTCCCACCAACAAACTGGCAGAGCGTTTTTCATGGTGATGCTTGGTCGCCGCTGGTTTTGGCCAACGGGGAAAAAACCAAGTACTGGTATCTCCATATTTTTGATTCCTCTCAACCAGATGTGAACTGGGAAAACCAAGAGGTTCGCGCGGAATTCCTCGACATTCTGCGTTTCTGGTTCGATCTCGGCATTGACGGTTTCCGAATTGACGTCGCGCACGGCCTCATCAAGGACCAAAGCTTCCCTGATGTCGATTACGACTCCATTCCCGAGCAAGAATTACTCGGTGACCCAATTTTCAGCCCATTCTGGGATCAAGACGGAGTTCATGAGGTGTATCGCGAGTGGCGCAAACTCGCCGACACTTATGAACCACCACGAGTTTTCTGTGGCGAGACATGGGCACCAACTCCGGAACGTCTAGCGCTGTACCAGCGTCCGGATGAACTCCATACTTCATTCAACTTTGATTATCTGCGGGCAGGTTTTGACGCAGCAAAGTTGCAGGAGTCAGTTGATTCCACGCTCATCAATCACAAGAAAGTCGGCGCACCAGCCACCTGGGTACTGTCCAATCACGACATTGTTCGACATGCAACTCGTTTAGCACCTGGCCAGAGTGAGCATCCAACCGCGCAACCAACACCAGATGCCGCCAATCACGGATTGGCACGCGCTCGCGCCGCAACTCTGTTCACCCTCGGATTGCCTGGTTCAACATACCTCTATCAGGGAGAAGAACTTGGTCTGCCCGAAGTCCTCGATCTCCCAGGTGATGCCCGACAGGATCCCCTCTGGTTTCGCAGCAAGGGCAAAGAAATCGGCCGCGATGGGTGCCGAGTGCCTATCCCATGGTCAGGCGATATTCCTTCTTATGGTTTTGGCCCTGGTGAACAATCTTGGCTGCCGCAGCCAGAGTTATGGGCCAGCCTGAGTGTGCAGGCTCAGGAATCCGATGACACCACTCTGAACTTCTACCGCAGTGCATTGGCCCGGCGCCGCCAAGAGCCATCGACTGGCGACGGCGACTTTGAGTGGCGCGATCCCAGTGGCGAGGATGACGGAGTGCTCAAGGTGATCGCCTATCGGCGTCCAGATTCGAAGCTACCGTTAACGTGCGTTCTTAATACCAGCGAGCGCAACTTCTCACTTCCCGTCGACTTCGGAACGGAATTGCTTCAGGCATCAGGGCCCGAGGTGGCTCTGGTCGACTCTGATGATGGAGAACACCTTGTGCTTGGACCAGAGACTTGCATCTGGATTCGCGGCTAACTCAGAGAGAGCTCAATTCACAATTCGCAGACCCGTGCGGGCTGCAGGTCCCGTGGCGTACGCGAACACTTGTCCCCGCGGAGTGCTGAGCCGTTTCCATGGACCACATGTGGCCGCGCCCACCTTGACCGGCTCATTCCAGAGCAGTTGAAGGCGAACGGCAGCGTGCAGCATTCGCACTGGCAGCCCGGCCCAGCCTGGACGCTCCCAGATTTCATCCGCTAAGTCAGACATTCCCCGCTCGCCCAAGCCCTTACTGCGACGGTCGAATTCTTCTGCTGCCTCGTTAACAATTGGGACAATGTCGCTAGCCAGAGCTGTCATGGGAATCTGCCAACCATTTGTTGGTGGCATTTCGACCAGGGATGTTCCCGCTAATGATTCAACAGCTTCAAGGGCGTTGAGGTCAATCTTCGGGCTTTGGTCATTCATCAACAGATTTAACAACGAACTTGCATGAACGATTCGATCAAAAGGTGCAGCGCCACCAATTGTGGCTGGCATAGCGATAAATACATGAACATCAAGTGGTAGCGCGGAATAGAAACCAACGGCAGAGGGAGATGTCACTAATCGAAGTACGAGCGATGGTTTCCACTCAATCTGTTTTTCGATGAGACCAACGAGCGTGCGTCGCTCGGTGGCTCCTAGTTCAATCTGCACGAATTACTCCAGTTCAGCGACGGCGAGAAGTGCTTCGCGCATCTTAGGTGGAATGGGCACTGCTTTGTCATTATCAAAGCACACCATGACACTTTCCGCCTCTGCATTAAGAATTCCCTGCTCATTGATGATTCGGTAATTCAGATGATATGACGTACGTCCAATGGCACTTACCCACACTTCAATGGTCAAAGGCTCCAACGAGTAATGAATTGGTTTGCGAAAATCAATTGATTGGTGGGCCATCACTTGACTGAAGTTGACGACTTCGAGGTACCCGATTTCGTGCAACGCCCTGATTCGAGCTTCCTGCAAATAATCAAGGAACACGGTGTTGTTGACATGGCCCAACGGATCCAAATCACTAAACCTGCGAGCAACATGCGTGATGATTACGGTCACTGGCGTTTCCTAATCGCGAGTCAGCTTGCGGTATGTCGCACGATGTGGGCGTGCAGCTTCTTCACCCAATCGTTCGATCTTGTTCTTTTCATAGGACTCGAAGTTGCCCTCGAACCAGAACCATTGCGAGTCGCCTTCATAGGCCAGGATGTGTGTGGCGATTCGGTCAAGGAACCAGCGGTCATGGGATGTGATCACCGCGCAGCCTGGAAATTCCAGGAGGGCCTTTTCCAAGGAACCAAGGGTCTCAACATCGAGGTCGTTTGTGGGTTCATCGAGCAGGAGAAGGTTGCCCCCCATCTTCAGTGTGAGCGCGAGGTTCAGTCGGTTTCTTTCACCACCGGAAAGAACCTTGGCCTGCTTTTGCTGATCCGGTCCCTTGAAGCCAAAAACTGAGACGTAAGCGCGCGATGGCATTTCAACATTGCCCACCTTGATCCAGTCCAGACCATCTGAGACAACTTCCCAGACATTCTTAGTTGCATCAAGACCTGAACGGGTCTGATCCACGTATGACAGCTTGACCGTCTCCCCCACCTTGATCTCACCTGAAGTTGGCAGATTGTCTTTATCAGTGTCACCCGTGGCTGCGGCAACGATCATTTTGAACAGGGTTGTCTTTCCAACACCGTTCGGGCCAATCACACCAACGATGCCATTTCGCGGGAGGGTAAATGAAAGATTGTCAATGAGGAGACGATCATCAAAGCCCTTGGTTAACCCCTTGGCTTCAACAACAACGGAACCCAGACGCGGGCCTGGGGGAATCTGGATTTCTTCCATGTCCATCTTCCGAGTTTTTTCAGCCTCTGTTGCCATTTCCTCGTATCGATCCAAGCGTGCGCGCGACTTGGTTTGGCGCGCCTTAGCATTGGACCGAACCCATTCGAGTTCATCAGTCAAACGCTTTTGAAGCTTGACGTCTTTTGCGCCTTCAACCTTCAAACGGGCAGCCTTTGTTTCCAGATAGGTGGTGTAGTTGCCTTCATAGGGGTAAGCACGGCCGCGATCGAGCTCAAGGATCCATTCAGCCACGTTGTCGAGGAAGTACCGATCGTGCGTGATTGCAATAACGGTGCCCGGGTATTTTTCTAGGTGTTGCTCTAGCCACTGGACACTCTCGGCATCCAGATGGTTGGTGGGTTCATCGAGCAATAGCAAACTTGGCTGGCGAAGCAGTAATTGGCATAAAGCAACGCGGCGCTTCTCGCCACCGGATAGAACTGATATGTCAGCATCGCCCGGTGGGCAACGCAGTGCATCCATGGCTTGCTCGAGTTGATTGTCCAAGTCCCATGCATTGCGATGGTCAATTTCCTCCTGCAACTTGCCCATTTCGGCCAACAAGGAGTCGTAGTCAGCATCGGGCTCAGCAAGTTCCACGGAAATCTGGTTAAAGCGGTCAACCATTGCCTTGGTCTCTGAAACACCTTCTTGCACATTCTCGAGCACCGATTTTGACTCATCAAGCTTGGGTTCCTGCATCAAGATGCCGACCGTGAACCCTTCATGCAATTTGGCCTCACCGTTGGAGACATCGTCAATCCCCGCCATGATCTTTAACAGGCTCGACTTTCCCGCGCCATTGGGACCAACGACACCGATCTTGGCGCCCGGCAGGAAGGACAGCGTCACGTTGTCCAAGACAACTTTGTCACCATGGGCTTTGCGCGCTTTTTGCAAGGTATAAATGAACTCGGCCATAGCATGAAAGCCTAGTGTGACAACGAATCACAAGCTTCACGCCCTGACTCAACTAACCAGCCGCGACACTAAGGCGTCTATCACACCTCAGTGCCGCAGCGACAAAGGTTAAACCGCAATGATTTCGCCTGTTTCGAGGTCAACGGACTCTTCATTTGATCCCATTTGATCCAAGTAGTCCACTGCATCTTGGCCCAGGACGTCGGCCAACATACGCCGCTCACTTTCTACGACAGACTCACGCTTCACTCGGGTAAACACGGCAGTTCCTCTGGATAGGTCGGGGCCAACGGCAGTTGCCTCAATGTCCACGTAGCGCATCACATGCGTGTGGTCACCGCATTCCTTTTCATGCTCACGACTACGCATGCGACCGTTGACGATCACGGGCATGCCTTTCATGAGACTTGCGGAGGCATTGTGAGCCATGTTGCGCCAACAACTTACCGTGAAGTAGTGGGTATCGCCATCGATCCAACGTTCATTGCCGCGATCAAATCTGCGTGTTGTACTCGCAACCCGAAATGAGGCCACGGCCTCACCCGATGCCGTGAATCGCAGTTCCACATCATTAACCAAATTTCCCAGAACAGTTATTCCAATATCGTTCATCACTTACCTCATCTTCCCTTGTAGCACTTTTATAAGTGCGATTAATGGAAAGGATCAACTAAAGCGTGGTTCGATTGAACCTCAATACTTGAGCTGTGGATGTGGGACAACAAATTTGCAACGTGTGGATATCCACTCAGTCAATTGACTCACTGATTAGCGTCCTTTAACAACTGGCACACTGTGCATGTGCTCACCACAGTCGGTCGCTTTTCTTTAGGCGTTTTTCTTATTTTTGCTGCGCTCGGACACTTTATTTCAGCCAATGAATTTCTCGCCCAAGTCCCGCCATGGATGCCTGCCCCAGAACTTGTGGTTCTGCTCTCCGGCGTTATTGAACTGGTGCTTGGCTGTGCGATCATTTTTTCCCCAAAAAAATGGCTGCCAACGATTGGATGGACAACAGCAGCATTCTTTGTCGCAATTTTCCCTGGAAACCTGTGGCAATATTTCGAAGGCCGGGACGCTTTTGGGCTTGATTCAGATACAGCCCGATTTGCACGATTGATCTTCCAGCCATTACTCATTATTTGGGCGCTCTGGGCCACCGGGGCCTTTACGTCTCGGCGGAATCAAAAACCACCACATGCTGAACAAGAGCCCAACAGTTGAATTCCTGAGTTAGCCCCGCCATCAGCACGTTGACACCTGAGTCATCTCATTTCCACTTATTTTTGATCTTGAATCTACCCGTTTCATTCACCGGGATTGACATGGAGTTCAGCCGTGTGGGAGCAACCATCAACCATAAAGATTCCTGCGGAAAGTGAACGACCCGAGTGCTTTAAGCACTCGGGTCGTTCGCGAACCTCAACAACACTTGAAGTGTTGGTCTTTGTTACTTGCTGGACGGTGCTTCTTCCATTTCGTCTGCGCGGAATTCTGGTGAATCCACAGCACTCTTCTCGCGGGCAATCTTGTAGATCAAGAGACCGAAGAGGCACTTGGCAAGGATGTCAGCGATCGAATAGCCCACTTGTCGAGCCACGAAAGCATCGGCGCCCTCAAATCCGAACATTGGGAACATGTAGGAGATTGGGTAGACACCCCATGTGGCGAGCAGCAACCAGCGAAGGCCATTGACGTCCTTGCCGACCTGCTCTGGCTGTGTCTTGGAGGCTCGAGTGAGCTCGACAAAGAGAATGTAAAGAATGTAGAGGAATGGAATCGTGGAAAGCGCTCCCCAAATTCCCTTTGCCATTGTGTCGGTGGCAAGTTCGCCCGGGTATCCGAGAATGATCATCAACGCTGAGGCCGGGATCAGTTTCATCAAAAGGCTCTTACGTGTCTGGCGAGGAAGTGCCAAAACTGCAATTGCTTCAAAGAGCAACAGTGGCACTGTGAGCAACCAGTCTACGTAGCGGTAGCCCTCGTTGAAGCCCTCACCGTTGACGAGGGCGTAACGCATGGCGTCCGAACTCGCGGCCAGTTCACCCGCGTCAATGGCGACGAAGCTGTGACGGAATGAATCAAAGATTCTGTAGTAATGGTAGGCCGCAATCAAACACACCATTGCCGAGACGACAAGTGCTTGACGGTACCGTGCAAGTACGCGACCTTGGACAACCAAGAGAAACACAAAAGTCACCAGCATTGACGCCAATGCGAGTGACAGCACGTTATATACGGTTTGAAATTGGTTATAAGAGAGTTCAAAAACTTCCATCGAAAAAGCCTCCATTTGTTCGCTATTTGCGTACATGAATTTCTCCACGACTTCTCAGTCGCTTTGCTGCAGGCCAAGCATCCACCTCAGCAGTCGCTCCCGCAACCTAAACACGCTGAGTGGGCTAAATGTTCTATTTGCCTGAATTAAGGTGAATTGTGCTTTTTTTATATCATTTGCCTCCCAAGAGGGACCCGCCTCAAACAAACTTGTCACTTTGGGATACTTGCTCGGCTCCACAGAGCATGCGCCCGTAGCTCAACGGATAGAGCAACCGGTTTCTACCCGGTCGGTTGGGGGTTCGATTCCCTCCGGGCGCACTTCAATCGATTATGTGAAAGGGCTATATCGCAGTCTTCTCCTTTTTTGACGGCAACTCTGACTGGCACGGCAATTCGGGTGGCACCGGATGCACGAGGCTGGCCAAGCGCCTTCATCTCCGCGGGCATCTCCGCGGGCATCTCCGCGGGCATCTCCGCGGGCATCTCCGCGGGCATCTCCATTGGCGTAGCTAAAGACTCTTGCTTCGGTCAAACTGGCCGCGATGGAGACGAACCAGACCGCCCTGTCCATGTCGGAGCTCCTAAATACGTCCTCACCCCGATTCTTTCTGTGCAGTTGTCGGGGCGGGTTCGAAAATATCCCCGGGAATCAACTCGTGATCGCGGGCCCACTGGACAGCCTCTTCCCGTGAGTTCACACCAAAGTTGCGATAGATCTGCATGAGTTCCATGCGCACGGTTGAATGACTAAATCCAATTCGGCTGCCTATCTGGTCATAGGTAAGTCCATCTGCCAAAAAACCAAGGATCGTCAGCTGACGTTGAGAGAGTGACGAGCCGCGTTGATCAGAGCTCATTCGTGTCAACTGATTTTCAGTTGCGATTGCATGAGCTGAGCCTTCTAAGCCTTCTAGCAAACCAGCTAAATAGAGCGCGAGGATTTCCACAACTACCTTCACGTCCGTTGTGATCGATTTGATGGAGGCATCACTGGGTAAAAATCCAATGGATAAAACCCCGATTGTCTTGATCGACAAACTGAGTGGAGCAGCCACGACGATCAGCCCTTCACTCCCTGATCTCAAGCAGGCGGGCAACCTAACTCTTGGATCACTTCTGTCGCCGTGAACAACAATTTGACCGTCGCGAGCAGCGAGTGACATGGGCCAGGATTCCCAAATTGATACTCCATTGAGAAAATTCGCCTCCTCAGGTGACAGTCCAAAAGAACCAAGTTGGGCCAGCCTTGCATCAGATTGAAGCCGTGCAAAATGCGCCCACCGCGAATCCAAGTGTCGAAGGAAATAGATAGCGATTTCCTGGGCTATCTCATTGAACCCCGGTTTGAGACCCAAGAATGACGTAATGGCCGACCGTAAATCTCGCTGCTCGTGAAGGGCATCAAAGTGGCTCTGGCGACTTAGAGACACCAGAGGCAAATATTCATCATTCATTCACATACACCCCCCCCGACGAAAGCCGCAAACAACGTTTACTTCTCCGTGCCCAACTCGTCACTCGGAAAGGTTGCTTTCTCGCAACGACCTATATTTACCACAAAAGTGTCATGGACGCGGTGATTGCGACGAGCATAATTTCGTGTCGAAAACCTCGACAGAGCGCCAGTGAATATGAGACTTTCCCTGCAACTCCACTGTCGCTGGTCCGACAGATTTCCACCAGGTGGCCTACATTTGTCGTACCAATCTCGGTGCCAAGTGGGAGTGTTACGTGAACAATCTCGGTCTACTCGAATTCAATGTGGCGATGACCACTAGAAAGTTGATCAACATTTCGAGCAGGACTAGTTGAAAAAATTGTGGGCCCAGCGGAGAAGCCAGGCCCACAATTTTTTCTAGTGTTTTTTTAACTAACGCGCGCTATCGGAACCTTGTGATTTGACTCCGATCCTTCCCTGATGGGCACTTTCACCTCAAGGATTCCATCTTTGTAGGTAGCGTTGACGTGATCTTGGTCAACTCCGCTTGGAAGAGAGACTGAACGCATGAAGCGTCCGTAATAGAATTCAGATCTCTGACCGGCTTGATGCTTTTCTTCCCGCTGACCTTCAATGGTGAGCATGCCGTTTTCAACATTAATTTCGATGTCTTTATCTGGATCTATGCCAGGGATCTCAGCTCGAACGGTGAATGCCCCGTCTTTGGCATATTCCTCGATTCGTATGGCATGAGGGAACCCCGAACGCCAACTGAGATCGCCTAAAACAAGTGTGTCCAACCAATCAGTGACACGAGGCCACATTTCCCGTGCCCTGGTTGGCGCTAATTCGGACGTGATTTGTGAGTTCATGGCTTTCCTTTCTGAGAGTGCCATTTACTCTAAGTTTCAGCCCTGTGCACCCGTGATGGAAACTGATATCGAGCCATTGACCGATCAGGCGCCGGTCACAGTTGGGATTCGCGCTGGATTGACTCACCCCTCGCCGCAAGACTCTGGACACCACTGCTGGGGCATGAGCAAAAACATGACTAGTCATTAACAACATGATTAGTCCGCGCGATGGCCTTGGTCAGATCCTGCTTATAGATTGAAAATCTCCACTAATTATCAGGATAGGAAAGCCGATGTCGAAACACAGCGAGCCAATGTTAAGCCTGATTGCTTTTCTGTCCGAGCGCCCCACGCCTGATCAGGTTGCGCAATTTCTTGTTCTGCAATCGCTCAGGGATTTCCACCCGCGCGCTGCCGTAATGTGCATATTCATTTCAGACGGAAGCGTTCTCGCGGTTGGATCTTTTGGACTACCTCAGGAGGCGATCCTCGGAGTCCACCATCGTTCCCTGTGGGATAACGCACCTGCTATCAATGCGATTCGCGAGGGAAATCCGGTAATTCTCAACGGCCCTGATGGCCACAAAAAAGGCCATGCAACATCAAAAAACTTTATGGACAATGAATTTCCAAACATTGCCTGGCCACTTATCGCTGGAAATCAAAGAGTGGGTTCATTGCAAATACACTTCACGGACTATTTTGATTCCGACGGGCTGAGCCAATCGCTAGAAGATATCTCAGGGCTCATCGCCCTTTACCTCGTTTTTCAGAACTCGAATCACGGCAGTAGTTACTTGGAACACGAAAATTCGCATCAAATAGGTTCAGGGAGTTTAACGTCGCGTCAAATGCAGATACTTAAGTTATTAGCACGGGGAATGACCAACCCTCAAATTTCTGTTCGCATCGGATACAGCGAATCCACCGTTCGTCAGGAAACAATGGCAATTTACCGGCACCTCGGTGTCAACGGGCGAAGAGCTGCCGTTGATGTGGCTGCCATTCGAGGAATTCTCGAACCTGAAGATCAGGTAGCGATTCAAAGTTAGTTTTATAAGTAAGGCACACCTCAAATGGAAAATAACTTCCTTGCCTGCACGAGCGCCTTCGGACTCTCGGTCGATCAGGCATCAAATTTTCATGGTCCACTACTTGGTTCGACGACTTTCATTCAGCTTCAATTCAATGCGGTGATTGCCCTTTCAGCATGCACACACATGAAATACACCAGTAACACACGCGAATTGATCAGTCATTGACATGTCACAACTCTTTCTGACCACGCATGAAGCTATCACTTTCAGCCAAGATTCCTTTCTAACTACCTAATGAACTGACCATCAAATGAAGGAGTCCACGTGCCCAGTCGAATTGCAATGATTAGCACCTACCCACCAACTCAATGTGGAATTGCCACGTTTGCGCGATCCATGTCTAATGCAATGAAGAATTTTGGTCAGCAAGTGGATCTCATTCGGATCTCAGGGAATGGTTCAGCCAAGGCTGTCCATCCTGCGTCGAAAAATCATTTCGGCGCAGATGGCTTGCTGGAGAACGTGGGTACTCTGAACAACTATGACGCGGTCATCATTCAACACGAATTTGGAATATACGGTGGACCCGATGGTGACGAAGTCCTCGAAATCCTCAATGGAATCAAAGTTCCGGTTGTTTCAGTAATTCACACGGTCATTACTACGCCAACCAATGGTCAACGTCGTGTCATGCAAGGCTTACTTGATAGATCGGATGCTTCGGTCGCTTTGTCGCATTCCGCAGCAGATGCAATTAGCAAGAATTATGTTGTTGACGACTCTCGCCTCAAAGTCATCCCTCACGGCTCCCCCGACTACGGTCAATTTTCGAGACCCATTGGATTTAATCTGCGTCCACGGATACTGACTTGGGGGTTGCTCAGTGAAGGTAAAGGCATTGAATGGGGAATCACTGCTTTGGCTCTTCTTCAAGATGTTGATCCGTTGCCTGACTACTACATCGTGGGTCAGACGCACCCAAAGGTGGTCGAACGCGACGGCTTTGCCTACCGCGAAAAGTTAGAAAAATTAGCAATTGACCTAAACGTTAGAGAACGGATTCATTTCATTGACGCCTATCTTGACACGGAAGCACTAAATCGGGTCATCAACTCGGCTGACTTTTATCTCATTCCCTATGACAATGACGTGCAAGTAACCTCCGGTGTTCTGGTGGAAGCAATCGCTGCTGGAGGCCCCGTTATCGCAACTCGATTTCCTCACGCTGTTGAACTCTTGGGAGATGGAACAGGCGCTCTCGTCAACCAAAAGGATCCAGAAAGCATTGCAAGTGCCATGCGCCTCATGATCAGAAACTCAGCTGAGCGCGCGCGGATGCGAGAGTTAACCGTGCGAAAAGGCCCAAGTTTTCACTGGTCGCAAATTGGAATTTCCATGAACTCACTTTCACATTCATTAACAAGGAGGCGAAATCAATTCCCATCAATTGACGGCATCTATTTCGCAGAATTGCAAAGAGAGTCAGCATGAATCTCCAGCATCTCTCTTCATTGACCACCCCTCTAGGACTTTATGAGCACTGTCTTGGGACAAACCCGCGAGTTCAGCATGGTTACTGCACTGACGATGTTGCCCGAGGTCTCATGGTGATTGAGCGTCTTCCGTATAAATCAATCGAGACTTCACGACTTGCCAGTATTTACCTTGATTTTCTTGCGGAGGCTCAGTCCCTTGATGGCGCTATGCATAATCGGCGAAGTTCAATCGGGATGTGGGTTGACCAGGCGAGCGTCAGTGATCATTGGGGTCGCGCGTTGTGGGCTTGGGGCACAAGCCTTCATTACGGTCGAGATAGTTCCAGAGCCGCCAGGTCCTTTGAACATTTTGAGACTTCGGCACGTCGGCGTTCTCCCTACCTTCGTTCCATGATGTTCGCAGCCCTTGGGGCATCGGAAGTATTACGGGTCTTACCTGGAAATAAAATGGCCGAGAACCTATTGATCGCAGCACTTGAGACTATTCCGACTTCAACAAGTGCCCGGTGGCCATGGCCTGAAGCGCGCCTCACTTATGCCAACGCAGCTATCCCTGAAGTAATGATGCTTGGTGGAGAGTATTTCAATGACGCAAACCTGATAAAACAAGGAAAGAAACTCTTGCATTGGCTAGTTGACCTGCAGTCCATCGCAGGTCGTTTTTCTATCATTCCACATTTCGGTTGGTCCTACGGCCAACCATTACCTGGCTACGATCAACAGCCTATTGAGGTTGCCGCCCTTGTTGACGCTTGCTGCACTGCCTACGAACTGACAAGCGATCAGATGTGGCGCGAGATGGCCCTCATCGGTCGATCATGGTTCGATGGGAATAACGACCAGGGAATCTCCATGCATGATCCCGCCACGGGAGCGGGATTTGACGCGTTGACTGGTACCGGACGCAACGAAAATGCCGGAGCCGAATCAACGATTGCATACCTCAGTGTTGTAAATCGCACCGAGCTACTCCTTGGTGTTGCGGCGTGAAGAGTCTTCAAAAGTCGAACCTCATCCTTGAGGGAAATCCAGAACGCGTGCTGTGCCGCATGTTCATCCCTGGAGAAGAGGAGCTCATCAGAGGAACGTCACGTATACCTCAAGTCGTTGAGAGATGCCTAGCGTTGAGCGATGACGAAGTGACCGCGAGCCTTGAGCGGATCATGCCTTTTTTTGAACATCGTCACCGTGACATCTCGGAAAAATTTCACACGCATTTTCATGTTGCCACTAAATTACTGAATACTGGCGCCACCCATGAGCGCCAATTACTTATTGGCGCTTATTTGAGCCAAGAGTATGCAATTGAAGGAGCCGCATATTTCAATCCATCTATCGTTCCCTACCCGGAGATAGTTAGTCCAAATGTTCCTCAACAATTTCTCATGACAGTCCGAGCTGTGGGTGAGGGACATATCTCCACAATTGTTTTTCGCACTGGACGCGTCAGCAGAAGTGGGATAGAAGTCGACCCTGCTTCACCCTTCGTGACCACCGAGGCAACCAGATCGGCTGTCTTGCGCAGCAGAATGATTCATCGAGCGGCAATCGAAGCGGGCGTTGACACAGGTGATCTCAATGTAGTTCTAGGCTTACTTCCTGAGAAATTCTCGGTAGAGGATCTCTCCGCAGCATTGACTCAACTGGATACGAGTGGCTTGCGAAACGCACCTTCCAACGAACTCATGAGTGTGATTAGCCACATTGCATTGAATTGCTATGAAATCGACTTTCCCGAAAAAAGTGAAATAAGTGAGCGCGTTCTGTGGCCCACGGTAGCCAGTGAGCGTCGCGGAATGGAAGATGCCCGATTCACCATGATGCGCGATGGTGAGGATTCTGTTCGCTATCGAGCTACATACACTGGTTTTGATGGCACCCAAATAGTGTGTCGAGCACTTGAGACAGATAATTTTCGAGAGTTTTCCTCGATGCACATGACGGGGCTCGGCGCTCAGAACAAGGGCCTTGCTTTCTTTCCCGAGAGAATTCAAGGTCGATTTGCTGCTCTATCACGATACGACGGGGAATCGATGTACATTTCTTGGTCAGATGATGGCTACCATTGGAATCACGCCGATCCATTGAACACACAACGTCAATGGTGGGAATTAGTGCATGAAGGCAACTGTGGACCGCCCATTGCGACTGAAGCTGGTTGGCTGGTTTTAACCCACGGTGCTGGCCCTGTTCGCGAGTACGCCATGGGTGCCATACTCCTTGATCTCAATGACCCTTCACAGGTGATTGGTAAACTCAAGGAGCCTCTCCTACGCCCAGATGCGCAGGAACGCAATGGATACGTTCCAAATGTTGTGTACTCATGTGGAAGTCTGATTCACGATGGAACGCTCGTGATTCCTTATGGGTTCAGTGATTGGAAGATTCGATTTGCAACCCTTGAAGTTGATGAACTGCTTGAACGCCTTGTCTAGACGCTTGAAACACACAAGTGAGCGAACTCTTACCTAGTGGCGTGTGTTCCTCGTGGTGTATGTGTGGTGAGATGGCCTATGACCATTAAGACCACAGGTGAATTCACTTCCGAGCAACTGCGCCGACAATCACAGAGCCTCGAGTTTGAAACTTTTACAGTTCATGACGCACTGGAGTTGGGCACGCTGGTGCTCACAGTCGCTATGTCTCGAGAATTTCCTGTCGCCATCGAGATCTGGCATACCGGCCGTATGGTCTTCAAAGCAGCGCTTCCCGGGACATCAGCCGACAACGACGACTGGCTGCGCCGCAAGCGCAATGTCGTCGAACGATTTGAGCAATCAACCATTGCTGTTCGAGTGAGTTTTGAAGAAAAGGGCCAGGAGTTCACCCAAGCAACAGGACTGCCCTTAAGCGACTTTGCCGCCCATGGCGGTGGTTGGCCGATCACGGTAAAGGGCGTTGGCATGGTGGGATTTTTTGGTATCTCGGGCCTACCACAGGTTGAGGATCACAATTTAATTGTTGAATGTCTGGCTCAATTCACATCTGCCTCCACCTCCTAGTACAAAACCCGACCACCCAGTCGAGATGAATGGCCGCCAAACTGCACCGAAATGGCGCACCAGTTGAATTTTGCGGGTATAAAGATCACATGGAATCTCCTTGGTCACTTCGACGACCTCAAAGATATGTGTTGACAGTCATCATCGTGGTGGCAATGCTGGCGCTCGCCGGCACTGCTATCTCCCTGATTGTGGGTGGATCTGGCGGGATCGTTCCGGTACTCATGTTGACCGTGGCACCAATTCTGGCGATCTACTACGTGTGGTACTTCAACTTCAGCGAACTCGCTCGAGAACACTGATCGCGTTAGTGGGCATCAAGCCCAACTGAGCGTTTGAGGCCGCGGCCACCAGTTACGGCAAGCACCAGCAAGAAGATGGTGGCACCAACGAGAACAATCATGGTTCCTGATGGCACACCCGCGTAGTAGCTGATGTACATTCCCGTGAAACCGCTGAAGGTACCAATGATGGTGCTGATTGCAAGCATTTTTCCAAATGAATCGGTCAACATGCGAGCAACAACCGCGGGGATAACCAGCATGGCAGCGACCAACGTGACACCAACGACAGTGAGGGTTGCCAGGATCGCAAGGGAAAGAATGATCATGAGCATCGCTTCTATGCGATTGACTTTCACACCGCTGACATCAGCAACGTCGGGGTCGAATGTTGCAAAAAGCAGTGCCCGATAGCGCAGGAATACGAATCCCACGGTCAGCACGATGACAGCGAGCAATCCAATGATTTGTTCGGTTGTGATCCCGAGAATGCTGCCGAACAGCGCGCTTTCAAAGGACGGTCCGCTGGTGCCGAATTTGGCAAACAATGCAACACCAAGTGCGAATGAGGCAGTTGTGATCACGCCGATGGCAGCATCGGCACCAACCCGACTTTTCTTGGCAACTGTGTTGATGGCAAGGGCTGATGCAATCCCCCACAATCCTGCACCAAGGATGTAGAACTGCGCGGCAAATAATTGGGCTGCCGCAAAGCCGCCAAAGATTGAATGGGAAAGTCCGTGACCGATATAGCTCATGCCGCGAAGAACAATGTAAACACCGATGAATCCGAGAAGCGCGCCAGAAAGGCTCGCGACTAGCAGTCCTTTCTGAAAAAATGCGTACTGCAGTGGCTCGAGGATCGTCTCCATTAGTTGCTCACCGATCCCTTGTGCTCAGGCTGTTCATCAACAACAACCCGCATGCCCAAATGCTCAAGGACTTCCATTCGTGCGCCGAAAGTCTGCTCTAACACCGGCGGTGTAATGACCTGCTTGGGAGTTCCCTCAGCAATGACCCTGTGATTAATACAGACAATGTGAGGAAGATGGGCCGCCATGCCATTGAGGTCATGGGTGGTGAGAACGATGGCAACACCATCTTCATGCAGGTCAGCCAAGAGGTGCAAAATGTCATGTCGGGTTGAGACATCGACACCACTTGTGGGTTCATCGAGAAGCAAAAGTTGCGGTTGACGCAAAAGTGCACGGGCAAGGAACATTCGTTGCTGTTGACCACCGGAGAGATCGCGAATATGGCGGTCAGCCAACTGGGCAATGCCAAGGCGTTCAAGCACAGCCGTGACTTCATCGCGCTCAGGCTGCGTGGACCAAGGCAACTTGCGCTTGGTTGGTCGGGACATGAGTACACATTCACTCACGGTTAATGGGAAATTCCAGTTCACCGTTTCTAACTGAGGGACATAGGCAGTGCGCAATCCCTGCATGTTAGTAACGGTGCCTGAATACGGCTTTACCGTTCCCAGTAACAGGCGCAGCAATGTGGTTTTGCCAGCGCCAGATGGACCAACGATTCCCGTGAACTGATCTTCATGAACATGGAAGTTGACATCATGGAGCACAACACTTTTGTCATACCCTGCCTCGACCCCGTTGATCTCAATGAGTTTGGGGCCAACGCCAGTGCCTGTCATTCGGGCAACATTACTGCGGGTAACTTGCTTGATCGGTTACAGGTGAGGTGATATCCACGGCATCAATGTTGGTCGATGTTCCACCAAGACCTTTGATCATGGTGGCGTAGTTGTATTTCATAAGCCCCAACCAACTATGGTCCTGCTCCCCCGGTGCTCCGGGCAGGTCATCATCGCGGAGTGAGTCTTCATAGCGCACCCCTGCCGCACTGCCAATCTCCTGCAGAACTGGAGATGGGAAGACTTCGGAGCCAAAGATGGTTGGCACCCCTTCAGCCGTGACCTGCTCAATGAGTTGGGCGACTTCTCGTGGTGTTGGGTCAGAGAAATTTTTGGGCTGCACTGCGCCAATGACATCCCAGCCGAAATTCTTGGCAAAATAGGCATAAGCATCGTGGTAGGTAAGCAACTTCAAGTTACCTGCAGGCACCGTTGCTTGGTCAGCGCGGACAGCTGCGTCGAGTGCCTCCACCTGTGACTTGAATGACTCGAAGTTGGCGGCGAAGTAGTCGGAATCTGCAGGGTCGCGCTCGGTGAGGACATCCCTGATAAGTGCCGCGTACTCGATTGCGTAGGCCGTGTCAGTCCACAGGTGAGGATTGGGCTTGCCTTCCTCTTTGGGGAATGAGAAGTCATAGATGTAGTCCGACTCAGGGAGGACCAACGTGCCAATTTCAATGATCTCGGCGCCATCCTTCATATTGGCTTCAGCGAGCTCCAATGTGGGATCCTCGAGTTTGAGCCCATTGACAAAAATGATGTCTGCCGTACTGAGCAATTTCGCAACCGCAGGAGCCGGCTCAAATGTATGGCTGTTGGTGCCTTCCGGGACGATTCCCTCGATGGAGACTTTGTCGCCACCAATGCGGGCCGCTATAGAAGTGATCGGTGACACCGTCGTGGCCACCAACAGGCCATCAGACCCCGAGGTCGATGAATCTGATGAGTTCGAGCAAGCCGCTAGAGACCCAAGGGTCATCGTCGAAAGTACGGCAATGACAGGGACGGCAATTTTTCTCATGAGCCCATTATAGGCCTTTTTGAGTATTTGCAAATTTATTGCAATTAAGGATGAGTGGAATTATCGCTATTTGTTTGGTTCGACAGTTGTTCTTGGAGACTTTCCACCATCTTTTTAAGGTCAGCCAATTCGTCCATGACTTCCTTGGCAGGGTTAGGTTGATTTTGCTTGAGCAACGTTGCGGCGAGACCTGCCGAGATGACACCCATCAAACCGATGCCCACAAACATGATTAAGACGGCGATAGTTCGGCCCGCATCGGTCACAGGAACAAAATCACCATAACCAACTGTCGTGATGGTTTCGAACATCCACCAGACGGCCTCACCAACATTTTCAATGTCGGAATTCGGTGCCCCGCGCTCAGCATCGAGAACGGACAGTGCCCCTACCCACACGATGATGATGGTTCCCAAGCCTGCACTTGCGAGTGCACCGTTCGAGAAGAAACCTTTACCCTTGCCCTTGGACAAAATTCCGTTCTTGGTAAACGCTCGCAGACCGCGAAGGGCACGCAGTTGCGGAACCACCACCGTGAGCGTGTCGAGCCAGTTGCGTTTAAAAAACCCACGCTTCTGGGTTGTCATGAGGAATCTGAACAAGAGGTCTAGGGCAAAGAGCAACCACAGTAAATCGCTGAACCATGTCAGGATCGAATTCCATGGCTGTTCTAGATCAGGCCAAATCGACTGGATGGAGTATGTGAACAGAAACACCAAGGCCAGGCCAGAAAGCCAAAAGTTGGTGCGGTGCTCATAAGCAACGATGAACTTTTGCCGCGGATTTTCTTGTGTTTCTGGAACATTGGGGGCGGAAGCAGACATGCCGAAATGCTATTGGATTACGGCCCTTTCCCATCTGAGGGCGGACCGCCGGGCGGGTCTTGTGCATGTAATTCCGTGAGGTATTGATTCCACGCAATCTCGTCTGGATCCTGCTCTAATGCCTGCACCCGCTCGGCCTCCCGAGTGATGCGGGCGGTGCGGTCCTTGAAGTGTTGGGAGATCGATACCGAAAGACTTCCATGCTTGCGATAACGATTCCACACCACGATGGCAAAGATTCCAATTATTGGCCATTGAATTGCATAGACAAAGGAACGTGACACGCCCTCTGTCGCACGACCCACCTGATTGATGGTGGCAAATGTGCAGAGCGCCAGGACGAGTGCCAGCGGCACATGTAATTGCCAAAAGTCTTTCCAAAACCGCTTGCGTTCACTCATGCGCGCACCGAATCCTGTCCTGCTCGCACATTCGGATCCACATCCAACTGCGGTTGGCTCGCCCACCAGACAAATGCCAAAGATCCCAGCACAGCAGCCGTAACCGCGATGGCAGCCAAGGTCACACCTTGACCGTTTTGCACGAGCAACCAATACGCATTGCCACACCAGAGGAGCCCAATAATGATAAGACCTGAAATCGAATGGGACTGCCATTGGACCAGGATGGCAAAAACACCGGCACCGAGTAACACGATGCCAATCACCAAAGCACTCACCTGGACCCCGATCACGCTGGCCAATGCCCCAGTCCTGGATAGCTCACTCGCGCCATAAATAACAACTCCGAGCACAATCGCTGACACCTCTGCATACGACACAAAAAATCTCGGGACTCGCGCAGCCCTGAAACGAGGAAACGCGAAAAAGATTGCAACCGGGAGAAATATCGCGATACCGGCCAACGAGCCCATTTCAAATGGTTCCCCCGCAATGGCATTTGCAGGCGGAGCTGTCCGCGACAGTGCCACAGCTAGACCAACGACAACACCCATCCACAGCAGCTCGATCGAGGCCAGCGCAGCCAAACTTTTGGGAACGGCTGCTGAATCGAGGCGGGTGAGGTTCTGCCTGTGCTGCCAGCCAAACCCAATCAAGACAATCAGTATCGCGACTTTGGCAATAATCACTGCTCCATACGGGGATGTGAGAAATGGCGCGAGGCCATCAAGACGCATCGAGGCGTTAACAAGCCCGCTCTCAGCAATCACGATCACAGCAATAAGTGCAATGGTGCTGTAGGTCCGAATCACCTTTTCTGATGCAACTCCAGCGCGAAGTGCATAGAGCGTGATGGCAATGAGACCACCTATCCATACGGCCATGGACACCAGATGGAACCCCAATGCGATGGTCGCTGACGTGTGCCCCTCTTGAATGCCCGAATGCCCGGTCAATCCCGGCAGATACGCAGCAACCACAGCAATACCAAGAACAATCCATCCAGTTGTTTTGCCAAGCACTACCCACCCAAGGAGTGCAATAAGTGCCACCAGTGCAATCTGACCAAGAATGACTTGCCCAACCGTGGTTTGGGTTAACAGCGATCGCATGATGGTCAGGTCAAATGAACCACTCATTGGTAGGGCTAGAACTTCAGAAACTGTGAAAACCGTTTGGGAAAGAAGGGCAGCGAGCCACACCAGCGCTGCAGCTGAAGTTAATTTGCCCAGATAGGGATCAGGTCGTGGCGCGAGAACTCCCCCGATCAACGCGAAGCCGACCGTGCATGCAGTAGCAATGTCTCTGATGACTAAGTCAATGGGCAAGCCAAAGAGCGTGTACCAGGGCACGATTGGAATTCCGATGAGTCCCGTTTCACTGAGACCGCCGAGAGTCGCAAGCACGAGGAGCGCAATGGGAAATGCCGTTCCAAGTGGCACTACATAACGCCAAGCTGACGTCTTCACTGCTCTTTGAAACCACCAAAGATCGCCGGATCAACATTGGGGCTCTCCACCATGAATGTGGTGACCAAGCAACCCAGTAGGAATGCAATGACGACCCACACCATCCAGTAACTAGCCGCTTGAGCCTGATATGAAACGGCCCTCGATATCAAGCCTTTTCGGGCACGATTCATGATTCCTGTAAGGATGAAAAGCAATAGCAAAAGATTGAAGATGTTACTAGCGCACAGAAGCAACACCGCGGATGCATACGCGCCATTAGCCGGACCGAATGGGAAATTCGTAACCTGAATCCACTGGGCAACCAAAGTGGCCAGCGTCATGATCAACGCAAGCGTGGAACCGGCGATCAAAGCACCCTGGTTGCCCCGCTTGACGGAGCGGTAACCCCACCACATGAACACTGTGGCCAAGATGAGCATTCCCAGAATTGCCCAGAAAGGCCACTCTGGTGCAAAGGAGCCCTTGACCTTGCCGATCGTGTCATTGGTTTGGTTGGCCGTGAGCTTTGCACCGGGAGGCGCCCAGCCACCGTTGACATTGAGTGACCACAGGTAGCTGTAACTAATGATTAATGCAATGGTGCCCGAGACGCTCATCACGATAATGAGCCACAAACCAACGCGACCGCGGCGAGCGATCACTGTCATTGGTTCACCAGTGGTTGGCGATAATGGCACTGCGGGTGCGCTGGGCTTGTTGTCAGATGCCTCAACCGGTGTCGTCGTCATCGCGCACCTGCACTTTCAAGTTCATCCCCATCGTGGGCTCTCAGTTCTTCGTCATAGGGATCTGGCACGCCGTAGTTATATGGACGCTCGGTCACAACGGGAAGAACCGCGAAGTTTTCCAGCGGAACTGGAGTTGGTGTCTGCCATTCCAGGGACTTAGAAGCCCACGGGTTACCAGAAACCATGGGGCCGTCTCTCCACGAGAAGATGATTGCACCGAGGAAGATCAACGTGCCCACGCCAATTGTGTAGGCACCGATTGTTGAAATCCAGTTCGAGATATCGAACTGCTCATCAAATTGGAGCACTCGACGTGGCTGGCCTTGGAGCCCAGCGACAAACATTGAGCCAAAGGTGAGCTGGAAGCCAACAAATACGGTCCAGAGTCCGATCGATCCATAGCGTTCGTCGAGGATCTTGCCCGTCATCTTGGGGAAATAGAACGCGATGCCACCCATGGCACCGAAGAACCCTGCACCCATGAGCATGTAATGGAAGTGAGCGACAACAAACATGCTGCCGTGGAAGTACTGGTCGGCAGGTACGTCAGAGAGGTAGATGCCAGTGACGCCACCAATCATCTTGTTGAACACGACCGCGTACACCGCCATCAAGGGCAAGCGGGACCAAGACGTTCCGCGCCACAGGGTGCCAATGACAACGAGAACGAGGAAACCAACAGGAATCGAGATCATCTCGGTCGAAAGCATGAATGGGTAGTTCACCGCTGGCGCCCAACCGGTCATGTACATGTGGTGCGCCCATACCAAACCACTCAGGGCAACAACGCCAACGATTCCCGCCACCGCAAAGTTGAAGGAGAACAGTGGCTTGCGCATAAAGACGGGGAGGATCTCCATGAGCACTGCCGCAGTTGGAATGATGATGACGTACACCTCAGGATGGCCCAAGAGCCAGAAAAGGTTTTCATACAACCAAACGCTGCCACCTTCGAGCGGGTTGAAGAATGACGTGTTGAACACCCGATCAGACAGCGAAAGAATTTGCGAGTACTGGTAGAACGGGAATGCGTAGAGGCCCATGAGGGAAGCTGCAAAAATGCCGTAAACAAAAATAGGTGTCCGCGACCAAGACATTCCTTTGGCGCGCATGGTCAAGATGGTGGTCATCAAGTTAACGCTGGCAATACCCGTTGAAATCGCGAAAACGATGATGGTCATTTGATAACCGAGCATTCCAATGGGTGCCTGTGAGGCAAGTGGCTGATATGCCGACCAGCCATCTTGGATTCCTCCAAGGAACAACGAACTAATCAGGCAGGGCACTGCAGCGACAAGCAACCAGATGCTCAATGCGTTGAGTCGCGGATACGCCATATCACGCGCACCAATCATCATGGGAACAATGAAGTTACCAAGAGGACCACTCACTGCAATGATCATCGCGATAATCATCGCGATGCCATGGGTGCCAATGATCGAGTTGTAAAACGCTGGCGAGAACACTTCAGTCCATGTTGCACCTAATTCGGTGCGGATCAACATGGCGAGCAAACCGCCAAAACCGAACACGATAAAAGTGACAATGAGGTATTGGATACCTACGACTTTGTGGTCGGTGGTGTACTTCCAGTACCTGCTTCTGCCCAGATCCTTGCCGGCCATGTATTCGGCATCAAGATGCGTGCTCTCGCGCCCCAGCATCCAGCGAATCGGGCCCACAAATGCGCCCATTCCCGCCATGAAACCAATGACCCAGCCCAGCAGGACCGCTAAATAGACGTACTCGCCTTCCATGGGAGCGAAAGTGACTGGACTCGCATAACCACTGGGCACAAACTGACTAGTGACCACACCTGCGATGATCGCGAGGCCAATGCCACCGATCAAGCCGGTGCCAAAGTTGAGTCGGCGCATGATGCCACCGGGCTTACCATGCTGCGCTGGTTGTGGAACCTCGGCCGAGTGCACGTGAGCGGGAGCAACTGAACTCATGATGTTCTCCGTCCACCCATTTCACGGACCCATGAATCGAATTGCTCTTGGGTCACGACTCGGACCTCCGTCTCCATGTATGCATGATGCATACCGCACAATTCAGCGCAGCGAATATTGAAAGTGCCTAACTTGTTGGGAGTAACACCGGCCGTGGTGACAGCGCCTGGGTTGGCATCAATTTTGACACCGAGTTCAACAGCCCAGAAATTATGAATTACGTCCTTGCTCGTGACATTGAAGTACACGGGCTTGTCCACAGGTAGATAGAGAATGTCAGAGACCAAGCCATCGGTTTGGGGATAGGCAAATGTCCAAACCCACTGCTGGCCGGTTACGTTAACAATGACACTCTGGTTCCCGCCAGGTTGCTCATTAGCCGAAATGGTGCCATAAGAATTCGCGGTAATCTGCGCCAGTTCAATCATTCCCCACACGACGAGGAACATGGCCAGTGCGCTGGTAACTACAGTCCACAGAACAACACCGATACGGTTGGTGAAAATCGCTGGATTCTCCTGCATTGGAGGTTCATCAGAAGAAATACGCTTCCAGCCGATCAAACTGTAGAGCAGGACCGCAAAGACAAAGGCCGTAATGGGAATCGAAACTAGTGTGAAGACAAAGACTGTTGTCTCAATGTCTTGCATGATTTCTGATGCGGGAGCGCCAGTTTGGTTCATTGCCGCAAGCAGTAACCAACACAAAGGTAGGAGAAGGAAGCCAATGACAACGGTCCAGATCATGACGTGGCGGGCATAGGGCCTGCGCATCCAATTCTTGAACCGGTGCATTGACGGAGGTCTATTCGTTGGCGATTCCGGTTGTTCCTGGGAGGCTTGGGTCATGGTCATGCGACCACCTCAAAAGTCCCCGCCATCCATCCTCGGGTCTGCATGGGTCCACCAAACTCTTGGTATTCATCACCGCAAGGGAATTCGCAGTTCCAGACATATGTTCCTGCTTCACCCGTGACGAATGTGACGCTGATTTTCTGTGGATCGACGGGGTAGCCGGCTTTGTCGGTCTTGGCATTGGCCGCGTTCATGGGCAGCGGAACAGAAAGGAAGAAGTAGGGCTGGCTTGATTCTGGGTACTGGTGCACGGTGAATGTGTGCCCCACCGAATCAGACTTGACGTTCTTGACCGACTTACCGTTCCACGTCATGGTGCCATCCATCGAGCCGTGCACATGGGCAAAAAATGGGTTGTAAATCTGTCCACCACTGTCATATTGGGTGAAGTTAATGGTGACTACCGAATTTGCTGGCACCTGAATTGTGGTGGAAGGGTGGTAGAACGGCTGGCCAGAGAGCCAGGCGGACTCATAAGGTCCGGCTTTGGGTGGCGGGACCGCGTCAGAACTATTGGGATACACGCTCAAATCAAGGGTGGCATGGGGCAATGTGCCATTGTTGGGGGTATCCATCGTGGTGCCGTCGAGCGTTGCTGCAAGCACTGGTGGTTCTTCCTGCGAAATTGAGCTCACTGCCCCAATACCGCCAACTACTAACACGCCGGCGAGCACGGTGGCCAGTATGACCAAGAACTTCTTCACAAACTGATCCTTTTCCTCTGCTCGTTCCTTTGATGCACGTACCCACGGACCTTTTCCCGACAAACTGTCGGTCTACATTTAGGCTGACACTAGCGCGCCTCCATGGCGAGCACAAGGAAATAACAAATAACCACCGAAAGTTAATAAAGACCTCACCTGCGAATTCTCAGGTGCCGAGTAGAGATCTATTGTGGGGGCATGTCCATGAGCGCAGGCGTGACCGCAGCCATTGGCGCTGGGATCATCCCGGAAAACGTTGCGATTTGGGAAATCGACGTTTTGACACTCATTAACCTGCTCGCCGTCACCACGTTGTACTACTTCGGGGTCTATCGGCTTGCTATCCAGAAAACCGGCTATGCGCGCACATGGCCGTTTCGATACTCGCTCAGTTTTGGCCTCGGAATGGCATTTCTGGCATTTGCCTACCTAGGCCCCTTCAGCTCATGGGCGCACTACGCCTTTTGGCCTCACATGTCCCAGCACATTGTTGTCATGATGATTGCTGCACCGTTAATAGTGATGTCGAATCCGATAACCCTGCTATTTCTCAACCTCAATCGCTCTGGACGCAAGCGCGTCATCGCAATTCTCCGCAGCCGGCCCGCAGTTTTCCTCAGCAAGCCACTGGTAGGCGGGCTCATCGCAACGACCGTTCTTCTCGGCGCCCACTTTGCGCCAATTATGAATCTCAACGTTGTCGACCACGATTTCATGATGTTCATCGAACGACCACTGTTCTTGGGTGCGGCCTTGCTCTTCTACTACCCCATTATGAGTTCAGACCTGATTGCACACCGACCCTCAGCCACTATTCGCGTGCTTGCCCTTGGCATCATCATGATCCCCGAGACCCTGCTCGGAATAGTGATCCACTTTTCTCCCGTCACCCTTTACGACTCCTATGTCGCTCTTGCACCACAATTCAACATTGACCCTGTTGCGGACCAGAAATTTGCCGGAGCATTGATGTGGGCGGTAGCCATGGTCATTGACGGCATGTGCATGATGTTCGCTGCGATGGAATGGTGGCGGGAACAAGAAAAACACACCCAAAAATTAGAGCGAGTAGAAGCCCTAGCTCAATCGGAACTAGCATGAAGCCTGAACTTACAACAATTGCTGCGGCTCTCACCGTGATCACTGCACTCACAGGTTGCAGTCCCACAACGGACGTCATCCCGCTGTCCAATTCGCAGATTGAACAAGTCCAAGAGCAACTTGAAGGCGCAAATAATCCTGGGGTCAGATACATATTGCCAGGTGATAGAACGGCTCTGCCCAACCTCAGTGGGTTAGATCTCGATGGTGCGCCAATTAAGGTTCCCGATTCACAAAAACAGGTGACCGTGATTAATGCATGGGCATCCTGGTGCCCACCATGCAAACAGGAACTGCCAGAGTTTGCCGAGGCTGCCCAGGATCCCGAGTTCACTGACGTGCGATTCGTCGGGCTCAATGTCAATGACGAACTCGCGGCCGCACAGGTTATTTCACTGGGGCAGGGCTATCCCAGCATCTTGGACATTGAGGGTGCACTCCTTGCGAAAATTCCCAATATTCCCCCGCAAGGTCTGCCCAGTACCGTGATCCTGGATTCCAACGGGCTCGTCGCCACCACGATTATTGGTGCAGTTCCACCCGGCGAGTTGTCCAACATCATCATGCGCGTCACGCAGGAATGAACGGGAATAGGTCAGCGTGCCCATTATTTCGATCACAAATCTTGATGACCCAAGACTGCGCCATTACGCATCTTTAACAGACATTGCACTGCGATCAGTCACAGAGCCAACCGAAGGCATCTACATCGCTGAAAGCGCCAAAGTTATCTCCAGCGCACTCGAAGCCGGCCACACCCCACTTTCAATTCTCATGGAAGAGCGCTGGGTTGACCGCATGACAACACTTTTGGGCGATGACGTTATGAACAGCGACCTTGACATATTCACCGGAAAGCCAGAAGTTCTCGAACAACTCACGGGCTTTCACGTGCACCGAGGCGCACTTGCCGCCATGAATCGGCCCACAATGCTCGACCTTGCAACAGTTACTAACGGTGCACAGCGCATTGCCGTCCTGGAAAATATTGTTGATCACACCAACGTCGGGGCAATATTTCGCTCCGCGGCGGCACTGGGAATTGATGCAATTGTCGTAACACCCCAATGCGCCGATCCGCTTTACCGGCGCAGTATTCGCGTTTCCATGGGTTCGGTCTTTTTCATTCCTTGGACACGCATTGATCCATGGCCCCAGAGCATGTCAACGCTCCACGACCTTGGGTTCACCACTGTGGCGCTCTCCCCCGATGGACATTCGCAGTCACTGGAAGATTTCACCAACGAAGCTCACGAGAAAATTGCTTTTGTTTTAGGAACAGAAGGCGAAGGACTCACACCCGAGTCGCTGGAACAATGTCGACAGCGAGTTCACATACCCATGAGCAACGGAATTGATTCCTTAAATGTGGCCGCTGCCTCTGCAGTTGTTTTTTGGGCTATACGCGCACGTAACGGGTAAATACAAACCCATCGTGTTCCCAGTAGGACGATAACGACCAGTTAATCGGGGTCGATTCTGTGTGTTCATTATCCAATTGAACTGCCCGACCAACCAACATCGGCGCAATGGTCAAGTCAAGTTCATCAATGTGCGGGTTCAACGTGCTTAACAGATTCGGTCCGCCTTCGCAGACGATTCTGGTGTACCCCCGCTCGCGCAATACATCAAGGGCGCCAACGGGTAAATCGTCACATTGAATTATTTCCACTTTGCCGGAGGCAGCCATTTCGTGAGCTCGTTCAGTGCGTGCAGCCGATGCAGTGCCGCCCGTGAAGACCATAGGCGTGAATTCCGACTCACCAAAAAGTGGTTCCTCCCAAGGAAGGTCCAATGACCCACTCACTATCGCCACAACGGGCGCCGCCGCGATTCCTGCCACCTTTCGAGCCAACTGCCACTCGGGTTTGGCAACCATCGGCCGATATCGCTCAGCACGGATAGTTTCTGCGCCTACGAGTACTACATCGGCTAGCCGGCGAGTTTCCTGCAGCACTTCTCTGTCTCGCTCACTTGAAATACTGCGGCTCTTGCCATCGGGGCCAGCATGTGCACCATCGAGGGATTGCACCATCATGGCGCGAACCCACCACTGATCAGGCCAGAAATAAAACTCTCCCAGATCGATGCTCGCTGGGGCTTCACTGTTCACTCGCCCATGCTCTCATGTGCCCAATCACTTCAACCGGCGCGGCGTTTGGTGCGCTTGCGCACCCAGACAACGACCCGGCGTTTTGCTCTGCGGGCCCAGTGAAACTCGCTCGCCAAAACTGTGAGCCCTGCAAGTATCGTCACCAGACCAGGTCCCGGTAAAACCAGCATCAAAGCACCTGCCACGAGCAAGGTGAATCCAATCGTGGCAACGACCGCCTTTCGAATTGCCCGTTTGCGTGGAATGTTGTCAGACATCTGATGTCTCCCTCGTTGCCATCAAGCTTGCAACAACCGATGTCGCAATTAAGGCAATGACCACACCAAGGCTGAAGGCTGTGGGTACGTCAAAGAATGCGTGACCGACAATCATCTTGATGCCCACCCAGACAAGCACGAGAGATAAGCCAATTTTCAGGTAGATGAATCGATGCATGAGATCGGCAAGTAAGAAATACATTGCGCGCAATCCAAGAATAGCCAGCGCGTTACTAGCAAAAACAATGAACGGTTCTTGGGTTACGGCGAAAATCGCTGGGATGGAATCAACGGCGAAAATAATGTCGGTGAATTCAACAACAACCAAAACCGCAAGCAAAGGTGTTGCAAAAAGAATGCCGTTCTTACGCGTGAGGAATTTATTTCCTTCATATTCATCAGAGGTTCGAACGAGGCGACGGAATAGTTTGAGAGTGCGCGATTGAGCAACATCAAAATGTTCATTGCGTTGCACCATCATCTTGATTCCGGTGAAAATCAAGAATGCCCCAAAGATGTAGAGCACCCAGGCTGCCGATGCAATGAGAGCAGATCCAGCCGCGATGAATATCGCCCGAAATACCAGCGCACCGATTACTCCATAAAAAAGCACTCGATGCTGATGCTCCCGCGGCACCGCGAAATAGCTGAAAATCAGAGCCCAAACGAAAACGTTGTCAACTGCTAATGACTTTTCAATCAAATAACCAGCGAAATACTGCATTCCAAATTCGCTGCCGAAATACCACCAGATGAGTGCGCCCACAATTGTTGCAACTCCAACCCAAATGAGCGACCACACTGCAGCTTCTTTGACCGAAATCACATGCGCATCGCGGTGCATGAAAAGGTCAACGGCAAGCATGACGAGCACGACTACCAGCAGCGCTAGCCAGACCCACATTTCTACAACCATGGAAATTCCTCACGTCAGAGCCACCAAAGGTGGCTAAACGCAAGGTCTCCGCCACCGGCTAGAGGAACCGGCCTGAGCACCGGGTGTGGATTGCCACACCGTATTGACGACACTCAGCAGTTGGGGTACTCCCCTTGTTTGCTAAAGTCTAGGTGCATAACGGACTCACTGCAATTCTGGGCCCTAACCCTCGATTGCACCTGCGGTGAGGCCCCGCACGAAATGGCGCTGCAGGCCGAAAAATATGGCAATAGGTATCAGCATGGAAATAAATGCGCCAGCCGTCATGAGATGTTGATTGACTCCCATACTGCCGGACAGATAGGCCAAGTAGCGCGTGATCGGAGCAACATCGGGTGAACCGCTGGCGTACGTCAACGCCACGATGTAGTCGTTCCACACCCACACGAACTGGAAGATCGCAAAAGCTGCAATTGCTGGCATGGACAGTGGGAGCACCAAACGCCGAAAGATCACATAGTGTGAAGCTCCATCAATCTTTGCTGCGTCAAAAAGTTCTTTTGGCAGCCGAGATATTGCGTTGTGCATAAGAAAAACGGCTAGTGGCAATGCAACAACAATGTGAACGATCCACAGTGGAACAAAGGTGTTCATGACGAGCGAACGACCCGTTTCAGGGTTATCAAGATTAGGCGCGATGGGAATGGGTCCAAGACTCCAACCGTTATTAAAAAGATCCAACAAAGGCAGCAACACCATCTGAATTGGGATCACCTGCAGAGCAATAATGATCACGAAAATTGCAGTAGTTCCTCGAAAGGGAATCCAGACCAGCGCATAGGCAGCCATGCACGCGATGACAATAGGAATTACCGTCGCGGGAATCGCAACTGCAATCGTGTTGAACAGAAATGGTGTGATGCCATCGGGCAAGGAGGAGCCACCGGTGAGAACTTCCGCGTAATTGTTGCCCGTGATGATCGGGTTCGTGAAAATCGTCCACCAACCCGAATTATTTGATTCCCACACGGGCCGAATGGACGTGACAAATAAGCCTATTGTGGGAATGAGCCACACAATCGTTATGGCAAGGACAATAACGGTGGCTGGTCGGCTCCCAGGCCGCACTGGCCTGCGGCGTGATCCCTTGCCCAGTTCTTGTTTGGGCTCCGGAATCAGGACGACCTCAGGTGCCTCAACGCTCATAGGGCAACCTCAGCACGTCACCATTCTGGTCTAGATCTAGGTGAATGAGGATTGAACGCGTGAAATCGGAGTAATTTCCTCATTCGGGCACATGGTTGCCTGCACGCGTGAGGCGACAAACCAGGTTGCCCACACCAAGAGTGCTCCTGCAACAGCATCTGTCACGAAGTGATTTCCCGTCCCAATGACCACGAAGGTCGTGGCCAGTGGGTATAGGTAAAAAAGTGCGCGTGCCGTGTTTGGCTTGAATGCAACATAAAGCGCGAGTGCCACCCAGACAGCCCATGCAACATGAAGGCTTGGCATTGCCGCATACTCATTTGCCAGAGATGCCGGACCCGCGGGATCTGCCGCTGAGAGTATGTTCTCCACTCGAAGTGTGTCCACGATTGATGCCATGGATAGGCGTGGGGGTGCAAGTGGCACCACCCAATACATGATCAGCGCAAGCAGACTTGTACCCACTAAAACATTGCGCAGCATTGCATAACTATCTTTGCGATAAAACCGGATCCAAATAAGAACTATCGGGGTTAACAGGAAATGCAAGATCCCATAAAAATAGCCCGTGGAGTACAACAGGAATGAATTCCCTGCTACCCACGAGTTGATAGTGATTTCAGGGTTGATGTGGAGAAAGCTCTGAACCGACCAGAGCCAGCGGGCTCTAGCAACCGCTGACTGCTCGGATCCTGTTACAAATATTTGAACCGCTTGGTAGACCAGGTATCCGGAACCGATGATCATCACCTCGACCCACCACGGAGGCAATCCATTGGTCACGGTCAGGGATCGAAAGGAGAAGGATGCTCGCACAGTTTTCCTCATGATCCCCCTCCTGATTACCTCACAATGCTTCTGGGCGAAGGCAAATTCTACCCACAAACTATCTGCTACCTGAGGTTACCCGTGCACTCTCCTAGCTGAGTAGGGACCAAAGTCATCACACTGTGACCCTTCGTCGCTATACATTGCTGGGAGGAGATTCACGAATTGCAGCTGTGCGGCGCCCAGGAAGGAGAGAGATGAATTCAACTACGAATAATTCGAAGAACGACCACTTTGATGGCCGGGTCGTGGTGGGCATGGATGGATCAGAAAGCGCCATGCGCGCGGCGAAGTGGGGGGCCCGGGAAGCACGCCTACGTGGTCGCGGCTTGACGCTGGCTCACGCGGTGTTGCCCACGGTTATTGATGGTGGGTTCGGCCTCGGTATCCCACCGCGACTCGATTTGATCGATGAACTGCGCAGGGTTGCAACAACAGAACTCACCGACATAGCCGCCCATCTCAATTGCCCCGACGTCGACATCCACGTCGGAGTGAGCAGTCCCAGCGGCCTGTTGTTAACTGCCTCGGAAACTGCAAGCATGATCGTTCTGGGATCGCGTGGTCACGGCGGATTCCACGATCTCTTACTTGGCTCGGTGTGCAATCAAGTGAGTGCGCATGCAGATTGCCCCGTCATTGTCATCCGGGATGAGCCTCATGATGACGCCCATGAAATTGTCGTTGGAATTGATGGTTCTGAGCACTCCATTGCGGCATTAGATTTCGCATTCGATGAAGCAAGTCGACATGGATGGGAAATTGTGGCCGTACATGCCTGGGATGTTCCGAGTTATGACCTCTTCATTTCGAGTGAGGCTCCAATCCCCATCCCCCTGGAAAATATTGGTGATGCCGAGGTCAGGCTTGCCTCTGAGGTTCTCTCCGGATACGCAGAGGATTATCCAGACGTCCAGATTTCTGAGCGGCTCGTGCGTTCGAGCCCGGTACTGGCAATCCTTGATGCCACAACCGATGCGGCACTCGTCGTGCTGGGAACTCGCGGACTCAATGCCGCTCTCGGAGCACTTCTTGGCTCCGTGAGTAATGCAGTTCTGCACAAAGCCCATGTCCCCGTAGCAATCGTGCCGATAGCCTCTCACCCTTTGGATGCCGCATGACAACTCAAGTAGCAGAAATCATGTCGGTACCTGTGCTCACCATTGATCAAGGTGATTCCCTCTGGGACGCGTGGCAAATGCTGTCAGTTTCAGGATTACGACATCTCATTGTTGTTGACCGCAATGGTCAGTGTCTCGGTGTGGTGAGCGATCGAAATATCTTGGCCGATCCTCCCTTCAATGAGGCTCATCTGGCCGCAAAACAAATTGTGTCCATCGTGCCAGCGCCACCACCCATCTGTTTAGGCCCTCAAGACTCCCCCAAGCATGCAGCCAAACTCATGACCGGCCATGACATGGAGGCCCTACCTGTGTGCACCAGCGACGGGAAGGTCATTGGAATTGTCTCTCAAGGTGACCTGCTCAACTACGTGGACTGAGCGACACAGCACAACGAAAAGGACACCTATTAGGCTGTCACGGTGACGCAGGAAACCCAAGAAAACACTCAGCAGCGACTTGTCTGGATCGATCTCGAAATGACAGGTCTCAGCGTGGACAACGATGAAATTGTTGAGATTGCCGCAATCGTGACCGATGCCGAACTCAATGAGCTCGATGCAGGTATCTCTTTGGTGATCAAACCAAGTCAAGAGGCGCTCAACAACATGGATGACTTTGTCACCGGGATGCATAACGATTCTGGGCTCATGACTGAGCTGGATACGGGTATCACTCTTGAGGCCGCCCAAACCCAAGTCCTCGACTACATCAAGAGCCACGTGCCCGAACCAAATAAGGGCCACCTTGCCGGTTCCAGTGTTTATGTTGACCGCGGTTTCCTTGCCAAATACATGCCCGACATCGATCAGTACCTGCATTACCGGCTTATCGATGTCTCAAGCATCAAAGAACTTGCCCGGCGCTGGTACCCCAAGGCTTACTTCAACTCCCCCGAAAAAACCGGCAACCACCGGGCACTGGCTGACACTCGAGAGTCCATCGCAGAGTTGCGCTACTACCGCGAGGCCATCATGGTCACCGCCCCCGGTCCTGACGGAACGCAAGCAAAAGAGATCGCAACCAACCACGTTGTGGAGCACGATTAACCCATCGCTAGACTCTGCAGGCTAGGTCTTCACCCCGGACGCATGTCCAGAGATGAATATCTAACGCGGTGGGTGTAGCTCAGCTGGTAGAGCGCTGCGTTGTGGTCGCAGATGCCGCGGGTTCAAGTCCCGTCACTCACCCCATCGTTTTGTAACTAGCGCTCAAACGACGCGAGGCTCCGGAAGTCGGAAATGTTTCCCGAAGTGAGCAACCCCCACAGCCACTCCGGGCCATCTGCCATTACCCACCGAGGGCAACGATTCCGTCGAGACCCATGCCAGGTTTCACCACGAAAGGGCGCACTCTCCCGCGTGGACATGGCTACCGGCACGGTGACGACCGTCGCAACACTGCCCGGCTTCACCCGTGGGCTGGCGCTCATCGGGCCGTATGCCCTCGTCGGACTCAGCCAGGTTCGCGAGAGCGTCTTCAGTGAACTGCCCGTCACGGAAACCACAGCTGAACGCAACTGCGGGGTGTGGATCGTCGATACACGCACAGGTGAGACCGCTGGGTTCGTCAAGTTCGAAGGCGTGGTGCAGGAGATCTTCGACCTGCAAGTGCTGCCCGGCATGAAATGGCCAACGTTCATTCAGGAACCGTCCACGCTCACAACGTCTGCGTTCGTGCTTTCCGATATCGCCCTGAAGCAGGTTGCCCGACCTTAGCGGTCGATGGCGTGTACCCAGGGCGAGTTCATAGCAACCTTCGATCGCGCGGACCTTTCACTGAATATCAACCCACCCAACAACGCATTGGCACCTTGAGCATGCGTTACATCTGATCAAATGTGAAATAAACCCAACATCGGGCATAGATAAATCACTTTCACGCATGCGTGATTGCCCTCTCGCCTATACCGTACATGTATGAATCTCTTGTTGAAACAAACGAAGTCTGCACGCCCGAACCTCTTTCGCGTGGTGACACTTACGTTTATCACTTCTGTACTCCTAGTTATTCCGACCCAAGCTGCATCGCACGCTGCGAGTTCGGCGGGAAATCCGCAGCGAAGCGTCACGCAGGTCGCGACATCTCTGGTAAACAAGATGTGGACTCTGGCCCAAAACAATGATGAAGCAGGTCTACAGACCTTCATTAATAAATCTTTTCAGGCACAGGATGCCGATCAACCCCGGTGGAACAAGAAGCAGTTCATCAACATTCTCGTGAACAAAGAAGACCTCAGCTCCTACACACTCACAGGCCTTCGCGCGACGCGCTCCGGTAACACAATTGTTGTCACCTATACGGCAGCTGCCACGCAAATCGTTAACGGCAAAGAACTTTCTGGTGATCCAGAGCCGCGCCTAACCGTGTTTGTGAAGTCACCAAAGAACGACAACTACACGGTGATTTCCCATTCCAGTTTCAACGTGCCTGCGAGTTCATAGATAATTTCGGCGTCAGCGTAAAACACCTGTATTCCAGTCGTGGTCCTTACCAAAATTCATGGCCTAACCCCAGCCACGGTGACCTCACCGGATTCTTGATCGGTGAGGTCACGGACTTGCTACTTCTTTTTGAGGTCCAAAGTCAACACGAGCAGATCTTTGGCGGGCGAGCTGTAAGAGAACACCAGTCGATTTTTCGATGTCACAAGTTTGCCCACGTAAATTCCAT
>Ga0213861_10000268_pt1 | contig 44365 bp, 44 predicted proteins | sample PICome_4_FD_160110 | JGI IMG/M metagenome (GOLD analysis project Ga0213861, IMG submission 160110) | Coastal seawater microbial communities near Pivers Island, North Carolina, United States - PICO131 | ecosystem: Environmental > Aquatic > Marine > Coastal | place: USA: North Carolina... | reverse complement strand
GACCTAATTTTTCTTGTTGCAACACCTTCATTATTATCTACTCTGACTGCTCCAACAACATGCAGCCCTAAAGCTGGAGAATCTGTTCCGATACCAACTGAACCAGCATTAGTAATACGCATTCTTTCTTGCCAACCACTATTATAGACTTCAAATGCAATATTACCTGATGCAGTTTTTGCACCAATTACAGCAGTTGTTTCGTCAGTTCTTCCTCCTAACCAAACACCACTTACGCTTCCTGAATTTGTTCTTCCGAAATCTGCTATTTGTCTTACATTGGCTGACCCGGAACCCGTTCCTGCTCCTACTACACGAAGTCCTCCATAAGCACTGCTAGTAGAATCTTCAATATGCAATGGTGCGTCTGGCGAGGCTATTCCAATACCTACTCGTTTATTATGAGTAAACCTTACTATTTCGCTAGTAGCACCACCTGAAGTGGTCGTATGAAAAGTTATATTTTGCGAAGAACCAGTATGTTTAATGTCAAAATTGGTTCCGGAAGTATATAAAAAATCATTAGCAGTAAGTTTTAAATTACCTGATACTACAGTATCTCCACTTGAATCAACATTTAATTTAGTAGTGCCACCAACTCTAAATTCATGGCCAGTTACAGTTCCGCCTAAAGAACTTCTACCATAATAAACCGGGCCACCGCCCCAATACATTAACTGAGTATCACCTCCTGATTTAGCACCAACAATAGCTCCGCCAGAATGAATTTTAAGACCAGTACCCGATCCGCCATTAATATCAATACTTCTATTGAAATCCCATTCATCAGTAGCACTAGTATAAATCATCTGAGGATTATTAGTACCAGTATCAACTACAATACCAGCACCATTTGCATTTGCAGCTGAACCAGCGTTATTAGCTACTGTAATTGTTAAGTCTGTTACATCGAGAGTTGTAACTGAGGTCTGGTTGACATCACCAGCAATATTGAAATTACCGGTAACTTCTAAATTACCAGAAATAATGGTATTGGTATCATGATGGATATTACCATTTGTAATCCGAAGTCTGTTTGAAGTTGATCCGTCTCTACTAAGTGTTACATTAGTACCATCGGTTACAATAGTACCAGTGCCAACTTCGAGGCCGTTCTTTACTCTAAAATTATGATCTGTTGCCATAAGGTTTCACTCTCCACCGTTTAGCGTTAATAAATTGTTATACTTCTATTTATACATTTACTAAACTAAGATGGAATGTCTGACAACCTTAAATTGCATAGTATCCGACGAAGCTGGAGTTGCAAGAAGTCTTACATTACCTGAAACTATATCAGCATCGAATGTGGCTTCTGCAGCACCACCTGTATATATTGTACCATATTCAGTTATAGATGGAGTTGTTCCATCATGAATAAGTAATAACTCTGTGACATGATATGTGCTATCAGTAGTGTTTGTAATTTGAATAGTATATCGTGCAGTACGGAAAGTAGCAGCTGCAAATGTATCAACCTGTGCTGCACTTGTTGCTGAAGTATTTACCGCATAATCATCAATAACAGCATGACCTATATGAGCTTTACCTGAAAGGTGAAGGTCTTTGAACCTTGCGTTACTTTGACCTAAATTTGTAGTATTATCGTTTAAAGCACCTGTATGTGTTACTGGTAATACTGCTTTTACTGAAGCAGCAAACCTTAATGCAGCATGATTGCTATCTAAACCAGCTATGTATATATCACTACCTGCAGTACCAATACTTCCAACATTAACTGTATCTTTTTGAAATTGTATAATAGTACCATCAGATGATAAACGATTAAGGTCTAATACTGTACTAGCTCTTGTAAATGCACCATTACCGCCTGCGTATGCACGAAATCCTGTAGATGCATTAGCAGCATTTGTAGTACCCACCAACAAATTACCACTACTATCTATCCTAGCCTTTTCAGTATTATTAACCTGAAATCTCATGTAGTTATTTGTATGGTCATAACCTATTTGACCAATATTTGCATCATCAGTATCGCCAAAGTTTACATAACCAAAACCATTTGTTGGTTGATTACTTTGGAAACCTGCACCATTCGCAACTCCTGAAAGGTAGAGGTCTTTGAATCGTGACCCTGTTGCACCTAAATCAACTGTAGCATCTACATTAGCACCTGTAACAGGATTTCGTGGAATTATTTGAGGGTCAGCATCATAAAATAATAAACCTGTATTACCAGTACCTACAAGCAAATCACCTGCAAGAGTACCAATACTTCCGACACCTGCTCCATTTTTTCTGAATGAAAGAATTTCTCCATCACTATTTAGCCTGTTAAAATATGCAGTAATGTTATTAGATTTGGCTAGTTGTATAGTTCCATCTGATTCAATTACAGTTCCTGTATTGCCACCTGCACCATTATTCCAAACGGAGCTATCAGTAGTACCCACCAACAGATTACCTGATGAGTCTATTCTCATTCGTTCTGTATCAGAAGTTTCAAATATCATACTTGATATTGACTTATTGTTGATAACAAAGTTATCTGCAGAATCTACTTGTAAGAAAGCTCTTTCTGTACCAGCATCTCTTAATGCTAGTTTTGGATTTGTATCGTCTAGTGTTAATATTTCGGTTGGCGAACTTGTGCCAATACCAATATTACCGCCATTTGGGTTTAATGAAATAGGTTGGCTATCTGTATTAGTAAAGTTTCTACCTTGTATATACATGGTGTTATTTGTACTCAGATAACCCATAGTCATACCTATTAGACCATCGGCTCTTGATACGTTAAACCCTGTTCCGTATCCACTCGTAGGAACCGCTGTTCCACTATCATTCACTTGAAGTTTAACCTGTGGATTATCCGTTCCGATGCCTACGTTGCCACCAAAAGGATTTAAAGCAATATTTTTTGCAGTAGGAGTACCCGCTAGATCTGTTGCCTGAATATCTGTTCTGCTACCGTTTCCTCCAAAGGCGAGATAAGATCCTGCGTTTCTGTTTAAAAGTAGTAGTGATCTATTGCTATTAAATTCTGATAAATTTGCAGCATTTGAAGTTAGATCTCTTTTTATGAAAGCACCATTTGCGTCAACAGATACTTGAAGCTTATGACTAGGGTTAGATTGATTTATGCCAACTCTGCCAGAAGCATCAATACGAACACGTTCCGAACCAGCAGTACTAAATCCGAGAATATCTGTTCCTGGTCTATATAATCCTGTATTTGTATCTGCAGCAAAAGTAATATAAGGAACATTTGCTGCACCATCAGCCGCAAGTATACGTCGATTTGAGTCAATTACAATCTGTCCGCCCACATAATAATGCCCATCTGCTCTTATATTACCATTAACTTGTAGCTTTTGACTAGGAGAAGATTCTCCTATACCAACGTTTCCGTTTGAACGTACTCTAAGGTGCTCAGAAGACCCATTCTTTACTATAAGAGAATGATAACCAGAAGCAACATTAGTAACAAGACCTGATCCATTAAATGTAAGTTGACCCTGAGCTGCAGGAACTCCATTTCGTACAATTTCAAGAGTGCTATCGCTACTTGAGTCAACTCCTATTCGAACACGTTCTACTCCAGCAGTATCAAACCTTATCTTATCTTCATCACTGCTTTCTTCAACTTGTATCTTTGTGTCGCCATCAGTGTCGGACATAGAAGTAACTGCGCCACCCGATACTGTAGCAAAACTTAATGTACCGGATCCATCTGACACTAGAGCCTGTCCAGAAGAACCATCAGATGTTGGTAATGTATATGCACCATTTACATTTACTGTTCCAGTTGTTTGAACTCCAGTAGATGTAGTAGCTAGTTTTGCACTATTGTTGTGGTATAAAGTTACTGCGCCATTTTCAGTAGCAACGACCATGTTCTCACCTGAAGTGCTTTGCAAAGATACAAAGTTACCACCTATAAGTCGTAATCCACCTGTTCCTGTATCTTCTACACGACTGTTATTACCATCATGATAAATCTGTAAATCTTGTGCATCACCAAATTGTAGCTTTTTATTATCTCCAAAATTTATATTACTACTAACAGATACATCTGATTTATAAGCATGAATTTGAATTAGGTCGCCAGCATCAGCTCCTGTAGTTAATACAACTGATGTTCCGTTAGTGCCAGTGTAATCTTGAGAAGATCCTTCATCAAGAAGAATACCATTCATAAAGACTTGAACTTTAGGAGGAGTGCCTGTGTTATAGGCTAGAGTGTTTGAATAATTATCTGATCCAGAAAATGTTGTTTGGTTAGCAGTTGCGGTATATTCATAAGCAGTAAATGTTGACGTTATACCAGAAGATGATCCTCCAACTTCTACAACACTGTCAGTACCGCCTACGCTCTTCTTCATGTAGACTTTACCGTCTGCAGTATTAAGTGCGAGTTCCCCTAGGTTTAAATTAGATGTGCTGGGTATAGACCCACTGACGGCTGAGCGTCGTAAACGAATGTCTGATAATCTGGCCAATGTTGGCTCCTATGTTTCAACTCTTATATAAGAGATATTAATTAAAAATAAAATTTCTGCTAATATATATTAGCGTATATCTATTTATAATGTTTAGGAAGCCAATTGCTATGTTTTAGTAAGTTCCGCCATCAATTACTTCAGAAGCGAAAGGAACACCTGAACCATTGAACTGTATGAGTTTACCTTGAGTACCAGTTACTTGTGATAAAGCAGTACCTGCACCGTTTGATATAAATACTCCGTTACCTGTAAAGCTTGATACTCCAGTACCACCATGAAGAACTGCAAGGTCATTACCAAGTGTTACAGTTCCTGATACATCTAGGTTACCATTAAGATCAAGGTCTGCATTTACTTCAACTTCATTAGTAGCTGAATCAAGTACTAACTTACCAGCCGTTGTGGTAATAGTTTGGTCATCAGCAATACCGACTGTGATATTACCAAGATCAGCACCAGTACCATAGATGTTTCCAAATTCAGCATCACTCCATGGTGCCGAAGCGTTTTCTCCACCACTTAAATCTTCATCTTTAGTAAATACAAATCTTTGGGTTTGAATATCGAAACCGAAGAATCCAGTAGCAACTGCAGAACCAGTTCCCCATTTAAATCTTACACCACGATCAAGACCATCTGATGTATTTGAAGAAGTGTTATCTGCTAAAGCAATAACCGGGTCGTCTAATGTTACAGTAGTTGATTCGACTGTTGTCGTAGTACCTTGAACTGTTAAGTTACCTGCAATTACAACTGTGTCTGAAGTTGCGTTACCAAGGCTAACGTTACCATTGACCTGTAGTGTACCATCAACAACTGTATTACCAGTAGCACCTGCGACTGTTAATTTGTTTGAACCTACTACTAAATCTGTTGTTACTGTTAGATCGTTTCCTACAGTAACGTCATTAGGTAATCCAACAACAACTTTTACGTCTGTACCTACTTTAGTTACAGCTGTTTCTATTTCATTGGTTGTTCCAAGTATTTGTAAATCGTCAGTAAGGATATTTACATTTTGTGCGCCAGCATCGCCATCAACTGTTAATGCTGTTGCAACAGCAACTTGGCCAGCAGCTGTTAATCTACCTTGTTGGTCAACTGTAAAGGTTGGAATATGTGTGTTAGATCCGTAACTGTTAGGAGTTACTGCAGTATCATCTAGGTCGATGTTAACTGTATTAGAAGTAACAGATGTTGTAATACCAGTAAGACCATTAAAGTCCAATACTTCAGAATCAAGATCAATTGAATCTGTACCAGAGTCACCAGATATATCTAGGTCTTGAGCTGTGACTTGAGCATCAATATAAGTCTTAGCAGCTAATGCTGTAACTAACTGAGAGTTAGAAGCACCTGCTAAAGTTGTAGAGGTTGAAATACTTGTTACAACTTGGCCTGATCCTCCAGAAGCTTCTAGAGCAAGAGATCCAATATTTAATTCTGTTACATGTTTCTGAGCATCTACGATTAACGCAGAACTTGCTGTTGTAGTACCATGTACGTGATCAAGTAATCCTACAAAATACTTACCGCCGATTAAATCGACACTAGAAGCGACCCCACCAGATTCTGTTCCAGTACCAATGTATAATCTATCACCGTTATTTGCTTGTGTACCAGCTACATATGAGTATGCTAATTCACCTGTTTTAATATTACTAGGAGCGTTGGTGGTAGCGCCCGTAGTTAAGATTTTTATTCTTGTTAAATTAGCCACTAGTATGTGCCTCCAATTATATTGAGATTTTGATTCTCTAAACTTGTTACGACTTCGTATTTACCCGAAGATCCATTTCTTTGTAGCATTCCGCCATCAGGATTTCCATTAACAGTTACATCTGTTAGATCTCCTAGTGTTAAATCGAAATTACCAACAGTTACAGACTTAGCTTGTATTTCTTGTTGAGCCTTAGATTTACCTTTAACTCTTCCGCCGGTCTGAATTTTTGCTTTCATGTTAGCCATTTATTCTCTACCCTATCTTGTTACACCTGGTGAAACTTCTACTTGTCCTTCTAAAACTCGTGTGACAACTCCTGTAGATGACGTAATTTCAACATCATATACATATCGTCCAGCCTTCATAGCATTAGTAGTAGAAGCATCTAGAAGTAACTTAATAGTTCCAGCACTAGCATTATATACTGTTGCAATAAAGGCTACAGCTGTAGAGGAACTAAAGTTTTTTCTAATCTGTCCTGCTACAGTGTAATTAGTTAAATTTAAGATAGCATCATCTGCATCAGTAATATCTACTTTTATATCAAAGGTACTACCTTGGTCAATATTTAAATTTGAATATATAGCCATTAACTTTTACCTATCTATTTATACTTTTAAGATTTTCAATCTCATCTCTGAGATATTTATTTTCTTCTTTTAATTCTTTTATTGCTTCAATAAAGAGAGCTGATAGTTGGTTATAATCAACAACTTTATGTGTATCATCAGTACCAAGTGTTTCTACTTCTTTAACAGCACTTGGAATTACCTTTTCTATATTCTGTGCAATTACACCAGCAGAAGCTCTACCATCTTTCTTCCAATTAAATGTAACGCCATCGAGTTGTGATACTAATTCTAATGCACCTTCAACTTTTTGTATGTTATCTTTTAGTTTAGCATCTGATGCAGTGGTAGCCGAATATGCAATAATATCTCCATCAGCATGGAATTCTCCAGCATTAGTAAACCTAAATTCTTCTTGCATACTGCCACTTACTTCAACATTAATACTAATCCTAGAATTAGCAGTGCCACCGGTACCAATAATTTCAATATCTGGGCCTTGACTGTGATCCCAATGAAAACCCCCACCGCCATTTGACATTGAAAGTTTAGAAATTCCCTGAGGATACATATAGTTAGTAGTGGTACCAATATATGATACATCTCCTCTTAGATCATTCTCTACACTGAATACATTCGATCCACTAAGATCTAAACCAGCACCTTGAGAGTATGTTGTATTATTATCTGCTAAGGCAATTGTTGTATTGCCAGACTGATTGACAGTAAATGTTTGATTAGATATTCCTGTTTGAGTAATAGTAATCGTACCATTACCTACTGAAGGTATAGTAGGTGCACCTGTTAAATTACTGTAAGCATAACCCGTACAACTTGAAACATCTCCAGCAAATTTTGGTGCATGTAATTTAGTGGTATTGCCATTCCAATAAAAGGATGCATGAGCGTTAACTGTTTTACTAGTACCAGCTATAGTTTGCCCGACTGCAGTAATATGATAATTGATATTTTCAGTTGTTCTTTCTACTACTCTAATATCCGTAGCTGTATCAGCATTTCCTTCTAAAGCTCCATCAAATTTTGTTGCTGTAATTTCAGCAAAACCATGAAGGTGAGCTGTGGCTGGATTATAGTTAAAGTGACTATTGTCAGTATCGATATAAGGCCTTTGGTATGATGTACCATTGAGTGTACCGAAGTATACTTGGTAATTACCATTAGTATTTGTTTCATCGATATTAATGTTATCAGCACTTGTAGCAAAAGGTGTTGAGCTTGCTGTTGTAGCATTACCGCTTAAAGCACCAGAAAAAGTAGGACATGTTAATACATTAGTAGATGGATTATAATATAAGCTTGCTCCACTATCTTGATATAAATCATGATAGCCTGCAGTTTCATTTGTAGCTCCTTTAAATACTAATCTGTATGAAGCATTTCCAGCAGTTGTCTGAATATTAATTTTATTTGAGTTGGTAGCAGTTGTTGCTGTTCCAGCAGACCCAGCTGATGTAGCATATGTAGCTGTTGCCGCATTACCACTACAGCTTGATGAAGTTGTAGCATTACCAGATAAAGCACCAATAAATGTAGTCGCAGATATTGTATTATTAAGTGGGTGTAATGTAATTCCGTCAGTAGAATAAACAGTATCACCACTATGCCATACTATACGATAATTGCCGTTTGCATTTGAATCATTGACATCAACTGTATCAGCCCAAGTAGCAGTATCAGCATTTCCTTCTAAAGCTCCATCAAATTTTGTTGCTGTAATTTCAGCAAAACCATAAAGATGATTTGAACTTGGATTATAATTAAAGTGACCATTATCACTATCGATATATTGTCTGTTATATCCAGCATTGTTGTTAGCACTAAATGTTACTTGGTAATTAGTATTACTATTTGATTCGTCAATATTAATGTTATCAGCATTTGTTGCATGACCAACGCTAGTAATATCTTTACTGGCAATAGCTGTAATATGTCCAAATGTATCAAGTGTAATATCCTGAATTACATTGTTATTGCTATTATCAACACTTGCTTGGCCTGACGTATTTGCGTGAGCAATTTGGAAATTACTTGCTCCAGTCTGATTAGCAGACCAGTTAGTATCTCCTGTAAGAACAATACCTGATGCATGATTAGTTGATGTTGCTGAACTAGGTACTTGAGCTGTTGTAACACCATCACCAACTGTAACTGTTCCACTGCTTGCTCCAATTACGTGACCGTATGTATCGAATGATAAATCTTGTATAAATGTATTACCACTATTATTAATATCAGCTTGAGTTGAAGTGTCAGCATGATTAATAGATATATGATCTGATGATGCAGCAACTGATAATGTAATACCACTGTTGCCCGCGTCAAGATAAAGTGTATCGTTATTATTATCTGCAACGACAGTCCCTAAAACAGTGTCTGCTAAATTCCTAACTGCAATATTCTTAAAGATATTCTGTGATGAACCTTTATCTGTATTTGTAACAGCAAAGGTAAGATCGAATGGATCTGCATCTGAACCAGGCGAAGTGTCTGTCCAATTAATATCGATCGATGCACCTGAACCAGCTCCTTCAACGAATTTCCATTCTTTACCTTGAGTAATAGATAGTTCAGTACCATCTCCGTCTTCTACTTGGAATGATTGAATATATCTAGTATCGAAGTTTCCTGCTTGAATATTTGTTAAATGGCCTCTGTCATCAACAACAAGTCCTGAAATATATATACCATTCTGTGTTGAAAGGTTACCGTATGAGCCATTTAAACTAGAAGTATCAGAGTGATTAATTATAATCGTATCGCCAGATCTTGCTGAATCTAGCATTGTACCGCCAGTAATAGTTAGTGTATCATTATTATTATTTGCTACAGCTGTACCACTATCAGTTGCAATATTTTTCCATATTGCTTGTGATGAACCTTTATCGGTATTATTGTATGTTACAGCAAAGCCTGATACGCTTTCGCTTAATCCGCTTCCTGCAGTAAATGTTAAATTATCACCAGGTCCAAAATCAGATCCTTCAATTTGAGGAGTTGAAAGAGTAGCAGTAGAAAGAATTAATGATCCATCTGCTTCCCATCTATCAGTTGCAAAGTTATAAACAATTGAGTGAGCACCTGTTACTCCACCGGCCGCGTTACTATGAACACCAGCGAATGGTTTTGTTTCGAGTCCAAATCCGCCACTTGTTGGTTCAGTTGAACCTAAATTGTTACCAGCTAAAATTAAAGTATCTTCTACTTCTAGTGTTGAAACATTTAGTTTAGTTTCAGTACCATTAACATATAGATCACCTGTAACTGTTAAATCGTTTGCGATTGTTACATCATTTGGTAATCCAACTGTAACAGCTCTACCTTCTGTTCCAGAGCCTGTAACTTCAACCTCTGCTGAAGTTCCTGTTATAGTTGCTACATAACTACCAGATGTTTTAGTTCCTAATGTTACAGCATCGTTTGCGATCTTACCAGTAGTAACTGCAGAGTTTGCAATCATTCCAGTCGCAACACCAAGTGCTTTAATTCTTAAACCATCTGAGCTAATTTCAAGTGAAGTACCATTAAGGTTAACATCAAGATCCCAATAGCCAGATAAGTCTGGTGATGTACCAGTTTCTGTCCAGGTTGCAGTAAGTCCATTACTAGCACTACTGCTAATTAAATGTCTAGCGTTATAGAAGTTAACAAGAGGTGATGTTACTGTAGTACCATCGTTCTTCATTCCAACTACTGTCCATGCTCTTGATGGATCAGCTGATACTTTTGTTTCGTCCCATTGCAGTTTAACATCGTGATCGTTACTACCAGAAATATGATCTCTATCTACCTGTAATCCCATTTGAGTATTAATGTTAGCATCTAATTTTAAGAATGCTGATCCGAAGTTTGCGACTCCACCTGCTGATGAGAATAACACAGTAGCATTTGAAAAATCAACTTGTGTTCCATTTCTAAATACGATTTGGTCAGAACCATTATTTTCACCGATGTTCATATTACCAGTAAAATCTATTGTAGTAGCATCGACTGATAAATTGTTATTAACCGTCATTGCATTACTGAATGTTTTGGCTCCTGCAATTGTTTGCGCGCCTGAAGTTCTAACAACTGTGTTATCAACTGATATTGATCTATTTGCTGTTAGGTCTCCAATAGTAGTAGTAATACCACTACCGCCTGATAAAGTAATTGCTCTAAGAGTAGTAAGTTCTGTATCGTTAGCAACGATAGCACCACTTAAGTTATCTAATACTCCAAATATTGTAGCAGATTTATGTGCATGACTTCCAGCACTATGTGTAATACCATTTGTTGTATTAACTGCTCCAAGGTCTGCTACGATAGCTTGGATTGCGTTTGTAATATTTGTTTGTCCGTTTGTTGAATGATCAGCAAGAGAGCTAAATGCGTTACCGCCAACTCCAACTTCGTCATGTAACTCATTAAGTGCTAACTTAATGTTATTTCTATTTGTAAACTTAGTGTTTAATTGCCCAATATCAAGAATACCGCCGATAGTAGTATTACCAGTTACGTCTAATGTATTTCGAAGAGTAGTTGCACCTAGTACATCAAGAGTTGAATCAATATCAGTAGCACCATCAATATTAACTGTGCCAGTTAGGAGTGAATTCACGTTTACAGTTAAATCACCCGAAATAGTTGTATCATCTGTTGTTCCATTACCTAAGAAGTTACTAGATCTTGTATTAAGTTGACCAACCAAAGTAGTTGCACCGTCAACATTAAGAGTAGTATCTAAATCAGTCGCGCCAGTTACGTGCAGTGTGCCATCAACAGTAGATTCATCAAGAGTTGTAACACCATCTACATTTAAATTTCCATCTATTTGTGTGTTACCATCAATTGAAGTGGCACCAGTTGCAGCAGTAACATTAAACTTAGAAGCACCTACCTCAAAATTACCATCAACATCGAGTGTTCCAGAGAATGTAGCATTTGCTCCACTACCTGTTAACATCGTAGATGAGCCAGATGATATTTTTAAATTACCACTATTTACATTTTGAAACTCTGCAAATTGTGTTCCGTTTTGTTTAAAGAATACTTGACTGCCAGCTGCATCTAGTACAATATCACCATCAGTGTCAAACGTTAAAGTTCCTGATGTAACAGTAAATGGATTTGAACCTGCACTAATCTCATATGTTGATGCATCGAAGACACCTTCGATTTCGTTAATAGCATCTCTAACGTTTTGAGCGTTAGTGCTTAACGCGTAGTTAGAATTAGCTCCTCGTACTGCTGTTTCTATTTCGTTAATAGATCCAACTAAGGTAGATTTTACGGTTGTTCCTAATCCGGTAATATCACCGATGTCGCCTTGAATTTCTTGAATACCTGTAACAGCTGTTGTTGAAGAATATCCAGTAGCGTTATTAATATCATTGTGATCACCAAGTTCAGCTCTTAACTCTTCAATAGCATCTTGGAATCCACCAGAAGATAATCCGGTGAATGATACATTACTAGTACCATATAAATCTGTTTCGTGTTCGTTAATTGATAAGACCAAATCATTAGCAGAAGTAGTTAGATTTTCGGTAACACCAACGTCATCTTGAAGTTCGTTAATAGCAGCAATAACATCCATACTAAATATTTTAATATCGTCATTAGCTGCAGCTGGAGTATTTAATTCAATACCGTTTCCGTATGTTGTATCATAGTTAACAATAGCACCATGTTTATTACCAGCAATTACTGATGATTGGCCAAGAATTCTTATATCATCACTATTAACAAATGAACCACTACTTACTTTAAGTAACATTTCAGTTGCTGTAGTTCTTAAAATAGTACCATACCAAGCAGCAGTTGATTCTACACTTGCTTGTGTAGATAATTGACTACTGTGAATATAAACAGTTTGGCCTTCAACAAATTCTGTTACAGTAGGATTTCCAGTTAAAGGGATCCTAGCTCTTAAATTAATAGCGTGGAATCCATTTACCGCAGTTGTGCTTTGTGTAAGTTCAGTTCCATTTTTATAAACTCTTACAACACCTAGCGGATATGCTTCACCAATTCTACTAACAATTTTAGCTGCAGCGATATCTGATCCACCAGCTGTAAGTTTACTTGAAGCACTAAATGTACCAGTAGTATTTTTAACTAATATCTTAGTGCTGTCGATAGATACGATTGTACAAGAGAATCCACCAGTCTGTGTCATCTCTACACCAGATACAAAAGATGATGGAATAGTAGGATTACCTTTAAGAATAATATAACCGCCAGTATTGTCAACTGTTTCTTGCGGTTTAATTTCAAATCTTACAGTTTTACTACCATCATCGTTTCCATAGAATACTGTATCACCTGCAGTAACATTATCAAACAGATATGTCTTATCTTTTAAATTAGAATTAAGCTGTTCATTATCGCCTAAGTGAAGAGATACTTCGTTACCCTTCTGTCTTAAACCTTCTAATGAATCTGATTGTAATACTCTAGTTTCTTTATTAGCCATTATTTACTCGCTATACTTTTTAGTAATTTTTTTATTTCTGCCATATCGGCTTTTAATGATTCAATATCTTTAGTTTGCTGTAGATCTATTTCAGCCTTTACAGCTTTACGATCTCTTGCTTGAATCCTTGCTTCATATGCCGACCTATTAGTATTTATAACTGCACCAGTTGTTAGATCTTTAACTAGGTTAGGTTCATCTGCTATTTCTACTATTTTTTTTCTTGCCATAATTTATGCCGTTGTTGCTATTGCTCTGAAGTCGCCAATCATTGGAACGTTTGAGCTGTTTTTAGATCTTAATACAATTTTAATTGCAAACTTTGAGAATGATCCATCTATTACATTACTTGCTAAAGCGTTTGCAACTGTAGGTGTAATTTCGTAATGAACTTCGCTCATTCCAGAATCTGATATTGGTATAGCTTTTACTGGATTAATTGGTCTCCAATTTAATTGTGAAAAGTCTGAATCATCACCAGAACCTTGAACCTTATAATATAGATCTACTGCTGAATCTGTAGGTCTATGTACTGTTGTATATACATCAATTAAATCAGCTTCGTTTTCTAATTCAATCTTCTTAGTTATATATTTAGCTAAATTAGAAGTACCTGATGGCGCGGTCTCTGGTATGTATGTTCCTCTAGTCGTGTATGCTTGATAGTTTGAAGTAGCATCATTAATTCTATTTTGAACTGTTACTAAAGATGTTCTTTCAATATCTAGCACAGGAGATATTCTATCGTTACCACCATTACTCAAAGTACATTTAACTTCAGTAAGTGAAGTAGATCCTCCATTAGCAACAGGTGACATTACACATAATGGAATATCTGGTTTGTAGTTACTATTTGGAAGTATTGTAACTTGTGGCTGTACACCGTATGGTGATTGAGTAGAAGTATCCATAGAAGACCCAGCCGTTGGAAGCAATTGTGTAACAAGTGTAGTACCTGGTACTTGAGTATTCTCTAATGATAACCTTAATGTATTATAACATCTATTTTCAGTAGCAGTCATTTCAGTTCCACCGCCTACAATACCTGAAGCAGTAGCGCTTCCTGTATGTGTAATAACATATGAGTCGTGTTCTATCTCAGTAATAGCATGCGTCTTATTAATCTTAGAAATATCAGTAATACCGTTTTCAGCAGCGAATCCAGCTAATGTTACCTTATGAGCAACACTTCCGTAATGACCATGGTTTTTATGGTGAACTCTAATTTTAGTAGCTGTAAGAAACTCTAGTGAATTTGGATTTAATTTAAAAGGTTCAATAGCATCATTAACTAAAGTGATATGTTGATCACTAGTAGAGAATGCACAACGATTAAGTTTAAACTTAAGATCTTTAGTTTGTTCAGCTGTCCATGTAGAAGCATTTGCAGATGTAAAGAACACTCCGTTGTATGGTTGTTTATTAACTCTTATAGATGTTCTTGTTAAATCCATTCCGCCTACTTCAGCTACATATACTTTATAATCAGCTGAGTTAGCAATTAATACTATAGCATATTCAGTATCTCTTTCCAAGTATACTGGGAATTTAAATTTAACATTAGTACCAGTAGAAGCATTAGCCGAAGTTGTAATATCTGCTGGGTATACAACTACGTCTGATCCAGGAACTACTCTTTGTGTAGGATAACCATTTTCTACAGCTCTAATAGAAATTTCTATTGGAATATTTGCATCCTTAGCATTAAAAAATATATCAACACTATTAGCAAATATACCAGCGCCAGAAGAATCCGGATCTGTTATTGCAAATGTTTGTGATACAGGATCAGTCCATCTTACTAATTCAACCGATTTGTCAAATGTGGTCCTAGTAACTGAATTGGATTCACCAACTTCTCTAGTAACTAGTCTTGGTATTTTAGTAGCAATAATTGTTTTCTGATGAACTTCAAGTAAACCTTGAGAATAAAATGTTGTTGATGCATAAGTATCAGCAAGATTAGAATCATTAGCTGAGCTATCAGTTAATTTAAATTCTCTTGAGCCTGATTTAAATTTAAGAACATCATTCCTAGGAATAACAAATGACCCAGTACATCTACCCGCCGCGTCTGTTGTTAAAGATCCAGAAGCACTAGAGGTTGCACCATTAGAATCAACCCATGTAGTTTTTCCACTGTATGATTTAACACCTGTACGTGTTGAAAACTGTATAAAGCTTGATTCAGTTTTACAGTATGGTGTTACATTAGTACCATTAAAGAATGCATATAACTTACTGTTTGGTTTCATAAGTTCAGCTTGGAAATATATTCTTCTTGAACGCATGAATGGAATAAAGTTTGTTTCTACAACGTAATCTCCAACTTCTTTAAATTGAGTATCAGTTGCAATTGAAGTTGTTAATCCAGATCTAGAGGATGAACCAGTTTCCGTAAATGCTCTTTGAGTTTCTTTAATTATAGCTGCGTTTCTATTACGTGGAGCTTGTCCTAAACCTAATCTTTGTGCAACGTTTTTTCCTACTAATCTTTGTGTTGATGTTTCACCGGTCTGCTCTTTACCAGTCCAATTTGTTTCCCATTCATTCCAAACCGTTCCAAGAATACCTTCTTCTTCGGCCATAGCTACAAATTGATCGTATATACTATTATCATCTATTATAATATCTGGTCTAACATCAACTTCTTTCCATTCATCTGAACCAGGAGATAATTCAATTTTTCCTTCCCATACAAATATATCATATGGATTTACAAATTCAGCATAAGTTGAAAATGGTTGATCTATATAAAGACTTGATGTATAAGGTAAAGTAACAATATCACCTCTTCTTGCAACACCATCACCTTTAACTCCAAATTCAACTGAAGAGTTAACACATGTTCCAGAATCATTTGATTTTCTTATAAGGTTAACATTTCTTTCATCGAACATTGGCCTAGCAAGACCAGCTGATTTATCAACTGCTATATGATAATCCGGATTAGATACATTACCTATATTATGTCCTGTAAAGTTATCTACGATAAATCCATTTTTAATTCTTGGGTTACCATCACCATCTAATAGTGGTGTTGATTGTGCTGATTTTTCTAATAGTGAAAGCGTAGTATAATATTCTAATGTTTTAATTCTTTTATCTAGCTTTCCAATATCTCTCATTGTGTATCGCTTATTATCATAAGGGATAGGTTTAATATCTAATTTATTAAATACATAAGGAGCAATGTCTAATGTGTATAACGGCATTGCATCTTTTACATTTTCAGGAGCTACTGGATCAATATTAGATACGCCTGTAACATATTTGTATTCGCCTTGTTTAGTAATAAATAGTTTATCCTTACGTGGAAGATATACACTAATATTATTAGTAGCAAAGTTATCAGGAGCTACTGGAGATGATATAGCAGATATTCCGCCTGAAAACGTTCCGTCAATAGCTTTAACTGGCCTAAAGTCTAAACAATCTCTTAGATCAATAACACCTTGAGAACTTTTAAACGTTGGGATTCTTTCGTACTTAGCAGCCTCAGCAGTAGTAGGTGTACCAGTTGGGTCACCTGGTGAGTAATATGAATCTACTGAGAAGTAATCGCCAGGTCCGTGTGTGTAATGGTCATATGTAATTACCATCGCACCGTTTGGTACTGTTTCGCCACCTTTTAATATAATAGATGATTGTGTATAAAAATTTTCTCTTTGGCCATCATCCAATATAAACTTATCGAGAACAGACTTACTATTAACGTCTGTAATATTAATTATTTTACTAACATCATTTACGCCTAGAGGATATATTGAAGTACCATTTGCAAATGTTTTTGTTACAGTTTGGTTTACAGCTAATGATTTTGTTTTTGGTTGAAAATTATTTCTAAGAACTGTAACTATTGCTTGAATCGCTACGGCATTATTCATGGCAACACCAGTATCAGCTGTACCTAATGTAAACTGAGAAGCGTTAATACCAGATTCAACTGTATCAATCGGGATAGCCTTACCGCTTAGATTATCAGCAATAGATACGAAGATATCGTCGTTGTTAGCAAGGAGACCATTTTGAATAGTAAATATTGCTTTCCCTTGTCCATTAATAGTAGTTGAAACTTTTTGTCTTACCTTATATGAACCAACAGTTGAACCAGAAGTTTCTAAAGTTTTGACTGTGTCAAATGGTAACCTGTATACTAATGAGTTATTACCAGTATCAAATAAAGTGGCAGTAGTAGAAGCGCCGGCTGTAGTACCTACTGTACCTTTAAAGTCTACTCCACTATTTGCTTGTATAACTCCCTTAACAGCTGAAAATACTTGGCCTGTGTTCATCTGAACATCAAATATATATAATCTATAATGTGGATCACCGACACTAATATATTCTAATCCTCGTGTCCTTGCTGTACCAAGTGTAGTTCCTGCACCGAGAGCAGTATTTGTTAAATTAATTAACTTTAAATTATGAACATCTGGAATACCTAGAATATCATTAGGCCTTAATCTAATATAATTACCTAATGGTATAGCTGTAGTTGCACCAGATGCTAAACCAGTATCACTTGCTGTTCTTGGCTTATCTATAATAACAGGATCAGTAGCACCTTTATCAATTCTAAATCCTTGTACATAAGCAACTGATGGTTCAACTGTAATAGCCATCTTACTAGAATTACCGCCATCTGCAAGTAGCTTGTATCCATTGTTTCCAGCGCCATCGTTTAAATGTTCATTAATGTCTAGAACAAATGGCCTTACTACATAGTTTCCACTTTCATCAAATGTTCTAGTTGCAAATCTTTCAGTAAGTGCGACGTTAGTGTCGTCAGTGGTAACAGATTGTGTAATACCATTTTTAATTTTAGTTAATGGAATAAAGTTAACAGTTGTTTGACTAGCTTCTAGTATATTATCTTTAACTAATGTGGCAACGATTTGGTATCTATCTGCGCCAGGAGCTGTGTGATTAGGTGATCCACTAGCGTTATCTGTTAATGTTGAATCAGTTCCAGAAGTTACTGCATTTTCAACTACACTTAATCCTAGTGCGTATGTTGGAGTATTAGAATATTTATCTAAAACTAAAGTCTGGCCAGGCACATAAACAAATGTACCATGTAAAAAGAACACACCTTCTTCTAAATATGCTGATGAACCTTTTCCTACTTTATCGCCTGTTATCGATGAGTTTGTTGATGCAGTCGTACCTACATATTCAGCCGCACTTGCTGAGGCTTCTCCACCAACTTTACCGTATTGAGTAGTACCGCTACCGCTACTAACAAAAGCTTCTCCAGCTACAAACTTTTTAACATCCTTATCAGGTCCACCGTTATCAGTATATTTAATAAATAGCGTGTTAGGTTCTCCATTACTAACAAATGTACTAAAACCTACAACCTTAGCTTTAACTTGATTAGTAGTATTTTTAGTACCAGTAATTGTTTTTCCAACAAAGTCAGCAATGTTAGTAGAAGAATTATATGAAGCTCCGCTTCCAGTAAGAATAGTAGAATAAAAAATATCCTCTATTTTAATAAAGTCATATTCAACGTCTAAGGAAGTTTTACCACCGATGACAGCTGAACCATTGTTAAATGCCCACTGACCATACTTATCAAGCTGTGCTTGCAGAGCGGTCTGCATCTGAGTAAGCTCTCTAGCTTGAACAGAATATCCTGGCTTAAATAATATTCGATGATAGTTTTTTGATTCATCGAAGTCATCGAAATACGGTTGGCTGTCATAGTTCTTAAGGCTTTTACTTATTGTCATCTTTTTTCTCTCTTCTTACTAATATTTATAAGATATATTAGAATTCAATTATGAGTTTAATATCTTCAATCTGAGTAGCTGTTCTGCTAATGGGTGCTCTATTTTCTAGGAATACCATTTCACCGCTACCCTTATGTGCTTCAGCTGTAAAATTAAATCCACCGTTTCCTGTAGTATCTAACGATGCTGAAAAAGATCAACCATCAGCTGAAGTACTAACTGTCTCACCTGTTGTAAACCTAGTATAACCAGTCTTTTCGTTTTGGTGATAATAAATTCTTCCAGCCTGTGCACCAGTCTGTGGTGCTTCTACTACGAAAGCTTTAGCTCCACTTGATCCACCTAATATAATTTGATCAGCATCAAAGTTAACAGTTGTTTGTCCTGATGCGACCTTTAAGAACTGAGTTCCTTTTAGTGTAGCTGCTGTTGCTGGTGTAGTTAAATTACCTGGTACAACAGTTCCAACCTTAACGTTAGCCGCGATTGAAGATGGGTTTTTAATTAAACTAACTTGTCTGAAATCCTGATTAATTGTAAGGTCATTACCTGATTCTGTTCCTGTAAGTAAACTATTAATACCAACATAGAAAGCTCCAAGTTCAGATACTGGATCTACACCGTGTCCACCTGCAGGAGCAAGAACTGCTCTAGCCGTTGCAACAACTGGAGTTCCAGAATCACTAGAATTTTTTGTTATAACAACATCTGCTACTGTATAACCGCTTCCTTTATTAGTAATAGTAATACCAGTAAGTCTACCACTACTATCAATATCAGTTGCACTAACAACAGCTGCAGCACTATTGCCGTCACCTGTAATAGTAACTGTAGGTCGGTTTGTTGTTGAATACCCAGACCCTGAAGTAACACTATCGACTCCAGCAGTAGTTATAACTAATCTCTCGATTCCTTCACGGTTACTACTTCCAGCTGAAGCTATCTGCGCTGCTTGTTGTGGCTGATTAGGATTAGTTGCTGCAAGTACAGGAGTTAATGCTAAAGTTTTAACTGGCATATAGGAAGTGGTTAGGAATTTTTCTGAATCAGCAACGGTAACTGTATACATATATTTCCATTGGTAACCATCTTCTGCCGAGCCTGTAGGGGCTGCACTAGTATGTACAGGTTCAACTGAAACACCAGAAGGGCCAGCAATAATACATTTATAAACTTTAAACTGAGAAGTCATAACATAAAACGGGCTTTGAGAATCAAAGATAGATGTAGGTGTTATCACACCGCTAATAGATTCTTTATAATCTGAATCCCATGGTTGATAACTATCACCTGCAGTCCAATTATGTCTTGGCACTACGTGTGATACATCACTGGCCGCGATCTTTTTAAGACCGATCATGTTCTGCCAAGCTTCTGCTACGTTTGTTTGGTTGTCGTATGGAGTAAAAGCATCAGTGTCTGTTTTATCGGATGTGCTGTTTGACCAAACGTCTGCTTTACCGATGCCAACATATACACTGCTAGTTTCTACGTCCTCTTTAAAATTTTGAGCATTTACTACTCTAAACTGTGAAGTTACTATTGCTGTCATTTTTCTAATTCCCGTTGTTTATACATTATGTTGTAGACTTATATGTTATGCTACTCATACCGTTATATCTATTTATATTAGTTATAGATGTAGTTGTAAGTAAATTTGCACCATATTCTTTTAATGGCACATTATCTCTAAATTTCCTGGTTGGAAACCAATTGTTCTTTTTGATATTATAAAAGTTATTATCATGATTAATTTCAAAGGTATCTTCAAGCAGATTCATTACTAATTGTAATATCATAGTAGTGTCTTTAGCTCTTACTTCGTCTTGAACACCAGAGCCAAGTCGTATCTCAGGTTCTAAAATATATCCATTACCAGGATTAGTAGGAGTTACAATTGTATTATTTGCTAATGGCGAAGGAACCAATTCTGCTCTTAATTTACCATTACCACTAACTGATACTGTTGGAACTGATGTATAACCACTTCCATGGTTTGTCATAACAATTCTACTTATACTACCGCCAGCCATCTGCGCTACTGCAGTAGCATTAGAGCCACCGCCACCGCTTATTGTTACTGTTGGGGCCGATGAATAACCACTGCCACCATTTACTATTTGTATATTATTAATCGTTGTTGGCTGAAGTAAAAGTGTTGCTGTTGCTTGAACATTAGTTGATAGTGGTAAGCCTAACGCGTTCTTTGATGTTGGGGCATCTATAACTACCTTAGGTGGAATTCTATATTTGTGATTAGTGCTTGCAATACCATGTAAATATATTTTACTTATAGTTCCAGGATTACTTACAGCTGGTATTGTTGCAGCAATTCCTGTATAGCCTGATCCTACATTACTAATAACAAATCCATCTGGTGATAATGAACCATTAGCTGTAACTTTACAAGTAAGAGCTCCGCCTGATCCACCGGTTCCTGTTACTGTAACAGTCGGCCCAGCATAAAGCTTCTCACCATTAACTATTGTTTCAGTGCTAGTATTTACTGGATATCCATAACCTGCTTTAGCAATCTCAGCTGAAAGAATTTTACCAGCATGTGGATTAGCTGAGCCATTTGGTAATGTTGTTGGTTGTAAATTAATACTAATCTGTCCACTTCTTTTAATAAACGCAGATGGTCTTGGTTCAAACATTGAAGCAAACATTTTAACTAACAGAGGAACATCTTCTATTCCAATCACACCAGGCTGTCTGTCAGGCATAGATGATAAAGTTAATCTATTAATTCTGGGGTAACCATAAAAGAATTGTCCTGTGCCTTGGCCATGTTTAGGTCCACCAATATGTGGAACCTCGTACATAGCTTTTGCGCTATCACCTAAAGCCTTTCTTGTTAATTGTAGTAATATTAGAATCTCTCCAAAGAATTTAAATCCAGCTGGGTGAACTAATTTACTAAATGCTGCTGACCAATCTGTTACGTTCCTACCAGTTCTAATAAGGTATGAAAACTTTTGATAGAAGTCGCTGTCTTGTATTTTGATTTCGTCTGATAACCAACCTTTATGATCTAGGTATTGATTTTGTGAACTATCCCAAGCACCTGATGAAGGTATTAAAGTTTTATCCCAAGGTCTTTCAACTTCTACTTCTTCGTTAAATAATAGTCTGAAGAATATTTCAATAGAATCTGAAGCACCTCTAACTTTATAGAAGTCGACTATCTTTTTATAAAGAGACCTTTTATCTACATTAGATAAGTCTCTAGGAATCGCCGCGGCTACTTCTTTCTGCATCATTTCTAAATAGTCTTCTGTGTTCTCATCAATGTCTAATGCTTCTTCAATCGCATTAAGAACATATGATGGACCAGGACCTACCCAGTATTTAATTACAGTTGTTAGAGTAGCTTGTAAACCATTAAAGGTATCATTAGCAAAAACAATTCTAAATGTTTTACCATGAGGAGTAGTATTATTTTTAAGTGACCCAGGAAGTTCGTTACCATTAGTAATATTAATCTGTGGTGCACCACTGCCTGTAAGAGAAACAGGTATACTTTGGCCAGGTTTATAAACAACGCTGTTAAATGTTATATTAGAATCAGTATTATTTTTAATTAATAATGTACTACTTGCTCCTTGAAAGTCTGAAAAGAAATGATCATTAGAATTCTCAGGATCTTTAATTCTAAAAACACCTTGCTTACTTAGAATAGTATCAACAAAGACTTCGGTCTCTTGATATATAAACTCTTCCATATTATTAAATTCATAATATGATTTAAGTAATTCTTTAATACCTCTTTGATTAGACTCACCACCATCACCAACTTGATCTTCAAGAATATTAGTAGGTATGAGCTCATCGAGTCTAAGATTTTCTTTTGTCTTACGCTTACTTGAAGCAACTGATTCGATATAACCAGGTGTTTGCGATTCTCCTCCATATCGAGCCATGTGTTATCCTCTAAGTCTTGATGTAGTGTTATATGATATAGTACCAGTGCTTCCTGATACAGCAATGGAATCGATCTCTGGAGTAATAGTCGTTCTTAATGGATCGATTGCAATCAGCTGATCTCTCTTAGGAGCAATGTCTAAAGAAGCTGGTGTTACTGTAATTCTAATTCCACCTGTTGGAAGAATTGAAGGAGCAAAGTTGTTTAGTATAACTTTACCTGAAGAAGTATTTACACTTCCTGCATCTGTTACGACAATGGTTTCTTTACCATCTACAATTTTATAAACATATACTCTACGTTCATCCTGTCCTTCTACTGCTTCATCTCCAAAGAAATGATCGACACCATCAACTTTAAATGCTGTTGATGAAATAACTGAATCAGTACTACTACCACTGACATAGAAAGAACCTGTAAAGAATAAAGTAAAGTTATTTGCTGTACGAGTTAAGCTAGGTGTAATTGTTTTAAATAACATAGGTCGTACAGTTGAGTTAACAATTGATGGATCAGCGTTATCGATTGCTTTTAATAGTTGTGAATGTCTGAACACTCCATCAAATTTATTGAGGTTATTAAAACTATAATCTTCTACTGTATCACTGACCACGCTAAGTAGATCACTTGCACTTCTGTCAGTCAGGTTGTTATTATATTTAAAGAATACATCTAACTCAAGGTAAGTATAGTTAGGATCAACCATAACCGGAGTAATAGAGACCACGTTCTTGCCTTTTAGTATTGTATTCTTAATTGTATTCTTTTGTGCAGTTGTTAGTGTTTCGTTTTGTACTGGTTTAACACAGACATATACGCTACCATAATCTGGTGGATCATTATCTTCACCACCCCAGGTACTAATCGCATCGATGTCTGAGAACTCTCTTTGAATAATAGCACGATAGTCATCTGTGGTTACCGCTCTGTTCTGAGAAGTAAATGTTAGCGGAGCATTATATCTTATTGACTCTAATGTCTCTCTGTCCGAGCCGCCAGTTGACTTATTGACTAGGCTTATGGAAACAGCTGATGCACTGAATGGTCCGATATTAATATTAGATCCCATTCCGAAATTCGTCGCACCATTTACATCCTTACCATTTGTATACACATAGTCGAGCGTTACGATATTATTTGACTGAGGACGGGCTCCAATAACACCATCGCCAAAGAACACTTCGTAATATTCATTTGCATTCTCTTGTAGATGAAAGATACGAGTTGCAGCGTCGACATTGAGTAGCGTCGTATACTTAGTATAGATATCGAATGCTGAAGATAAATCGTTAGCCTGTACACGAACACGTAGCGTAGATGTATCTGCATCCTTATCTGATATCTGATACTTCTGATTGGTTAAATCATTGTCTACTCTAAACTTTAATGTCTTGAGTGTACCTTCTGCGATCTCCACATTATTAAAGGTATATACATTTGTGACTGAATCGATTGTTGCGTTATCTGCAGAGAGAACAATAAACGAAAATTCTCTACCGCCAACAGTTGTGACTAACTGCGTTCCTCGTGCGAGTGTTAGGTTTGCAGGATTATTCGAAGCCTGATCACCAGTGAATCCTGTGACCGCAATATTAACAACTGCACGAGAAGCGAGTTTAGACCTTGGAGTATATCCAAGCAACCTTGCCCGAGAGACTACATTACCACGTATCTGTGCTGAGTCTAAAAAGGCCTCGTTTAAACTGAAGTGAGCAGCCATTGCATTATAGTGTGTATTATATGCTAATACATCTAAGAGTACACTCATACCACTTCCTTCGAAATCATAATCATTAAATGTCGACTGTGTCTTCAGATAGTTCTTAAGATTCTTTTTAATTTGGTCGAAATCTAATTCCGTTACTTTAAAATTTGTTGCCATAATTCTTTACCTTAGTCTTCGAAGTACTAATTCAACTTCTTGTTCTACATCGTACTCCTTTATATTATAGTGTGCGGTTATTCTATATGCGTTATCATCTGCCAGATCATCAATAAACACATTATATAACTCAATCCTTCCCTCATGTATACGCAATACATTCTCTATATTCTCTCTTAATGCAATCTTTGTTATTGTATCAGCAGGTTCAAATAACAACCCTCTCATATTCGCACCAAGTGTAGGAGCAAAAGGTCTATCATAGAAGTTAGATAACAATAAGTTCTTTACTGCATTACGTATTGCCTGTTCATCCTTTGGTATATAAAGATCTTTTGTCTTATCATTTATATAGAGAGATAGATCAAGGTCAGCCCATCCTTTCTTACGAGAGGTACGTGACGAGGTCTCACTATCTGATATAACGAATCCTGCATTGTGTCTATTAACTGTTCCCATGTATCTATTTATATCCTTTTAGTTATAGTTGACAAGGTTCTGGAAAGAAATTTTTCTCGAGAAATTTTTTTTATATAATGCATATCGAAGCAAAACTGAGAATCATATCGAAGAACATGCATGTACTAGCCCCCCGCCACCCCTGCATGCATTTCCCCTCGTATATAATGGCCAATATGCGTACACAGATGCCTCATATATTCTCCGGAAACACTGTACATTTGCTCGAAAGTATGGTATAATATAATAGGTTCTATGGGGGGCAGAGGTAGTACTCATTATGTACCTGCCTTTGGCTTCGTAGTCTGTGCCGTTGCTGGTGTAGGAGAACTTGCCCCACCTGTACCTGGCACTTCTGTATGTGTATGTCCTGTCAGTGTAACACTCTCATCGCCTGCACTCTTCGCTGTAATCTCTTTTTCACAAGTAGTAGCCTCTGTTACATGCAGTGTACCAGTGATTGTAGTGTTGCCATCTATACTAACAACATCGGATACACTATTAATCTCCACATCTCCTGCGTTATTAATATTAATCGTTGTACCACTCGAGTGCGTTATATTAATTCGGTTATTATTTGGAGTGTTATCATACTCTATTAGATGACCTGCCTCTGTTCTATGTACATGATTTGTGTTACCATTGACATGCGCCTCTGGTGGAATATCGGATACGCCTCCTGTGCTACTTGTTATGGTCCCTAATATGATAGGATCCTGAGCGCTCTTGCCATCGCGAAAGAAACCTAGGATCCATGAATCCACCCGGCAACTATGGTTTTTTCCGACCCCTGCAACACTTGCAACATCATTACCCATCATCACTGTAGCCCATGGTAGTTTATCTGTAGGTAATACTCCCTTGTCAGTTGTATGGTAACCAATGCACCTAACACGTACTCTATTCATGTATAATGGATCACTTACATCTTCTACTATACCTGTAAACCATACAAAGTTGTTATCTGGTGATATGAATTGATCTTCTTTACGGTTAATCATTACTCTGTCTCTCCATTCATGTCCATTATATAAGAATCTTTATTGCAATATACGGTCATTTGATACTCTTCGTCAAAAGAATGTTCTATTTGTGTTACAATATGTCTACCGCTTAGCATTTTATCCATCTTTATGTTACCTTTTATTTCACTAGGATCTTGTGTACGAGGAATCTCAAGGTATATGATACTACCAACTGTCAGATTTAGATCGCCAGCCAATTGAATCCGTTGCGTTAATGCATCTAATCCTTGTAGCGTAGCCTGTTGATTCAATAGTGTTGGTGATGATGCGTTTGAATAGTTATTTGATTGAAACGCTTTACTATTAGATGATACATAATGATGATGTGAATCAGTGGCTTCTTTTAATAATACAGATCCAAAGGTAGATGCATCGGCGTAGACCGAATGTTCATTTAAACGTGTTGCATTATCGTCTGCTTTCATCACAGAAGTTGTTACTGTCTTTGTCGCAATATCGATATCTGTTAATGTAGAGGAATAACCGCCGGAAGCCAGTGTTGCAAGTTGCGATAGATCTAAATCAGATGAAAGTTTACGGATTTTCTTTCGTGCTTCTTCATAATACTCTTCGTCTCCTACCTGTGATTTAAAGTATGGAAAATGATTATAGGTATCGTACACTTCGTCATTCAACAAAGATGCATATGAACGTAGACTAACACCATCTTTTGCGGTCTCAAAAAAGAAATATGGTGTTCCTTTATCGAATGTATTACGCATTAACCAGGATATCGCCTCTAATGGATGTAATCTAGGGTATATACCTTCAACAGTATTCTTTGAATCTGTCTCTATGATATGTGTTCGTGCTACTCCAGCGTCTCGTATCAACTCTTTAATAGATGATGCAAGTGTTCCTCCAAAGGGTTTTACCATTCGTTTTGTATGTGAAATGTACATGTGTTCAGAGAATGCTTCTATCTCATATACCTGTAACCCTGGCTTAGGTTTAGAATGATTGTAGATTTCTGCAATAAACACTGAGAAATTGAATTGCTTTTTCTCATTATCACTTAAAGAAGTATGCGTTACACCTAATATAAGCTCTTCACTACCTGTTATCTTTGCAGCTTCAAGGAATGAAACCCCATCTGCAATCACTAGATTAACTGTAATAGACGATTGATAGAGTGATTCTAGGACAGTAAATGAATCGACAAGATCGATTATATTGAATTCCTTACCGCTATTTGATACAATTGTTGCAGTCTTTAACTGATATGAAGAGGGTATAATACTCTTGTTTGTACCTGATTGTATGAAATGTTGATTACTCATTAATCATAGTCTCAAAATCTTCTACGAATCTATCGATATATTGTGGAGATATGACACGTATACTAGATCTTTTCTCGTTTAAATCAAATATAAATGATTGATTGGATTGGTATGTAATATCGTTTATAGATGTACCACCGTTAACATATACACCATTGTCTGTTGGCCTTTTATCTGGATCATTAGTTAAATGCCAATGATGTGGTGCATCTCTATAGGGATATACTTTAAATGTAGCAACACTGTCATTAGAAAGATTGCCAGTAATTATTTCTGAATTGTTAGATACAAGGTCAGGATCACCAACAAATGTACCTGTTATGTCTTTTATTACTAATTGATTAAGGTCAATATCCTTTTTAATTAATGTACCTGTTGGAATAGGAGGTTGGCCACTAGCATTACCGCGATTAAGTATGTTAGCTTGGCCAGTGATTGTTTCGTTTAATCTAAATCTACCTGCAAGTGAGTTGTCAAACGTTGTTACACCAAGGTCAGTATTGGTATTTGTGACAGGGTTTGTTGTAATCGCAATACCGCTATATTCTTCTTGAAGGTAATCTTCCATTACACTACGGCTCATTGGCCATGCTCTCATGCCATCATGCAACATTTCGTTAATTATAAAGAATGTCCAATAGTATTCTGGTGTATTATATAACCTTTGAGATACAATGTCTGGCCTTTCACCATCTTTAATGTTATAGTTTAGATATAATGAAGGGTTATCAATACTTGAGCCTTCAATTCTAACTGATCGATATATGTCAACTACCTGTTGTATGATACCATCACGGTTAAAATCATAGCTTTGTGTTGGAAATTGTTTAAAGAATGACATGTTTATTTACCTCGTATCTGATCGTATCCTTCACCTGTACCATATAGGTCATCACGTGTAAGGTTCTTTGTTTCCTGGAACGATAATGCAATAGAGGTTTCAACCGGTGCACCATCTGCATGGAATATATTTGCAGTTTCATTATATGAAGTTGTTGCATTTACCAAATAACAATCTTGAATAAATGGTAAAAATTTAGATTCATCTGAACCTGATGTATAGAATCGAATCTTAAATGTTGGTGGATACTGCAATGCAAACACTCCTAACTTCTTAGGGTATAGATTCTTTCTGAAAAAGTTTTCAATCTGTCGTGCTTCTTCAGCTTCATCTGCAGATTCTGATACTAATTTAAATGTAAATGCAAATGTACGAACAGTTGTAGATTGAAATGCAATATTTGTAAACGGATTAGATACAATACCTTTTTCTAAACCAGCAGTTGTTGAAAATGCTTCTGCAGTTCCGCCTTTACCTTTAAGTAGATTCAGCCCACCGATTGCAATATCAGCGTCAGTCATTTCAGCTTCTCCAGTACCTGCAGATTTTGCTGCACCAATTGCACCGAGATCTACCGATGTATAACCAGCAGAATCAGGTACTGATATACCAGTTGGCATATAGAGATGTACCTTTCCACCTCCTTCAGGATTATCTTTAGGAAACACCTGAAAAGACATATGAGCTGCAGTGCCGTCATCGATCTGCTTTCTTAAATGTTTTGGAAACGTTAAAATTTTCATGTTTTTATCCGTATAAATAGTAGTAAATAACTTATTTGGTATATCTATTTATATGGCTTACAAGGGTAAATACACAGTAAAGAACAAATCAAAGTACATTGGTGATTCAACCAAGGTAACATATCGCTCTATGTGGGAACGACAGGCCATGAAATGGTGTGAAAGCAATCCTAGAATAGTAAAATGGAACAGTGAAGAGGTTGTTATACCCTATAAGTGCAAGACAGATCAGAAACTACATCGTTACTTTATAGATCTTTTCATTGAAATGGACAATGGTGAATGTATATTGGTTGAAATAAAGCCAAAGAAACATACTGTTGCACCTAAGAAACAAAGAAAAACAAAGAAGTATATCAACGAGGTCACGACCTATATCAAAAATACATCCAAATGGACTGCAGCTGATAAGTTTGCACAAAGAAAAGGATGGAAATTTCAGGTATGGACTGAGGACACTTTAAAGAATTTAGGCATAAAACTACTAAAGAATTGATATAAATAGTATTATGGCTAGTTTATTTAACACATTACAAACAGGTGCATTTAGAGCAGGAGTTCAAGCAAGGACCAGAAAATCGAGTCAATGGTTTGAACGTAAGGTAAAAGAATTAGGAGATGTATCACCAAGGACGGTCCTTAAAGATAAAGCCTTAGACCCTACAACAAAGCCACAGATTGGCGATATGATGATGTACTTTTATGATCCTAAGACCAAAGCAACCCTACCATATTACGATAGATTCCCTCTAACTATTATGGTACAACCAGCTAAAGGTGGATTTCATGGGTTAAACTTACACTATCTTTCACCAAGAGTAAGAGCACAATTCCTTGATGAGTTGATGGAATTAGCACCAAAGAAAATGACAGACAGTACTCGTTTAACCAAAATGAGGTATAAACTACTGACTGGTGTTGCAAAATACAAAGAGTTTCAACCATGTTATAAACATTATCTGATGGGTCATGTTGCATCTAGGATGTCAAGAGTGCCAATGCCAGAGTGGGAAATCGCAGTATTCTTACCAACTGAACAGTTTATGAAAGTTAAGAAAGAATCAGTATGGAGATACTCAAGGAAACAATACGCAGGATAATATATGTCAATAGATCAATTAAAGGCTACAATAAGTAAAAAAGGTGGATTATCACAGGCCAATAGGTTTAATGTAATGTTCACACCCCCACAAGGATCTCTTTTAAATAGTGACCCTGCTACTCTTATTGGTGGCTTGGCTTCTGGTGGTGGACTCTCAAACATTGTAAATGATCCTAGGGATATATCACTCCTTGCAGAATCAGTTAATCTACCAAGCTCACAGATAACTACACTTGACCATATTGCAGAAAGACAAAGCGTTAAGATACCATACGCAGTAATACAAGAAGAAGTCACTATGACATTCTTGCTTACCAATGATTATTATATTAAGAACCTGTTTGATAAATGGGGTCAATCAATTATTGACCTGGAAACATACAGAGTGGCTTATAAAAAAGATATTGTTACAGATGTTGTAATACAGCAACTGAACAAACAGAACATTCCTATTTATGGAGTGAAGTTGGAAAATGCATTCCCAACAACAATTGGAGGTGTTGCTCTTTCAAACGAAACGGCTGACACACCAAACAAACTGACCGTGACATTTTCATACGATAAATATATTGTAGAAGATGGGTTAACAAGTGCTATATCCGGAGCCGGTGCTGCACTTGGATTATAATTTATATTAGGAGAAATATATAATGGCTTTACCAAAACTGAATAGTTCTAGGTATGAAACAATAGTTCCATCCACAGGACAAACTATAGAATACAGACCATACTTGGTTAAAGAGGAAAAGATCTTAATGATTGCACTAGAATCTAAAGATCAACAACAAGTATTAAGATCTGTAAAAGATGTGATTAAGGCGTGTGTACTTGATGATATTAATATGGAAAAACTGGCTATATTTGATATAGAAAGTTTATTCCTAAGCTTAAGAGCTAAATCTGTAGGAGAAATTGTATCACTTAACTCTAAATGCAGTGAATGTGGAACAGTAAACCCCTACACAATTAACTTAAGCGATATACAACCACCTGAAGTTAACACAAACAGGATGGTAGAATTAACTGATACAATTAGTGTTAAGTTTAATTACCCTAAGGCAGCTGATTTAGAGAAATTTAAAGAAGGTGAATTAGAAACTGTTGATGGTGCTTTTAAATTAATTAAAAGTTGTATTGATGGTATATATGACGATGATAAAGTTTACCCAGCTAAAGATGAAACGGATAAGTCGTTAACAGAATTTTTAGATGGATTAAACAATGTGCAATTTGGTGCACTTACAGAGTTCTTTGAAAATCTACCGGTGTTAAAACACACGATAGAATTTAATTGCGTTAAGTGCGATAAGAAGAACGAAATCGAGTTGAGAGGACTGCAGAGTTTTTTTACATAAGCCTCTCTCACGATAGTTTAGTAAACCATTATAAAACTAACTTCGCGATGATGCAACATCACGGATATAGGTTAAGTGAACTTGACGACATGGTACCGTGGGAACGAGAGATATATGTCGCTCTCCTACAGGAACATATTAAAGAAGAGAACGAAAGGTTGCAAAAAGAGCAACAAAAAAGGAATCGATAATGGAAGAAGAAATTAAGAAATCTGGCCATCATCCCGCCGATGTAAATGGCGATGGATATGTTACGCCAAATGAACAGGAAATGTATTTAGAATTTAAGCGTAAAGAGCTTGAAGATCAAGATGCAATGAGAGACGCTCAAAGAAAAATGGCATGGTTCTCTCTAGGTGGTATGTTACTATACCCATTTGCTGTAGTACTAGCATCGCTAGCTGGATTAGATGAAGCACAAAAAACTCTTGGAAGTATGGCTCCAACATATTTTGTAGCTGTTGCAGGTATTGTTGCAGCGTTCTTTGGTGCACAGGCTTACGCTAAAAAATAGGAATAAAAAATGGCAGAAGATACCGGTAAAACAGTTCCAGGATTATTAACCGAAGTTGTTAAAAAACTAGAAGAGGTTGATAAGACTCAAGAGACTACTGATAAATCCATTAAGGACGAATCAACTAAGCAACAAGCTTTGTTACAGGTAGGTTTAAACATGAATGCTGATCAGGTTGCTGCAGCTGAAGCGTTAACCGTTGCTTCTGAAAAAAGTGTACAAATCCAAGATCAAGTTAGAGATGCAGACCTTGCTAAAAAGGGTAAAGATGCAGAAAACGATAGAGAATCTGGAAATATCTTTAGCAAAATGCTTGATTACCTTGAAGGTATATTCGATAACACTATTCCTAAAGCTGAAAATATTACATTCGATGGAATAGGCCAGGCCGCTGGTGGATTTATTGCAGCTATTGGTGGTGCACTTATTGGATTAGGCGTAGGTATTGCAGCTGGTCTTTTAGGTAATGTCAAATTAATTCTTGGTGGTTTTACCAAAGTACTTAAACTTGGATTTACTAAACTTGGTGCTTCTTTGGCCAAAGCTTTTCCTAAAACAGCCAATCTATTAAAAGGTATTAGAGCTTCTATTAGTGCTGCTGCTAAAACATTTAAAAACTTCTTTAAAGATATACCTAAAGCCTTTAAAGCTGGATTTGCTGGTTTAAAAACATTTAGAACTTCAGTAGGTCAGTTTGGTAAGTTAGGATTCTTTGGTAAGTTAGGTGCTCTCTTAGGTAAAGGAGTTACAGCACTTAAAGCTGTAGGTAAATTCACTGGTATTACTAAAGGATTTGCAGCTATTAAAAATGCATTTACATCATTTAAAGGCGCTGTCGGTGGTATTTCCAAGGGTTCTAAACTACTTGATCCTATAAAGAAATTTCTTAAACCTATAACATCAATATTTAAAACATTCTTTACAGCGTTTAAATCATTTGGTAGTGTTATTGGTAGACTATTCCTACCAATACAAATTATAATGGGTATTGTTGATACTGTTAAAGGTGCTATTAAAGGGTTTACAGAACAAGAGGGTGGTCTTGGTAAAAAGATTATGGCTGGTATATTCGGTGGATTCAGTGGACTACTACAAGGATTAATTGGTATGCCCTTAGATTTACTTAAAGACGGTATTGCATGGTTAATGGGTAAGTTTGGATTTGATGATAGTGCTGAAGCCCTTAAAAGCTTTTCATTTAAAGATATGATCGGCAAAATCTTTGATAAAATTAAAGGAGCAGTATTTGGTATTATAGAATGGTTTGGAACACTATTTAGTGATCCAATGGGTGCACTTAAATCGCTTGCTAGTGGTGTAGGTGATATGATGAAAAACTTCTATGGTGCTATACTTAGACTTATTCTACCTGATCCAGCTGGAGAAGGTTCATGGTATAATCCAATGAATCTTATTCAAAAGGCTATTCCTGATTCAGTATATGAATTTGCAGGCCTTGATCCAGAGACAGGCGTAAGGATTCCAGAACCAACTGATCAAATCGAAGGAGCTGGCCCTCAAGTTATGACAGGTGAACAACTTAATGACACATCTACTGAGAACCAAACTATTAAGGAAGAGTACACTAAAGAAATAGTAGTACAACAGGTTAATAACCAATCCAATACAACTACTACTACAACCTCATTCAGTAATACTAGAGGTTCTAGAAAACGTAGAGATCTAAACCTAGCCAATCAGTAAACAAAAAAAGGGACCCGAAGGTCCCTAAAAAGCGGTCTGGTTTACGATTTATCAGATTCGCCCCAAACTCTTATTATGAGTTTGCCAATTTAGCAAAATAGCTGAGTGTATCTTCATCATCAGAAGACGCTTCTGCTGTAGGTGCTTCAGTGGCTGCAGCCTCAGGTACAAACTCATTCGTTGTAACTGATGGTGCTGTTTCCATATAGGATTCAGCAGTTGCTCCGGCAGTAACCCCAAGAACTTTATTCAACTTGGCTTTTAGCTCATCGTATGTTTTATAGTTCTTAACGTCAAGGAAATCACTCAAAGAATGTAACTGTCCGTATACATCTTCTAGCATTCCTTCATCTCCACCATGTAGTGCAGTTGGTGCTGCAAACTCTGACTTATCATAGTTTACCCAACCTTCTACTTTACGAATCTTAATTTTAAAATCCGCACCTTCCCAGAAATCGTATGGATTTACTGGTTGCTCATCTTCAAATTGTGGTTGCATAACATCCATAATCTTATCAAAGATTTTCTTACCAAATTTATAAAGGAATACTTTACCTTCATTCTCTGGGTTAGATGGATCAGACACGACCATAATGTTTGACACATAATGTAAACGTCTTTTTCTATCACGAGCGGTAGCTTTATCTTCATCTCGACCAGTATTCCACAGTTCTGAATTCATTTCAGAAACTGGATCTTGCTGACCAACAGAAGTTAAAGAATTTTCGATATACCAGAGACCAGTAGGGCCTTTAAAGCCATGATCCCAATATCGTACCCAAGGTAAATCCTCTCCCTCTTTCTGAGGTAGGAACCTGATAACGGCATAACCATTACCCGCTTTATCCCTTTGGGGTGCCCAAAATCTATCGTCGCCGTAACCCTTTGATTCTGACTTTGGTGATGACACAGCTTCAGCTGCTTTAACGAGTTTGTCGATTGACGAGCCTCGTGAGCTCTTTAAGTTTGCAAATGACATAATATTTCTCCGTATTGCGTTGTATTAAGGTCTAAGACCTTTTCTGTTTTATCCACTTTATTCATAATATATATCTATTATACCATATTTCTATGGTTTTGTAAAGGACTTTCTGATTAATTGTGTACATTTACCAGAGTCGTACTTCACGAAGGGTTGATACTTGGTAACCTTTCGGAATATACCAGGCCATGAAATGGTTTCTGTTATACTCTTTTGGGCACCTTGCATAAACCCAGTTAAGGAATTAAGAATAACTACCGTTTGTAACGATATCTCTTCTTGCATCCAAAGCGTTATAATCAGAGGGGGTTGATTATGCTCTTTAACGATTAATAAATCATCAAAGGTTAAATCGTTGCTCTCTGAATATTCTGCAAGTGTATTTATATCAATTGAAAACACACGATGCAGTGATTCTTTTATTCTTTTATGCTCAAGGTAGTTTCTTTCACCATCAGTATTAATCATATCACCAACATATGATACATCATTAACAAAGTTTGCAATGAGGTATTCAGTGATATCTTTACCGTAGTGTTTACCTAATTTGGCAAAGAAGAATTTGTCTCTTCGTTTAAAAAATGATTGAGGTTTAACTGAGGTTTTAAAATTATACTTTATGGCATCATAGCCATCTGTCTCAAAGTGTAATTTTAAAGACTGATATAACTTATAAACATCATATGGATCATTCATTCTAGATAGGTAGTTTATTTCCCTTCTCCGCTTCAATGAGGTTTAAACCTGACGCCTCGGCCTCTAATTTGGCCTTAAGTGCATCACTTAGTAATCTCTTAATATTACTATAGTCCATCCCTCTTTCTTCTATTACATAAGTCATAGCGTCTATATAACTCATATTGTTTTTTGCGACTAATGTTTCAACTGCTGTAGTGAATCGTTTTTTAGTCATTATTTTCTGTTCAAGATCTATCATTATACATTGATGTCTCCCACCTTAAGTAATATGCAGTCGGCATTAATTCTACCATTAGGTTCTTTAATCACTGTAGTAAAAGTATCCCATACTTTCATTGACTGAATGATTGTTTTGTTTATAATAAGAGGTAGTGCCTCATCTGGTTTTCTAAGTTTTGTCTGCTTACTTAGTGCGGGATTAAAATTCTTAATAGATGTACCCTTAACTTCAAATCCCTTAGGTGAATCGGTTACGTACATTGATAGAGCTCTTGTCTTAGTGTTAAATACATATAAGGTATTTTTACCTGGGATCATTACTGGATTAAGTGATGTGCACTTATACTCAATGTCAGATGGTTTATACTTAAGCTTTGCAACTTGTTGATCAGATGCCTTTGGCTTTTTAGCCCTAGGTATTTTAATTGTTTTATTATTAGCCTTAAGTCTATCAATATCTTCAATAGTCTTTTCGAGCAAGGTAATCATTTTTTTCTTATTACCTTTAGTGATATGTGAATAAGCCTCTTCAGCCTGTTCGCATGTCTTGTTATATGCATCACTGATACAGTCGAGTTCGAATTCCATTCGTTCTCTAAACATCTTTATTCCTGCACCTTTAATTTTATGTGTGGCTAGTAAACTATATGCAGGGAATTTAATATTATCAAACTCACCATCCATCCATTTGTCTACGACCATCTCATCAAAATCACCCATAATAGTTTGAGCAATTTTTGTTTTCATTCTTTCTGCAGGTGATATAACAACTTTAGCAGGTTCAGCTTTCTGAATAGCAAGTAGTTTTTTACCTTCTTTAAGAAGTTCAGTTAGTCTTTCTTTAATTCTATCATGAACTGTATTGCCCTCAAAGGCAAATTTATCTAATGGTAATCCAGCATTAATACATCGTATATTATTACCAATGCCTTGATTAAGTTTCCAGTTTTCTACCTTTTTAAGTGCTTGGATATCTTTCTTTGAAAACCCTAACACCTTTTCAGCGTATAGTATTACTGCAGGAGCATTACTTTTCGCATTATTGAAATAGTTAAAATAGTTAGATGCTTTATGATAAGCACTATTTAACTCTTCCTTAGTTTTAAACTCAACACCATGATAACTAGGTTCATCACCTAAATATTTGTCTTCTAGTGAAGGTCCTCTACGCTTAGCTTTTGCCATTTAATACTCCTTTTTTAATAATATAACCATTATACCATAGTTTAGATATAATGTACAGTGTTTATTCACCTGTTCGGGTATAATCCTTAATACCTAAAACATAATTTTCAGCCGCACTCTCTGCATACCCTTCGTTATGTTCTTTAAACCATTCAATTCCTAATGCGTTATCGTTAATATACATTCTAATACCAAAGTGATGGTCAGAACCAACAGTTCGTAAAACTTCTGCTTTACGATTGTTAAACTTTCCGTCACCATGATAAGAACTTAATAACATGTATTCATTTTTCATTTGTTGTTCTCCAACATTTCTTTTAGCTTGATGTATGTTAATACCCTAATTTCATCTCTTGTCAAATCTGGGTATTTTTTTCTTAATTCTTTACGAACTTTATGCTTTTTGTCTGAGTCTTGAATCAGTAAAATAGCACCTGCAAATACGTATATAAAAAATACTATTCCTACTAGTGATAATACAGTTGATATTACTTCCATTTTATTTACCTATGTGTTTAACGTCACCCTTTGGTATGACTTGATATGCACCTTTATTATATGCTGGTGCGACTGTGAATTTCTTACTCTCTTCGAGCTTCCAGCTTTGGTCTTCTACCTTACTGTTTACTGGAGTTAATGGTGCAGAAGGGTAGTGTTGTGTTTCCCTTACTGCTGAATTTTGTTTTGGTGTTGACCAATTAAAGTCGGCCATTGTTTTTGCCTTGGGCTTAGACATAGATTTGGTCTTACGTTTTTTGCCATTAGGTCCATATCTAAGTGATCCTGCATAAAAGTTAGTTACTGCCATTTCGTTTACCCTCATACAATCCATTAAACAATCGATTGTTAATTATGTGTGTCATGTTCTCTATATCACTTAACACTACATTCTGTGCTTGAACTTGTAAGGCTACATTATCCATTGCATTACATAATAGGTCAACACTTTCCTGTAACCTATCTACCTTTTCGTGTAGAACTTCTATCCTAGCTGCCATTACACATTTCCTGGTGCTTCAATAAGCAACTCTGCCATTGGTTTTTCTTCTGATACTACGACGAAAGTTCCATCGCGGAATTCACGTGTAACCAATCCTGAGTTATATGCCTTTTCGACATATCCGTCCTGTCCTAAGATGTACTCAATTTGGCCTGACCATTTTTCAACAGCCATTTTACGTCTTTGGTACTCTACTGCATCAGTGTACTGTGTCATATGAACTCCTTCCTAATTCTGCTAACCTTATTAGCTCTCTTAACTTCTGATCCCAGAGTTGTTTAAACTCTGGATTTTGTGCTCTGTCACGAGCTGTTCTAAGAGCTATAGCTCTCTGTATTGTTCTATTAGTCCCAGTCATTTTTCATCTCGTTATATACATCCATATAAGAAGATCCTGCGATATAGCTTTGAATGTTTTCTTCGCTGTGATACATATTTTCTGGTGTATTACATTCGAAGGATGATGGTGCTTTATCACCAGCCTTTGCTACTTGCCTGGTGAGCTTTTTGTGCAACTTCATAGCTGCTTTTGTTTCGGCTTTAATTTGAGCTTTACGAAGATCCATTGTGTGTATTACACGTTTGATTTCTCGTTTTTCCCGAGCCTTTTCTGCTGCAGCTTTAATGAGTGCAAGTCTATTAGTATCTTTCATTATACCCCTCTTTTTCTATAAATATCTTCTACATGTTTTTGTGCATCTTTGTTCATAAAACCAAATTCGTCACATTTTCTATATTCTTTTTCATACGTTAAGACATAGTCCATATCATCACAGTAACTACAACCAGTAACACCTTTGTCGCAATACTGGTTATCATTTTTAGCATCTTTACAGTTTTTCCAATCTATCATTATATATTCCTTATACCGCTTTTAACATTGATAGTGGACAATTCCAAAGACGACCGTTGATTTCAACGACTGCTTTAGTACGTTTGATTTTAGTAACAATACCTCTTTCAGCACCCGACCTTGAGTCGACGATTACTGGTGCACCTACGCTGATACTGTTTTTAACATTAAGTGCCTTTACTGCACGTAATTGTTTTTGTTTAATTTTGATTAATTCAATAACCTCGTTCATTTCTGAAGTTGATGAGATTGAATCGATTGCATTAATAATAGTTTTTTTCATAATGTAGTTTCCTTATCAAGTTTTTATTTTATATGTATATTGTACCAGGTCTTTAGGCAAATGTACAGTGTTTTCTGCATTTATTTGCAATTTAAATTTCTTCTATAGTAATCCTGTAGCTTTTTCCATTGGTGTCGGTGCATTCAATAGTCTTTCGAGTTGATTGCATCCAACCTTCTTTATGAAGATCCATCTTTACTCTGCCTACACTATCTATTAATCCATTAGACTCAGAACAATCTTTATCAAGACCAGGTTTGATTATAGTGTGAGCGATGTAGTCGCAATAAGCCATTGGAAAAGCCATTATGATTCGTCCTCAGCTCCGAACATTCTGGCCCAGCATGCCGGTGTACATCCAGAGATCAAAAACTCTCTTTGATCTACTGTCGCTTCAGGCATTGCGTCCTGAATGAGAGTACCATTCTCCCATAGAGCAATTTGCTCTAGAGTAGCATTGATTCTCATGGTGTGGCTTTTGCCAGTGACGGGGCTTGTTTTTTCGCATAAAATCATAATATATTCCTTGTTTGATTAATTTATATGTATATTATACCATAGTTTTTGGTTAAATGTACAGTGTTTTCTGCATTTATTTGCAATTAATTTTACCAACACGTACCAAATAGATATTCTTCTCTGGCATAAGCTTCCTTTTCCCAGGGTTGATTGTGGTACTGATAGTTACGTGGCTTACGACCCTTCCAGGATCCACTGTAGCCGTCCAGTTCCCCTCGTAAATATTGTTTGGCATGAACCATCTCATGAGCCAGAGTTTGCATCATCTCGGCCGTTGAGTAGGGTTCTCCTTCACAAGTTTTGGCTATGTTAATAGTTATGTATCCTTCCTTACGATCACCCCAGCAATTACCCTGGTTACCATCGTCGAGCTCTTTACTAAACCTGACGATAATCGCCTTAGATCTCAATCTGTGGATGTTTAACGACCTAGATAGGTTCTCTAAGTAGCCGTATATGTACTTTTTGTTCTTTATTTGACCATTAATCTGTAAATAAATCATAGATTTCCTGATTGGTTAATATAGGTATATTCTATCATGGCTGGATCCAAATGTACAGTGTTTCTTTATACTTTTTTGTTATATCCTTATAACTCTTTATAACTAAAACGCCGCGGCGAATACGTACATTTCCTTCTCTGTATCGTACACTTCCTTACCATTTGGTAACCACACCTCACGGTTCTCACAGTCGATTCCGACCTCATATCGCCTACTAGCCTTACTTTTGGCGAATAACTGAATGTCCATAATTTGTGCTAAATCGTACCACAATTTACGACCACCTTTACTCTGGCATTCTCCGGCCTGTAGAGTGATTCCTAACTTCTTAATTATATAGCGATATGCCTGGGCCGCTATCCCTCTACCTGCATAAGATTTATCCAATTTGGTGATATCTACATGCCAGGCCTTAAATTTGGTCCTTGATAGATTTATATATAGAACCCTTTTTAGCCGTTGTGGTGACCTTCCATGGGTTACAGTTGGATCAACTACCTCAATTTCCATAAAACCGTCCATAGAACGGTCTACGTATACGTGGAGACGCCTAAAAGATCCTATTTTTTCCCAATCTTCGTAGGTCGGTCTACTGTCGAAATACCCGAGCTTTTCGCTCTTTTTCATGTGGATTCGATCCATTCCCTTTCCTTATCATTTAATATAGGTATATTCTATCATTACTGGATCGAAAAGAACAGGTTTTTCTGCCGTTTTTTTATACTTTTTAGTTATAAGGTTATAACGAGGGGGAATATATGGTTATAAGGTCCTTTTTACCTTTTACGGTAATTTGGCCAATTTTTGTGCATTTTAGGCTAGAGGGTAACCTGGTGTAGGTATCCCCAGAAATGATGGTTTTATTATCGATATATTCCTTTCTGGCCGCTGTGGCCTCTAATCTCGCGGCCAAATTTACGGCGTCTCCAATGACCGAATAATCGAATCTAGACTCACTACCCATATTACCTACAATACAGTCACCCGTATTAATACCAGTTCCGACGTTAATAGGGGGTAATCCCTGGTCGCTATATTTCTTTCTAAGCTCGTCGGTTTTCTTTTCTATATCTATTGCTGCTCTTACTGCCATTTCGGCGTGCCTTTCACATTCCAAAGGAGCATTCCAAAAGGCCATAATACAATCACCCATATATTTGTCTATGGTTCCGCCATGGCTTAAAATTATTTTGGTCATAGCATCCAGGAATTCGTTAATTAATACTACCAATCCTTCTGGATCATTCTTATTTTTATAGTGTTCTGATATAGGAGTAAACCCTACGATATCCATAAAGAGGAACGACATCTGCCTTCGCTCTCCACCAAGCTTTAATAGGCCTGGATTTTTCTGTAATAGGTATACTTGTTTAGGATCTAAATATGTCTCAAACTGTTTCTTAATCTGTTGCCTTAACATATATTGTTTATAAAAATTATTAAAACTAGCTGATGAAAAGACTGTTATATATAGTAATAGAAAATAACTAATATCAAGGAGAATTCCCCATTCATTCCAGACGTATGCAACAGAAGCTCCGATCGAGATCGCAAGCCCAGCGAAGAGCATGGCTGATGAACGAATCGAACGGTAATATACAATATAGACTAAGAGTCCCGAAGCAATTAGCATTACCAGGATTTCAATTAAATCCGCCCAGAGAGGACGAGATATCGATATTTCATCCATTATTGACTGGATGGACGCAGCTTGAATATGATGAGCTGATTGAAGACCAGCAGGAGTTGGAATCTGAGCCGCTAATCCCTTCGCCGTCAATCCAATTAGAACTGTTCGGCCCTGAAGATCAGGTAGCTTGGTCCCGACCTCTATTTCCGTAAAAGTGTAATTATGGTTAATCCAGAATGATCCATTAGGATCTGTAGTAATTCTAAATGGCCTAATAATTATTTCTTCTATACCTACATCGTTAACCTTTACGGTATAAGATAATCGTTCGTTAGATACTCTAAGAAGTTCTAGTGCAAACGATGGGTATAGTTCCTTATTAATTTGACTTAACAAAGGTATTCTACGCACTAATCCATCAACTTCTGGCATACCGTTTATTAATCCAGTGCCCCATGCACCTTGTTCTATTTCAGTTATATTTGTAACCAATCCTTTATATCTTATAGCCCAATCTAATGGATCACCTGTACCAAATGTTGCTGAACCTACATAAGGTGCTTTAGTGCTTCTTCCTCGTTCATCTGCATCTTGAGATAATATAATACCATTATCGTTTACCCAAGAAGCAAACACTTCGTCTCCACCAAATCTATCAGCCTCTGGAAACATTAATGTAAATCCAATTAATCCTGCATTAGCGTTTCTTAGATCAGATATTAATTGTGCGTAAGTTTGACGAGGGAATGGATATTGTCCTAATAAACCTAAGGATTCTTCTCCTATATTCAGTAGAACTATATCTGATTTTTTTTCTGGAATGGTAGAGATATATTGATCAAAGGTGTTTAATCTTAACTGCTGAACAGGGCTAGGATCGATTACTCTTATGGTTATAAGAATAAGCGATAATATTATGGTTGTCCAAATCGATGTTATATATTTCATACGTATATATCTATATAGAAGCTTTTTCGTCTATTTGGAAATCCGTACTTATACCAAATAAATCGGGAATAATAATAATTATTCATTATTGATTATGTTTTCTATGGGCCTGTTTTTTATCCCAATCTTTAAGAGCAGTTTTAATGGCATCTTCTGCAAGAACTGAGCAATGTATCTTAACTGGAGGTAGTGCAAGTGACTCTGCAATATCTTTATCCTTAATATCCAATGCTTCAGTCATTGTAAGACCTTTCAACATTTCAACAAACATAGTAGATGAAGCAATAGCACTACCACAACCATATGTCTTAAACTTAACATCTTCTATAATATCAGTATCTGGATTAACCTTAAGGTCCAATTTCATTACATCACCACAGGCTGGAGCTCCAGCTAATCCGGTTGCGACATTAGGATCGTTTGGATCAAATCTACCCACACCATGAGCAGCAGGGTTATTTAAAACATCATTGAATCTCTTTACTACTTTTTCTGAATATGCCATTAGCTTAATCTCTTTTGAATGTATTTTACTGCTGCATAAATTGTTAAACCATATACTGCAAATATTGTTAAAGGAACTGCCATATTAAATATTACACTAATATCTAAGAATAGCAAATCTTTTGTAAAGTCGATAATTGCTTCGGCGTCACCTTGTGCAGGTTCGATATTTCCTTCCACAGTATATTGCATATCGTTATCAGTAAGCATTAGGTGAAACTCTTCCTCAGGAATACACATCATACTCTCGGGACATCCTTCTTCGCCTGGGTATTTTGTTCCCACAGGATTTCCAAACATATCTAATTCCATAACTAATCCTGAGTTACTGATGTACTACAACCACCGACTGTCATGCAATCGACTGATATAGTATAAGACTGAGTACCACTAGTACCAAATTGCAATAATGTTAAATCTGTTCCATATAAACCATCAAGAGTTATATTTGCAGTATGTGGTGTATTAGTTCCTTTCTGACGAATAAAGACATCATTGTAGTCATTGTATATCGTCAAGTTTGTAGTTTTTGCACCATTGCCTTGTTGTTTTATTTGAACTTCGTTATGGTCACCTGCTAAATGTAAATCAAAGTTATGTCCATCAGATGCATTCCACTGATTGGTTTGTTGGACTGCTAATTTGTTATAGTCACCGTACATAGTAATATCTATCTCATGACCACCATTCTCATTTCCATCGTGACTCCAATCTAAATTTGTTTCAGAATCTAGTGCATCCCAAGTAATCCCTTGGCCAAGTTTCATTTTATTACCAGTACCACTAATCTCATCGAATATAATTGAATTGGGAAGACTAGTAGAACTAGTGTTGAATTGAACCAAATACATACCTAGACTTCCTGCTGTGATGTATGAATTAGCATCTAACATTTTAATTTCGTTACTATGTCCGATTTGGTCAATTCCTAACTCAAAATTATTTCCTGACTGTTCTATAGTTATTGTATTATCATCTGCAAAACACATTAATGGTAATAATAACATACCTAAAATAAATATTAATTCTTTCATTTAATTCACCTGATTTATATAAATGAGGATATCATCACCCTCATTTCCAGTTATTAGTCCGTCCCAAGTTGGAGTTATACCTTCTAATGCAAAATTACCTGCTGCACCTATTTTAACTCTTATAACACCATTAACATTTCTGTATAGTACTAAGTCTCCATCTTGTAAAAATACATTAAACTGTGATTCTTCGTTAAGTCCTCTA
>Ga0213861_10000262_pt1 | contig 44978 bp, 89 predicted proteins | sample PICome_4_FD_160110 | JGI IMG/M metagenome (GOLD analysis project Ga0213861, IMG submission 160110) | Coastal seawater microbial communities near Pivers Island, North Carolina, United States - PICO131 | ecosystem: Environmental > Aquatic > Marine > Coastal | place: USA: North Carolina... | reverse complement strand
AATGGAGACTATACACTCTCTCCTATCCAAAAAGTGTTCGTCCGAACCACCCGCTAAGAAGCTTAGTCTCCACTTAGTGGGTTTTTTTTGCTCTTTAGTGAAAATAATTGAAGAAAAGTTTGGATATATCAAATATTTGTTGTATATTTACTATGTAATAAAGATTGAGAGATAAATAAAATATAAACCTTAAAAAACAAAAATCATGAGAAACTTTAATTTTTACAAAAACGAAATAGAGGAAATAGTAAAGGAACTACCTTCTAACATTAAGGAGTGGGGTGTATCGGAAATGTTACTCCATTCAGCCGAGGGTTCCTATCTTCGATTGAATTTAAACGATGGAAGAGATATGTTTGTTCTGTTCTACGAACTTTTGGAAGAAATATATAAGAACGACGAAGAATTTAACAACGATGAGTACTATGATAAGTTCTTTGAAGAAGTTATAAAGAATAGTTCATTATGGGAGTTATCTGAAGATATACGAGAACTTGCTATTAAATCAAGATACAAACTTTAAAAATAAGTGATAAAAAGTTTGGTAAATCCAAATATATTCCGTATATTTACTATGTAATATGAGAAAAGAATTTGCGGTACATGAACTAATAAGTAAAGTAGCTCACATATACCCTATATAAGAGAAGAATATAAAAGAATAACCTATATGAATAACACTATGAAGTATAAACACAGAAACTGTATAATAGAACTTACTCCTACTGAACTGTATCCAGAGCTAGTAACTATTGTACAAACTCCTAAGTTAAGAGGAGATTTCCTTAATAGGAGATACTTAACACTCAAACACGCTCACAAGCAGATAGAGCTTTTCGAATCCGAGAGGCTTATTAATTCCAAAACTCAATATGTGAAATCGCAACTACAAGATGTGGTTGTAATAGAAGAGTAATCCCCCCCTCCCCCATAGGGGGTAGGTTTCTTGTAACTGAGGAAAAAGGAAAAAGAGCTAGGAGGGGTCGGGTGTGTTTTTATATCGAGCCTGGTTTTTTTACCTATGGAAAAAAATAGGGTAGTACCCACCTGTGGGTAACATGATATGTTAAAAAGAATAAAATAAAGATATGAGCCTCGAGCGTTATCACCTCACCTCAAGGTTCTCTTTTACGGGCAAGTGGTAGAGTGGTGATACGGTGGATTGCAAATCCATATACATAGGTTCGAATCCTATCTTGCCCTCATAAAGTAAGAGGTTAAAAATTTTAGATAAAGAATGAAAGAAGAAAAACATTGGTTAGATACACCACAAACAATATTCATCCAAAAGATGATTACTAAGATTGAAGGAGGAGTATGGAACTTATATAGTACAGATACTTCTCGTGGGTTACGCCATATTATTGAAAAAGGGTTTTATACTCCTTCTCAGAAGAGTTGGTTAAGAAGTATGAGAAAGGATTACATTATATCGTTCTGTATATAGTGTATCCTTATCTATACTATGTGAGCTATTTGTATTATTAGTGTTACCAGCGTTTAGTTCGAGGTTATGAAATTTATGAGAAAAATTAAAATATGGATAAGAGTTCTTTTTTGGGTTGTACCTAAAGAGATAAGAAGATGGCTAAATAACTTATACCTTGAAGAAACATTTAAAAACCATGAGTGAAGAAGAAAGTAAATTAAAATCATATTATGAAATTTTGGGAAGGAATAGAAGTAAAATCTAAAGAATGTATTTATTGTAAAGAAGAAAAACCACATTCCGAGTTTGCAAAACACCCTACTAGATTTGATGGTATGGATGGTAGGTGCAAATCATGTTATAAAAAAAGAGTAAATGAAGTTAAACAAATCCGTAGACATGCTCCACCAATGACAAAATCATGTCAATGTTGTGGAAAAAATACTAAACACGATAATCCTAATTACAAGCAAAGTAAATTATGCTTAGACCATGACCCAATTACTAAAACATTTAGAGGTTGGATATGTAAAGAATGTAATATGGCAATTGGACTATTGGGTGATAACTTAGACGGAGTTAAAAACGCAATTAATTATTTAAAAAAACGAATCCCATCAAATAGTAAGTTAGTAAAATATAAAAGATATGAAGATGAATAAAGGAGGCTGGGATTTTGAAAGAATAATAACATATCTGTTAATATTATCTATAACATACTTTATCTGGTCTTGGATAATAGATACTACATGGAGAATGTGTTGTGAATAAGTTTATAAAATGTTCTCAATGTGAACAAACATTCTCTACGGGCTATGATTATAGGTTACATTGGGAGAAGAGACATTTTTATCCTTATCTTAAAACAAATTCTTTTGATTTTAATCAATCGATATGGGATTCGAGAAAAAATAACGATATAGATAGATTAATCAAAGAAATATCAAATAACCTATGAGAGTACGAGATATAAAGTTTAAAGATTTAGATAAGGTTTGGGAATTACTAAACCAACTCAAGTTTGTAGAAACTACTCTTGTAGATAAAGGAGAAGCTTGGAAGAACTTTAATGGTGAGGGATTTGTAGTAGAATCCGAGAATAAGATTATTGGGTTTGGTTCTCTTATAGTAGAACGAAAAATACGAGGTTACAATTCTGCTCAAATAGAAGATGTAGTTATTGATGAGGAATATAGAGGTATTGGAGTTGGGGAACTTCTTATCCGAAAGATGGTAGAGAAAGCTTGGGAAATGAGATGTTATAGAATATCCCTTTTTTGTAAAGAAGAGTTAATTGGATTTTATACCAAGAATGGATTTCAAGTAAACAACGTAGTCATGAAACAATGGATGGAATGAAAAAAGAAATTATAAAAAAAGGTTATATCTACAAATGGGATAACATTGTTGATGATATTCATTTGGATAGAATTAATGATTATTACCAAATGTTCCAAGATAACGAAATTAATGAAGATGGAATATTACCTTGGTTTGAAGATAATGTAATTTATTGGCATGCGTGTAAAGATACTCAAATTCATGATGATGTAAAAATTTGTAGGGAACGACTCACCGAGGCTGTAAGGAATTCATATGATAACGAATTACTTGTTCCAAATACTACCACAATTGTAAGGTGGAAAGAAGGTAAGGAAATGGTGGCTCATAAAGATAATGGTTATGCGGATGATAAAGAAACTTTTGAAATGAGAGAATATACTGCCGTTCTTTATGTTAATGATGATTACGAAGGTGGAGAAACATTTGTATTAGAAGAAGGTTCAGATAAAGAGGTAATATCTTACAAACCAAAAAAGAATAGTATGTTAGTTTTCAGAAGTGATGAATCCTGCATACATGGAGTAAAGAAAATATTAAAAGGAAACCGATTAACCCTAAGTATGTGGTTTACATCAGATAGAAAATTTATAGAATTATGAAAATAGATGAATATAGAAAAAGTGAAGGTAATAGATATTACCTAAAAGAACTTAACCAAGAATCAGGTAAGTTGGAGTGGGTTGAAATTAATCTAAGTAGTAGTACAGAGCCACTATATGTGGAAGGACCTAATGAAAAGATAATTAACCAACCTCGACACGATTATTACTTTACTCGTGCGGATGATAAGCCAGAAGAAGATCCTGGTATACAATATGAGTGGGTAGGTTAGTAAGAAAAAAATTAGTTAAATTAAAACAAAGTAAACATGGTAGATTATTTAATGTCTTATTTATTAATAGGAACGGTATGGTCATTCATACACACAATACGATTGGGAAGTGAAAATGTAAATCGAGGTTATCAGGTTAGATTATTATTATTTTGGCCTATTACTCTAACCGCATGGATTATCGGTTTTATCGAAGCATTCAATAATACTTTTGGAAATGATGATAGAAATTAACGAAGGAGAGTTTATATCATTCTGTTCTGAAACAGATGTAATGTTATACAATATGGGAATCGAATCAAGAATCTCACCACTATTTGGTTGGGATATGATTATTGAAGAAGTTAACAAAGAATAGCAAAAAAAGTGATAAAATGTTTGGTGGTCTCGATTTTTTTTCGTATATTTACATTGTAAATGAGTGATAATTATGAGAAAAGCAACCAAAAAAAGAGAAGCGGCAGTTAAAGCTGTTAAAGACATGAAGAATGTTAACGATGGTAGAGATACCAAACCTTCAAAATCAGGTTACTGCCATGAAACATGGAATTGGTATTCTGAGAGTTGGGATGTATCTCCTTCTTCATTACTAAGTAACCCTATGAATAACAAACTTGATAAGTTATTAGGTTTGGATACGGTAGATGGAATTAATCAATATTATAAACAATAAATTTTAAAACTTAAATTATGGAAAAAACAAATGTTAAAAGTTTCGGACCTATTTTAGATAGAGCTGAAAAACTGTTAAAAGCAGGAAACCTTAGAAAATCATATGATTTAGCTCTTGATGGAATACAAGAATGTTCTCAAGTTCATCGTATGTTAAATGAGTACACCCAAGGATGGGATGTTAAGAAAGCTTTCGATTATAAAAGAAAGTTCAAAACCCAAGGTAAATCACTTACCAAGTGGATGGAGGATTTATATAATGTAATTGAATCGAGTGGATGTGAACCAATTCAAGAAGATTTCGAAACTGATATGATTCAGTATGATGTTTACGGTAATGTAATTCCTGCTCACTTAAGAGAAGAAAACAAAAACTCTTAGTTTGTAGTTTTGCCTCCGTAGCTCAGCTGGCTAGAGCAGCTGATTTGTAATCAGCAGGTCGTGGGTTCGAGTCCCTCCGGAGGCTCTAAATTATAAAAAAATGAAATATAAAATACTATTATTAACACTATTAATCATAGGGTGCCAAAAGGTACCACTCGATGAAATATCAACTCCAATAGGAGGTGGTACTACTATTACCAAGATATATGATTTTGGTAAAGTATCTAAAAATTATAATCAACCACATCATTTAACAAGACAATCTCAATTAAGTATAATTAATCCACATAAGGTTATGATACGAAATGGAGTTAATTGGGTTAACCCTGATATGACTGGAGTTTCATTCGCAGATTGGGATGGAGATGGTTATGAAGATTTTATTGCATCCCCAATGTCTCAACAAGGTTGGACTGAAAACGCAGTAGAACCTCAACTATATTTATACGATTCTATTATTGGTGATTTCAAATACGAAAAAATGGAATTCTCATCGAATCAAGGTGAAGTTGTAAATAGAAGTGGTCAAAAGTATATAGGAGATTTTGATAACGATGGCGATCCTGATTTATTATATGGAGGATATTCAGACCACAATACTGGCGTTTTTGATAAAGTATGGTTATTAGAAAATAACTATTCTATTGATGGTACATTCAAACCACACGATATGTCAATGTTTATCACTAAAAACGAGGTATCTACTATTGATATAGATAACGATGGTGATTTAGATATAATGGCTCCACAGTTTGATGAGTATTATAGTATAAAACCTGTTATGTTAATAAACGATGGTAACTTCAACTTTCATATTGATGAATCTTATTTTGAAATGATTGAAGATGTTAAGATTAATCACGCCTTTTATAGTTGGAGTGATGGTATGGGTCAGATATTTCAGGATGTAAATAAAGATGGTCACCTCGATATACTTTGGAACCAACCATCAAATTGGTGGAATGATGATGATTCTCAAGAATTAAGAGATGTAATACGAGGTAGAAACAAAATTATATGGGGAGGCACTAACCCATATTCAATAAACGATTTTACAGAATTACCAACAGTAGAAGGATATCAACTAATTGATGAAATATTGCCATGGGATTATAACAATGATGGTATAGATGAAATAGTTGTAATTAGAGATAATGCAACAAGTTGGGATGATGCATTCACCCCACCTAATAATAGGTTTTATATACAGATTCTAAAATTAGAAGGTAAATCGCTGATTGATATTACAGATGAGATGATTGAAAATTATACAGGCCAATACACTTGGGGAATGAAGCCTGTTAGATTTTTAGATTTAGATGGAGATGGATATTTAAGTATGATACGATTAATACCCAACATAGAACTTAGTAAAGAATTCGAATGGGAATTTAATGGTTCGTTAATTAAAAGAATTAAATGAGATACACTAAACTAGATTCTAATAAATTAAAGTGGATAAATACTTTTTATGATACTATATATGATTACTATTGTAAAGGTAACGACTCGGTTTATTTATGGAAACTTCAATCAGAATTGAAATTTCTAAACTACATGAAAACTGCAGGAGAATATACCTTTGAAGATGCAGATAGATTAAACTCAATGAAAAGTTTATACCAACATATATTAAATGAGAAATAACGCAACATTCGTAACCAAAGAACAATTGAAGTTTTTAAAACAAATGGATAATTGGTTAGCTAATGAACCTTGGCAATCTGAGGTAGAACTTAAAACTGCTATGGAAGTTAGAGAGATGATTACCAAAATAGAAGAAAAGGGTTACTACTATGAAGGTGAGGCTGAATTACTCAACTTAATGAGAAGTGAGTATATCGAACATACAAAAAAAACTAAAAAGAAAAGGTTATGATGAAGAAGTATAAGTACATATCAACATATATAGTTTCTTTATTAGCACTGGTTCTTATATGGAACATAAGTCCAGATATTAATAAAGAACCTCAGTTAATGGAACAAATCTCAGAAAATGAAAGAACGGCTGAACCTAAAATAGAGTACGTTCAAGCCCCGAAAGGAATTTTTGGATATATTAATGAGATACTTACAACCGCTATTGGATTAGTAAACCTAATAACATTCGGTTATCAAATGAAAGACAGAAGAAAAAGAAAAAGATTATGACTAAGTTAATTTGGGAACTATATAATAGAAATGAGATTTCAATGGAAGTAGCAAACTTATTATTAGACAAACACTATGAGTAAAATTTTATATATGGATGCAACCATACAACTTTTGGGTAAAAAAAACCAAAAAAAGACTCAAAAACTAATTGATGAAAATGAAGTAATTCATACTGATAGTGTATCCTATTTATCGGTAGATAATCAACCTACCAAAATAAGAAAAACATTAGATGGCAGGACATTAGTTGAGTTAGATAAACCAATGGCTTTGATTGTAAACACAACAGTTCCACATAAATGGATTTTACAAGATACGGAAACAGGTGAAATTTATCGTGGTACTACTGAACATACTATTGGTAAACAATGGGAAAAAATTATAGAGATAAATGAAGATTAAAAATATACTATCAGTAGGATGTTCCAATACAGTTGGTGTAAATCTTGAAGAAGAAATCGATGTTTTTGATTACCATAGACCACATTATGATGGTTTATTAGGTAAACAAGTTAAATTATATCGATATGAGAATAATTTTTCTACAAGATTAGCCAATATGTATGCAGCGGAGGTTAATAACTTAGGTGTAAGTGGTGCTTCAAATGAAAGAATTATCTTTTCTGCCGTTGAACAGCTACAAAAACCATCTATTCCTCCAATCGATTTAGTTCTTGTAAATCTATCTGGTCAAGCTAGAATGACTTTTGAACATCAAGAAAAGTTATTTGATATAGATTTATCTTATGAAACCGACCATTTAATGGAATATGCTGATATTGGAGTAGAAGGTTGGAGAGATTTCGTTGATTTTTATAGGAATAATTTATTCGGTTCCTATACAACTAATGAAAAGCAACATAATTTATACACTTATATTGTGAATTTCTTAGAAAATAAGAAGATTCCTTACATTATTACTCAAACAGTACCAACAGAATTCCAAATAGAGAACTATACAGATAAGTGTATTCCCATAACATTTGATGAGTTCAACGAAAAAGCTAATAGAAAACGAGCTAAAGGAAATCATTGGTTATCTGATTCACATGAAGCTTGGGCAATTGAGTTACATAAAGTAATAGAAAAACACTATGCAGATTAAGAACCATAACATATTTCCAATACAAGTACATACAATCCAAAGCGATATAGATACTACACCTATAAAAGAACTTATTGAATCATGGACTAGTATTTTAGATGTGGATGGGTTTCATTATGGAGAAGGAACTGGAGGTCTACAAGGTGGCGGTGAGATAATAGAAAACGTAGCGTTTGATGAGTTTCATAAAGTACTAAATACAACTATACCTAAATTATATAGAAAGGGTTACAACATAATATCCAAGTGGATTAGTATTTATAATAAGGGAGATTATAACAAGATACACAATCACCCAACCCCTCAGTACTTAAATTCAGAATTAGTATCGGGTATATTTTACATACAAACCGAACCCAATGATTCTAAACTTGTAATACATTCACATCAAAATGTAGGAGATACAGAAGAGTTCGACCCAAATGAAGGGGATATTATATTATTTCGTTCATCAACATATCATAGTGTAACCCCAAAAAAGTTTGATTCAAAAAGAATCTGTTTAGCATTTAACTTAAAATTAAATTAATTATGGAAAACATCGAAGAAGTATTATCCGTACCATCAATTGGAGATAGCTATTGTTCTTATAAATACAGAACTATACCTGCTTATTATAAAAACACAGAAAATATAGATTTATTCTTTTCTAATTATTAATTATGAAAAAATGTAACATTTGTAATCAGAATAAACCTGATTTTAGATTTAAGAGAAATAAGAAAACTTGTAAGAGTTGTGAAAGAACTTGGTACAATGGATTTCTTAGATGGTTGGTGAAAGAGCGTAGGTTAACACCAGCTGAAAGAATGGGTAATAGATTGGGATATATGGGTTCAGCTTTTATCATGAGCTCTCCCTACCTACTCCCCTACGATAATATAGGAGCATACACTTATCTGATTGGAGCTATATTATCTCTACCACAAGTATGGTTAGCCAAACAATGGAATTTAGTAATAATTAATTTTAACCTATTAATTGGCTATGGGTTATATCTATTTACATGAGAGAAAAAATAATAAAAGCATTAAAAACAGTTTACGATCCAGAGATACCAGTCGATATATGGGAACTTGGATTGATTTATAATATTACAATTAACCCTGATAATAGCGTTAAGGTAGTAATGACACTAACCTCACCTAACTGTCCAGTAGCTGAAGAGTTACCACTTGAAGTGGAAAGAGCAGTACTAAGTGTAGAAGAAGTGAAAGATTGTTATTTAGATTTAACATTTGAACCACCATTCGAACCAAGTATGATGAGTGAAGAAGCACGGTTCTCTCTGGGTATGATGTAGAATATTCTTATGTAATATTTATATACATGAGATATAACCCATATACATGGGAACAGAAATTATATCTAACGTTCGTAATTTTTGGGAAAGTTCTTGAAAATTTAAGACTCATCACTTATTACTTCATTAAGATGAAGTATTATCAATTAAAACAATGGTTATATCAAAGGCGTTCAAAGTAGCGTATTTTATGGTTGTGGTATTAACATCAGTATTAGTATATTTTACTGAATGGCAATATCACTTATTTTTTAAACCCAACCTACAAGAGTATTATGTGGATAGTAGGGTTGAAGAAGATGTGGATGAGGTAATACGAGAGTTATATAATAGTAATGTTCCATTACATCAGTTAGCAAAGGAAAGTTTTCACATTTCCATCAATCCATGTATGCCTCCATTTTATTGGGGGATGGCTTTGGGAGCACTTATTCCCAATGAAATTAGAATAGAACTTAATGATGGTATATTAGACCAATCGAAAGATTTTCGTAAATGGGTTATATTACATGAGTTTGCACATCATTTTGATTTTGTGCATGAAGATAAACTATATATCATGTATCCTTACTTAGAAGGTAAGTACGATATCGCATTAGAAGAACTTACAGAAAAAATTATAGAAAAACATTTGGATAATTAAAATATTATTCGTATATTTGTACTTATGAAACAATGGTATAATACATTAACCAAAATTGATTATGTAGCATTTACAATAACATTTATTATGTTATTAGTTATATTAATTACCGAAGCATGTTCACCTATATTAAATGAAGATAACAACAATGTTTGTATAGAAATATATGAACCGGTTTGTTATAAAGGTAAGTTATATGATAACTCGTGTTATGCAGAAAAGGATGGAGCCGATAATAAAGATATAACACCATCTATGTGTATCGATTATGAACCAGGATATACTGGTGAAATGAAACCATGTCCTTTTTGTCCTTAATATGAAGTGGGAAGATAAAGATTGTTTACATCTGGTACTAATGAAAGACCCATTTGAAAGAATAGCAAGGGGTGAAAAAGTAATTGAATATAGAGAAGATACTCCATATTGGGAAAAACGATTAAAAGATAAAAAAATAAATTACATATATTTTCAATATGCCTACCATAAGAACCCATCTCATATGGTGGTTAAAGTAAATAAAAAACAATTAACAGATAGATGGGAACTCCACCTTGGAGATATAATACATTTCAACAACAATCACATCAAAGGCTTAGAATGTAAAAGCTGGGAAGTGTGGTATAAAGATTTAAACTCATGAACGAACAAAACTTAGAAGATATTGGATTTAAAAAATATCACGATACTTCAGATGAAGAAAATCCATTTTACTATTGGGCATATGATATAAAGGATGAACCTGGTGTGGCCACTTTAATAACTCAAACATCTGATGAAATTGATAAAAAAGATGGGTGGGAAGTTTTCTGTTATGATATTCATACTGACCTTAAATTTACCTCGATAGCCGATGTAATTACTTTCATTGCTGTAATAGAGAAAAATATCACATGATACACTTAATACTTTTACTTTCTTTATTTACTACTAATTTAGAAAGTAGAGCAGAAAAACATTTAACAAAATATTACCAACATGAAATAAGCCTTTCTGAAGGACAATCCTTTTATGATGGTACGATGTACCAAATGTTAAACAATACAGATTTTGTTTACATTGGTAAATCAAGAAGTAAGTTTGACCACTTCGACTACATGGTTCTCTTTGATGAGAACAAATCCATTAAACTAGTAAGAGTATTAATTTATCGAGAAAACTATGGTGGTGAAGTTGGAAGTCGTAGGTGGTTGAAACAATGGATTGGAATCAGTAAACCGAAACATATGGTAGATGCAATTAGTGGAGCTACCATATCAGTAAATTCACTAAAACAAAGTATTAACACATTATTAACAAAGGTATGAAAAACAAATTAGTATTATTATTTGTATTATTAAGCACGTTGGGATATTCTCAACGAACTGATGTAACATCTGTTCCACATGAATTATTTGGAGTATGGCAATCTAATGGAGAAGATGTAAATGAATTTTTAGAAATTGCTCCATCTGCAGATGGTAAAGCAACGTTTGTAAGAAAAACATCGGTAAAGATATTAGCAGCAGGATATATTGTTTCTGTGATAAACAATGAAAACCCAAGTGGACAACTAAGAGTTCAAAGAGTAGATACTTCATTGGAATATGATTTGGGATACTTTATTGGAAATGATACATTCGTTGTAACACAACCAAATGGTACAAGGGCATGGTTATGGGTTAAAAGAATCGATTACTAATGGAACTAATAGAAAAATTACAAGAGAAATTAGGAATTCAAATCACAGATGATTATCCAATTGGAAAATCAGTAGCATTAGAATGTAGTGCATGGAATACCGCAGATGGTTATGAACTTTATGTAATGTGTAATGATGCACAAAACATTGATTGGGATTACGATGTATATTATTACCAACCACCATTTGATGAGGTTATATCTAAACTTGAAGATTTAGAAGAAGGAGATATCGTTTATATCGAAGATATCGAAGAATACTTACCTGAGTATGAGATAGAACAATGGTTAGAAGAAAAAGAGAATGAAGAATAAAGTAGCAGCTTGGGGTTTCGTATTAGTATCATGTATAAACCCAAGTTTAGAAACAGGTTTAGATACATTAAGAGATGAGATAGAAAAATTACAATCACAAGTACAAGTAGTGGATGTAAGTGGGTTAGTAGAAAGCGTAACAGAATTAGAATCCACAGTAGATACCTTAGTTATAGAATTTGATACTTTGGATACAACAATGAATGAGTTACATCAAATGATTACTACATTACAAGAAGGACTGGACAATTTACAACAACAACTTAGTACACTTGCACCTAATGGAACTCTTCAAGAAATCTTAATAAAGTTACAAAGAATACAAGAAGGTATTGATACGTTGGTAGCAAGAGCAGATTATGATATTGATGGAGTTATCAATGCAATTGATGAATGTCCCGATACTCCAATAACAGAAATAAAACAAGTTAATGAAGTGGGATGTTCCCCTTCACAATTAAACAATTAAAGATATGAAAACAATTTACAATATACTAAAGGTTTATCTATTTCCAATTTTATTACTTTTACTTCTATTAGGAGTAGGTACATCATTATTTGCTAACGATTGGGGAAAGACAGGACATAGAATCGTTGGTGAAATTGCAGAAAGACAATTGAGTGATGATGTTAAGGATATCGTATATGATATATTAGATGGAGAATCACTTGCAGTTGTAAGTACATGGGCAGATGAAATGAGAAGTAATCCTAATTGGAGACCTTATGATAAATGGCACTATGTGAATCTACCATTAGATTTAGAATATCCAGATGTGGATGTACCCGAAGAAAATGTGGTAACAATAATAGAACGATGTGTAGCTATATTAAAATCTCCCTCATCAGATAAAGAGATGAAGAAGTTTTACCTTAAGTACTTGGTACACTTAGTAGGAGATTTACATCAACCAATGCATACTGGTAGGTATGAGGATTATGGTGGTAGTAAAATTTATCTTACATTCAAAGGTAGAAAGGGTAGTGATAATAGAACTAATCTTCATGTACTATGGGATAGTAACTTAATAGATGATTTCAAAATGAGTTATACGGAATGGAGTAATCACTTAGAAAACAAATATAGGAAAGAGGTTGTCAAACAAAGTAATACCCTCGAATGGACATTTGAATCGCATTGGTGGGCTAGAGATATCTACAAGAACACGCCGGATGGTTCTTATCTATCATATGATTATGTGTACAAGTATCAACCCGTATTAGAAAAGAGGTTATACTATGCAGGAGTAAGATTAGGAAATCTAATCCAAGACATTTTCGGTAACTATAATAATGAATAACCTATAACAATTAAGAACGGAAACAATCATGGAATCAACACTTATACAAGTATTAGCAGGTTATGGAGGATTAATATGGATGAGTACATCATTCCCTCTATATATCTTATACATACTATGGAGAAACAATTGGAAAGTACTTCATAGTGTATCAGACTCATGGTATGTACTTAAACAAAAAGAACGTAACGAAGAGATACTATTTACTATCTTTACTTACTTCTTAGGTATAGGTACAATACTTCAGTACTATCTTAATCCTATCTTCTTTATAGGGGGTATGGGTTTCTTTTGGGTAGGTACTCAAACACAATTCAGAGGTGAATCCATTAAAGAAACTATCCATTACTTAGGAGCAGTATTAGGTATAGGAGGTTCTCTTATCGGATTATCCCTCATAGGTGTGTGGGTTCCCTTACTCATTATGTTAGTAGGAGGAGGTATAATGAAACTTCTAAAGATAAACAACTTTCTGTGGTGGGTAGAGATACTTGCCTTCATCCTTGTAATCGGAGGATTATGGTATATGTAAGAAGGTGGTGGAGATTATGGGCTCGTGCTTTAGGTTCTAAGGAAGGCTCTACAAGAGAAGCTGATGTAGTTGCTATATGGAGAACTCTGATTGTATTACAAGCAGTTATTACTAATGGGTTTATAGTTTGGAATATACTGAGAAGATGGTAATACTATCAATAAAAAGAAAAGGGAAAATTAAATCTGAACGACAAAATGAAAAAATTTTTAAAAAACCGACACTATCTTAGTGTCTTAGTATTTAAGTTAAAGGTTATTATACTTTCTTTTAACTTTTCTTCTTTAAGTTGTCTGGAGTGTCTATAACTATTGCGTTTTTAAAAAAAATATAAAAAAAGATATTAACAATTGAACAAAGTTGTATATACATATAAATGGACTGATGGTTGGCTTAAGGGTTTGGATAATCCAAAAGCCGTTACTATATTAAGAAAATCCGTTGAACAAGCTAACCGTTGGTATGAAACCGAAATGTGGTGTGATAAGGAAATAGGATTCAATATAATTAAAAACCTCGATATCCCATTCACTCGAATCCGAACCACAAAAGAACTTAATCAATATCAGTCATCAAATTGGGGTATAACAAAACTAATCACGATTAAAAACCAATTACATCCTCACATCCACATTGATATGGATACGATACTTCTCAAAGAATTAAAGTTCGATACATCAAAAGATATTATATGGGGAAATGCAGAAACAAGTTTAATTTACGGTAAAGGACACTATTCCTCATTTAAGCACATATACGAACGTTATGTAAAAATAGCAGAGAAATATGAACCTAACTTATTACAAGAAGGTGTTTTTGATTTTTCTCACGCACCGAACAACTCATTACTTATAGTAAACAATCCAAAACTTATAAAAGAAACTATTATTGAATTACAAGAAAGAATAAAGCCATACTATAAAACTAAGTTAGGTGAGTTAAATATGTTTATGGAACAATTTCTGTTTATGAATCTTTGCAAATGGAATGGTGCTAATGGGGCATATTCTCATACCAATCACGATAGTAAATTAGATTATATGGAACGTAAGGGAGAATTTCATATTTCTGATTATAACAAAGATTTAATTATGAGTGGAGAACTACCCTTTAGTGATTTCGAAGAAAATGGTTGGTTGCATTTTGAAGGACTTTGTGATTATTCTGAATCTGAAATTAAACAAATACTTGATAATATAAAATGAATATAATTTATACATGGGTAAAAATGGATGAAGATTCTCATTCCTCGAAGGGATGGGGAAATAACTTTATTGATATGGCTATGATATCAGTAAGTTCTGCAAACCAATACAACCATACTAAATTATATTGTGATGAGGTAAGTAAGAATTTTTTTATTAAACATAAAATACCGTTTAGTGAAATAATCGTTTTAGATGAACTTGAGAAATTTGATTCACCAAATTGGGGATTTGCTAAACTCTTATCTATGAAATACGAAAAAGGAAAATATTTACATATTGATTTGGATACCATTCTTACCAAAAAACCTATATGGAGAGATGATTCAATTACATATGGATTTTATGAATTAAAGTTTGGATTAAGGCATACTCCATTTAGAGAGATAGAATATCTATATCATAATTACTTAAGAAATTATATCAAACACCATAAATCAAAATATACAGATGAAAAATGGGATTGGAACACAATACCAAATAATTGCTATATGATGGTTTCTGATTTCGATATAATTAAAGAAGTTATAGAAGTGTTACATAAATTTGTTAAACCAATAATAGGAAAAAACGAAGATACCCTAAATCAATACATGGAACAATATCTTTTTTATAAGTTCTTAAACGATTCAAAAGTTAAGATAGGATTTGAATCTGGATTAGATGACCCTAATGCAATCCAACTAAAAGATAAAGAAGAATTGATTATTAACCCTGATTACTTAGATACGTTTATTAATACTAAAGCCAGATTCTTTCATTGGCCAATATATAACCAATTTTCTACTTCAGAGATATATCCATTATATAAAAAGTTATGGGATAAATTTGATATAAAACACAAAATGATTACACCAACACCAAAATCAATAATATAATATGGATGACTTTAACGAGGATGATTTAAATGAGTTCGAAAAAACCAACGAACGATACCAACATTTTAGAGAGATGGAAAAGGAAATGTTAAAAATCGATTTAACTCGTGGTAGTGTAATGCCACTAAGTATTAAAGATTGGAAAGATATGTTTGGTGAACCTACCAAGGAAGATTTGTTTGATATCACACAAGCATACATAAAACAATATCATGACCATGGGGATGAATACGTTCCTATACTCATAGATGCATACAGTATATCTTGGGTTAAATACTTATTAAAGTATAATGAAGAAGTTGAAGAATATGAACTATGTTCTATATTTAAATCTCATATAGATTCTTATAAAGAAATATTTGATGTATGAAAGAAGAAAAAATAAACATACCACGAATGAAAGAAGATTTGATTGAATTGAACAATCAGATTGATATTTATCTAAAGTTAGAATCTGATAATAGAGTTGGTAAATCTTATATGAAATTAATGGAAAAAATTATAGAGCGTAGAGATTTATTAAAAAGACAATTAACCGATATGGGAGAACTATGAGTTATATAATTGGAAAACCATGTGATGGTGTTTGTGATACTGCTTGTGTAGCAGTTTGTCCTGTTGATTGTATTCATGGTCCAATAGATATTAATGGTAGAGGTGCAGAGGTTGAGGGAATGAGTGAAGAAGATAAGAAAGGTAAGATGTTGTATATAAACCCTGCCGAATGTATTGACTGTGGTGCCTGTATACCCGAATGTCCTGTTGAGGCAATATATGCTGATGAAGAAGATGCGATTGAGAAAGATGGTACGGATGAGTATGTAAAAAAGAACTATAACTTTTTTGGACAAGAATGGAAAAAGTAAATACACTACATCACTATGGTGATTCATTTGGTACTTGGTTTAATCCTGATAGACCTAAAGAATGTGCAACAGTTGGTTTTAGTGAGATTATAGCAGAACATTTCAAATTTAAACACAGACACAGAGCAGAGGGTGGTTTATCAAATTACATAATAGTATCTCGAATTGTAGAAGATATCTTTAAGTTTAAGAATGGTGATATGATTCTTATCAACTTTAGCTTTTTTCATAGATTTCCAATAATGTTAAGACCTCTTAAAGATGGATATATTACATCATTAAGTCATAGTATAGCATCACGAGGTGGTAATGATATAGAAAAGTTACCTGAACCATACCTACAATATAACCTAATCCATAGAACAAATTTTCAAGAAGAAGAGTGGAATTTATTATTTCATTCATTTATTAAACCTGTATTTAAATCATTGAGAGAACGAGGTATTAATATAGTTGTATCTTTCAATAACCCTATACTAAACGATGAAAGTGAGCAAAGACCAATTGAACGATTCTTACATGGGAATCTTTTAGAATCTAATGATATAACAAGATTTAATAGTGATACTCCTTTGATGAATGTATTTACAACCGATTATATTAGATTATTAAATCTACGCAAATTACTTAAAGATGGGGAGGATGTTCATTATAAATTTGGAAAGCAATCAGTTATAGCCCAGCTATGGGTAGATTATATACAAAATATTCGAAAAATATTTTAAAAATAATTGTTAAAATATTAGGATATCTCAGTTTTTTTTCGTATATTTACATAGTAAATGAGTGATAATATAAAACATAAAACTATGAGTAAATTTGAAATTTGGTTAGATGAGGTAAATGAAAAGAGAAAACAACATTGGGATAAAAACTATTCTTACAAAGAATATACTCCCCTTACTGTTAAAAAAGGACAGAAGTATATGAAGGTGATAGATGAAGGTTCAGTATGGGCTTTCGTTTCTATGTGGGAAGGGGTTCTAAAAGGTAGTTTGATATGTAAAGGAGATTTACTAAAACCAGCTTCGTGGAACTCACCAGCTAAACATAACAGAGGTAATATCTTTGATGGAAGTGATAAATGGAACTTCTTTGGACCTGCTTACTTATAAATAATGGATTATGATTACGAAGATGCATATGAATTGGAATCCGATATCTATGCTAAAAACTTCAAAACTCCACAACAAATTATGGAACATGAACTTTGGGTAGTTCATAAAGGAGACTATAAATCTTATTTAAATTCAATTCAATGGGATACTCCCCCGCCACCTGAAACTGAAGAAGAAAAAGAAATAAAACGAGAAGAACAACAACAAAGGGAATTGGAAAACTCTCCTTTTGCAAAATGGTTTTAATATGACAATAAAAGATTACAAAACATTTTTAAACTCTCTACCAGAAGAGTTTGATGATTTTGAAATAACACATCGAGAATATACTAACATTAATGATGATTCATTAAATGCACAAGAAGTATCTGTTTATTCAGTACACATTGATGAATCACAAAAGAAGGCATGTAATATGCATCAAAAATCCTATGAACTATATCAAGAATTTACCAATATGGAAAAGATTGAAGTTCCTAATGTTAGAATTCCGATGAGTAAATTAGAATAGTATGGATAATATAAAATGGAATTATGTACTACTTGGTGCAATCATAACAACCATAGCTCAACTTGGGGCATGGGCTCAACACAATGTACAATTTAAATACCCAAGATTTGATGAATCGTGGTGGGGTTGGTATGCATTATCAATTCCTTTAACTTATCTATTTATAGCAGCAACAAAATACAATGTTATTGGATATGGTGGAAGTATATGGGGAGCTAGATTCGTAGGGTTTGCCATAGGAATGATAGTTTATGCTATTATGATTCAATGGTTTTTTGGTGAAAAGTTTACAATGAAAATAGCAGTTCAGTTATTTCTTTGTTTTACCATAATATTAGTTCAATCTTTTTGGGCAGAAAATAAATAAGATTTTATTTGGATATCTCGATTTTTTTTCGTATATTTACTATGTAAATAAGTTAAAACACTAAAAGTTAAATTATGAATATCGAATCGTTAAAATCAAAAAGTTTAGAAGAATTAAGAGAAATCTCAAAAAAATTAAATGAATTAATTGAGATAAGAAAATCTGAGGTTGCTTGGAATACTAAATCACAACTTAGAGTTGGTGGTATAGTATCTGTACCACATGGTAAGTTAAAAGGTAAACAGTTAAGAGTTGAGAAAATCAACATCAAAAAAGCTGTACTTAGTATATTAAATGAGAACTCCACAGTTCAATGGAATGTTCCTTTATCAATGATTGAAGTTCAATAATATGAAAGTACTAATCAAACCTCAAGTAAAAAAACCTTGGTCAAAAGAAATGTATGATTACAATGACAAGGTAGCTGATTTGATGAAAGAAAACATAATCAAATCAATTGTTAAATACCAAAATAATTTTGATAAACTCAACGAACTAATGGAGTTGTGTGGTGGTATCAAATATGGTGATGGATATACTATTGATGACCTTTACCACGATGTTCACCATGAAGTTGAAACTGTTCAAAACTATTGGTTACACGAAGAATACCCATATGCAGTTAAACAAGGATTGGTTGAACCAGTTCTATATGATTTTGTAGGTTATGACAAATAGTTGGTATTATAGAGAAATGGGTAGTAGAGATAAGAAAGGTAATCTTAAGTACTACCAAGTAAGAGTTACTGATTACAAGATTGATGATTGTGAATGTCCAGCAAGGTCATTTCGTTCTTATCAACCTTGTAAACATATGAAAAGATTAAAAGAAAAATTAACACACTTAAGTATATAGTAAATTATGGCAAAACAATTAAAATTTGATGTAGAGGCAAGAGAATCCTTAAAGAATGGATTAGATATCCTTGCAGACGCAGTAAAGGTTACATTAGGACCAAAAGGTAGAAATGTTCTTTTACAAAAAAAACAAGGAACACCACACATCACTAAAGATGGTGTTTCCGTAGCAAAAGAAATTGAGTTAGAAGATGTATTTGAAAACATGGGTGCACAATTAGTTAAAGAAGTTGCATCTAAAACTGCTGATGAAGCAGGTGATGGTACAACTACTGCAACTGTTCTTGCTCAAGATATCGCAAGATTAGGATTTGATGCAGTAAACAATGGAGCAAATCCAATGGAACTTAAAAAAGGAATCGAGGCTGCAGTTAAAATTGTAACTGAAGAACTTGGTAAACAAGTAATTGTTGTTGGAAACGACATTGATAAAATAAAACAAGTTGCATCAGTTTCAGCAAACAACGATTCTATTATTGGTGATTTGATTGCAAACGCATTTAATAAAGTTGGTACTGATGGTGTAATTACAGTAGAAGAATCTAAAGGTATTGAAACTTCAATGGAGTTAGTAGAAGGAATGCAATTCGATAAAGGATATGTATCACCTCACTTTATAACTGATGTAGAAAAAACAAACGCAGTTATGGAAACTCCATATGTTCTTTTATATGATGGAAGAATTTCTTCTATGAAAGATATCTTACCATTACTTGAACAAGTATCACAACAAAACAAGTCATTGGTAATTATTGCAGATGATTTAGAGGGTGAAGCATTAGGTACATTGGTAGTAAATAAACTTAGAGGTATTCTTAATATCTGTGCAGTTAAATCACCTGCATTTGGTGATAGAAAAAAACAGATGATGGAAGATATTGCTATTCTAACAGGTGGTACGTTCATCACTTCAGATGTTGGTTTAACTTTAGAAGATGCAACTATTGATATGTTAGGAACTGCAGAGAAGATAACTATCGGTTCAGATTCAACTACCATTGTAAATGGTGGTGGAGATGGTAATGCATTATCAGATAGAATAGACCAAATAAAATCTCAGATTGAAAACTCAACTTCAGAATATGATACAGAAAAACTTCAAGAAAGATTAGCTAAGCTAAGTGGTGGAGTTGCAGTACTTTATATCGGAGCTGGTTCTGAGGTAGAATTGAAGGAGAAAAAAGATAGAGTAGATGATGCATTACAAGCAACACGAGCAGCAATCGAAGAAGGTATTGTTGAAGGTGGGGGAATTGCACTATTAAAAATTCAAGATACTCTTGGAGATTCACCTGAAGATGAATCCGATTCATTTCAAAAAGGATTTGATATCATTCGAACTTCATTAGCTTCACCAATATCACAGATTCTTAAAAACTGTGGTGTAACTGAAGGAACTGTTGTTGAGTATATAAAACTAAATGGTGGTGGATATGATGCTAAGAATGAACAATTTGTAGATATGTTTGAAGCAGGTATCATTGACCCTAAGAAAGTTACTAGAGTTGCAATTGAAAACGCAGTATCTGTTGTAGGTATGATTCTTACAACTGAATGTATGGTAGTTAATAAACCGGAAGATAAAGAAGTTATACTTCCACCGATGCAACCGATGATGTAAATGAAAACTTTATTATCTGGTAGTTATGATTTATATATTAATAATTCTTGTAATTTAAGTTGTAAGAATTGTAGTGTATTAGACTATGGTGGTAATGTAACAATCCCAAATCTAAAATTAGATGATGTAAAAGAAATCATTTCAAACCTCGAATCAAATAATTTAATAGTAGATGAATTAAAAATTGTAGGAGGTGAACCAACGATACATAAAGATTTCAAGGTTATAGTGGATTATGTATCTACTAAAAGAAATTGCTATAACACTTTAACTTTAGTAACTAATGGTTTACGATTTACTGATGATGTAGTTAATGTATGTAAAAACTTTGATATAATACGAGTATCTGAATACAACGAATTAGGAGATATAAAATATCATATAAAAAGTAGTCCAGTTTACAAAAAGTTAATTAAACATTCAAACGTTTTATTTTATCCAACGAGCACCTTTCAGATATATGGAGAAAAGGGAGGAACTGAAAGATTTGGTAATACTGAAGAAGATTCGTTATATACTAAAGAGCTAAACTATGAAAGATGTTGGCAACATGAAGAGTGTTTAGCACTAACCAAAGAAGGTATATATCGTTGTGTAATCACAATGAATGAACGTATTGAAGTTGTAGAATGGAACTCAGCAGAAGATGTTAATAAGGATGAACCATTAAATAGATGCGAAACTTGTTATTGGTTTCCAAGAGAAGAAACATGGTCTAGCTTAAACATTAAAAAAGATATAAAGAATTACGAAAGAGCTATAAGTATTTTAGATAAGACTAAATTAATTTAATTGGAAAAACCCACTTTTATGAAACTATCAAAAGAAATATTTAATAATCTTGTAGATGAATTATCAAAAACACCAACTGTAAATAAATCAGAATGGGAAAAAAGAATTTCATTGGTAAGTGATTTTAAAAAAATAGAGGAAAATAATAGTAAGATTACAAATACAAATTTAACACATTATTCTTTTAGAAATAAAAATTTAAATAAAATCATATCTGAAATAACTAAAAGAGATATAAGGGATGCAATAAGTTTACATATAGTAGAAGCAGAACCACCAGCATCTACAATTCCACATATAGACAAGAATTCTCAACTAACTTTAAACATTTTACTTGAAGATAATTTTGAAGGTGGTTATATTCATATCAATGGTGTTAAAATAAATGGGTTACGAAAAAAAGGAGATTATCTTATTTATAATGGAAGCAAAGAATCACACTCAGTTACATCCGTAACAAAAGGAAAAAGAAAATCTTTAGTGGTTTGGTTTTTTGATAATGATAGAAGTTTGATTTAATTATTATGTATAAAAGAAAAAAACTTTGAATATAAACAAAATAGTTCAATTTAGATTATACAAAAATAATCTACGTCCTCATAAGTTTGATAATAGATATTGGTTCAATACCCTATCAATAGATAACTTTTCCCAAAACTTAAATAATATAAAGAAATCAATTGAGTATCATCATGAAGATTTACAATGGGAAGGTACACCAACTACTGAAGTAGTTTATGAAAGATTGGAGTTTGGTTCACAATGTCATTTATGGATGTATGAAGAAAAGTGTTTGGGATGGCATTGGACTAATACTAACTGTATAACTGTTGATTGGAAATCTCATTATCAAGATATAGAAGAAAATGAAATTTATATTGGAGGAGCTTTGGTAAGTAGAAAATACAAACCAGATAGAGGTAATTCTGCAATGATTTTTTATAGACAAGGATTTGAATATAGTTTTGATTTAACAAATACAGACACAATGTATCTTTACTCAGATGACTGGAATAGAGCATCTGCACAATTATGTTATAGAAATGGTTTCACTAATCATACTTTTATAAAATAAACATGGTCACCATATTAATAAAAAATACTAAATCCATTGGCTTAACTAATATCTTATTTCACAATACTAAAATAGATAGTAATAAAAATACAGATATAATAACATATAAAGATACTCAATATAAAGTTACTTGGGATGTGGGTGGTGATGAACTAAAGTATGATTATTGTTTTTATTATCACGATGTATTTTATGGTAATCCAAATTATAAAGAACATACACACACGAATATATTAACATTTCATGGTGAAAAATATAATACTATTGGATTATTTAGGAATGATAAAACTCGTAAAATATCTAACAAGTTGGGTAGTGGATATATATCTGATGATATTAGAAATAAATTTTTATTAAGCCAAACCCTATTTGTATGGAACGAATATGCTGATATACGGATATGGAAAGAATATGAAAATGTACATCACAAAATAAATCATAATTACAAGTTAGGACTTTTCTTTAGTAGAATAACTGATTATAGGAGTTCATTAGTTAATAAGCTAAAAGATAATACTGATATTTTTATAAATCAGTTTAGCTTATTTAATGATTCAAAAAAGATAAACGGGGTAACTCAGCACAATATAAGAAAAGCAATTAATGATTTTGATAATATTAAATTACTAACAGATTCCAGCTTTCCATTAGATTTTTTCTTTAAAGTTTTACCCAACACAAAAGCAGTATTAAACATAGAAACATTAGAAACCAAAAGTAATTATAACTTTTTAACTGAAAAAACATATGGACTGATACTAGGGGGTATTCCTTTTATACCAATTCACACATTCATACTTGATATGATACAATCAATAGGATTTAATACATTACATCCATTTGATACTGAAATTAGAGAATTTGATAATTCTATTAAAAAAACATCTGAGTTTATTAAAACTTATTTAGAAGATGAACCAAATAATTACTACAAATTAGTAACATGGGTAAATCAATTAAAAGCATATATGCTAAGTAGATTATATTCTGAAAATTCATTATTGGATAATTTACGTTTTTTTAAAAAAGAAACATCATCTTTATTGTAAAATAATTTGGATAATTAAAATATTATTCGTATCTTTACAATCTAAAACAATTAAATTTAAAATTATGAATAAAGTATATGTAAGAAAATGTGAGAGGTTTACCCAATGGGAAGCTTCTGAACCAATCGAGGTTGATGTAGAAAAACTTCGTAATTGTGTACCTCCTTATGAGGGTGAAACAGAAAAAGACCTGTTAGACTATTTACAAGAAAATGTTTTGTATAACTACGACTGGGCCGAAGATGAAACCAATAAAGAAGTTTATGGTGAGGATGCTGCTTATGATTTAACATTTGAATCTTGTGATATGGAAGTATATTCAGATACTCGTGATAAGTACGCACAAGAGTGGTTGGATGTAGGTGAACCAAACGAAGAGTGGAGAAAGATGGGTAGATTCGAAGTAAGAGAAACTTCAGTAGATAATTCATAAGTTATGGCAATAGATAAAGACAAAGCAAAAGAGTTGGTTAACGATGCGAGATACATTCACGATTCGTTAAAAATATATCTTAAAGATGATAGTATAGAAGATTCTTTATTATTCTTTTGGGGAAATAAATGTATTCAGTTAGCATCTGAACTTTTCAAGGAAGTAAATTATAGAGATATAACTAAGAAACAAAAAGGTTATACTTATGATTTACTAAATGCATTCAAAGAGAAGTACCCTAATTTCGAAGATGAATTCAATAAACAATAGTTATGGCAAATGAAATGACAAGTTTCGTTAGAGTTAAGAAAGCTAACGATAATGTAGTTAAGAGATTAAAAGAAATCTTTACACCAAGTGAAGGTAAGTATGATGTTAGTTCTATTGAATTATTAAATCGTGTTTATGGTACTAATTATTCCTATGAAGCAGATAAAGAAGATTGGGATAGAGAAAAAGACTGGCCTTCAAATGAAGAATGGGAATCTAAGATGGGACCAAAGTGGTCTTATGGTGAGGAGTTCTATATGGATGAAGGTGAGACCGAGGGTTCGTTTATCATCCGTTCAGCATGGTCAGTACCACAAAACCTATTATTCAATATAGCAAAAGAACTTTATACTATCAAAGAAGATTGTTACTTAGTTGGTAACTATGAAGATGAAGGATATGACCCAGTCGGTGCATTCATCTACGCAAACGATTACGATGATATCGAAGATTTAGACCACGCATATGACCCACAAGATTTATGGGAAGATGATACACTTCGTGACCAGCTGTGGGAGGAAAATAGTGAATTAGAAAGAGATATTGAAAAAGCATATTTTGAATATTTAGAAGATAGAAAAAATAACCCACAAGATTACGAATGAGAAAGTTAACATATTTTATATTAGAGGATGGTAGACCTTATGGATTAGAATTCATAACAGATAGAACTCCAAATTGGACAGAAAAACAATATCAAAGACACAGAACCCATATTGTAATGGAATTAGTAAGTGATGAAGAAACAGAAGAAACAGAACCAGTATCAAGAGAAATTGAATTGGGATGATATGACCTATGGTGAGGCATCTCATCATATTGGTAAAAAAACTACTGAAAGGATTCACAAATCCAAAAAAGATTATTCTCGAAAAGGTAAATCCAAAAGAAATTGGAGAGACCATGATGAAGATAATTGGTATCCAGACCAAACATTTTAAATGAAAAATATAATCATAAGTGGATGTTCATATTCCACAAATACAGGTACTTTACCATATGGGGCTATTATTGGAAAACAGATTCCATCGGTTCCGGTTGATAATAAAGCTTGGCCTGGTCAATCAAATAAATCTATATTATCTTCAATAAGAACTTCTATAAAAGATGGAGCTACTGATACTTTATTTATATGTCAGCTTACGCATTTACATAGATTAAATTTATATTGTACTTTAAACGATAGGTACATAGATTTTCAACCTTTATTTGTAAAAACAATACCACAAATAAAAGATGGAAATATAGAATTTGAAATAGATACTAAAAGTAAAATTGCAGGAAGGGTTCGTGGAATTGGTACTTATGGGGCTGCAAAACAAGTAGATGCTAATCTTCCTGAGGATATATTTCCTGAACTTTTTGATTTCTATGAACAATACTTAAAATACTTTTATGATGATAACGAATCATTCAATTCCCTAATGGATGATGTAGATGATATCCAAAGATTGGTTGATACAACTAATAATAAAATACTATTTTTATATTGGCCTCATATTCTTCCAAATAAAGATGAATTAAAAAAAAGAAACTTTATTAACTTTAATAAGAATTATTCTATGTTAGAGTGGTCAACTAAGAACAATTTACTTGATGGTATATCATCTCATTTAAATACTGAAGGGCATACTAAAGTAGCAGAAAACATTCTTAATGTTTTAGATATTAAAAAAAATAGAATTATATGAGTTGTATATACTTATATATTCGATTGGGGGATTAGCTCAGCTGGCTAGAGCGCCTGCCTTGCACGCAGGAGGTCATCGGTTCGACTCCGATATTCTCCACTACATTAACTAAATTAATGTAATTATGATTATGAAAAAAGTAATTTTATTATTTTTGCTTACGTTCATCGGAATGAGCGTAAGTTGTGAAAAGTCAGATTGGCTTTCACCTGAGGATGTTGACAACATTAAAAATCAATTGAACACCCAAATTACGGAGTTACAATTTGATAACAATACGTTGACAACACAAGCATCAGAACTTACAACTCAAGTTGCAACTCTTACAGAAGAGGTAGCAACTTTAACGAGTTCAGTAAGTACTCTGACTGAATCAAACACTACACTAACAAGTTCAAACACATCATTAACTGCAACCAATACGGCACAGTTAGAAACGATTGAAGGTTTGAATACGAGTGTAACTGATTTGACGACTCAAGTGGCTTCGTTAACAACACAAATCGAAACACTTGACGCACAGATTGTAACTCTAACAACATCGAATACGGCGTTGACTGCAAGTAGTACAACTACTGCAGCTGAGATTGCTACACTTACAGCAAGTGTAACTTCTTTACAATCTGAGATAACAACTTTAGAAACTCAAGCTGATGTATTGGCTGATGAGATTTTAACGTTTAAGAACTTTAAGTCTATTAGAGATAAAATAGATGTATTAGTTGCAGCAACGATTGGTGATGCTAATCTTAATACTGCCGTTGATAATATCGATGTTGGTTTAACATCAGCAAGTACATCTTCTACTGTATTGAGAGGATTAATTGCTGCTGAAGCTGATTGGGTTTTTGATAACGCAATTAAAAGTGGTACTGTATCAATGACAACTGCAGTTAGTAGTTTTTATGATACATCGACTGATACAAATGTTGTTAACTTTAGAACGTTAGTTGGTGAACTAACAACTGCATGGAATGCAGCTAAAGAACCGCAATTACTTTTATGGTTTATCGAATTCATTAACGAATACGAAAATCTATAATAGACTGCCAGTCAAGCAGAAGGTTTATGGTTGTACCTCACAACAACCGAATGGCCCGTTCGTCTAACGGTTAGGACGCCAGGTTTTCATCCTGGAAATAGGAGTTCGATTCTCCTACGGGCTACAAATAGCGGGGTGGAGAAGTGGTATCTCGTTGGGCTCATAACCCAAAGGCCGAAGGTTCGAATCCTTCTCCCGCAACTAAAATTTAAATTATGATTACAACAATAGCAATAGTACTTTTATCAGGTTGGTGTATTTTCCTAACAGTAGGAATATCAAAACTAACACAAAGAATAGAAATTTTACATAAGGAAACTAATAATAGAATTTCAGTAACAGACCAACAGTTACATCTTAGAATCAATGATGAATCAAAGACGTTAGAGTCTAAGATTAAAGAAGTAAAAACTAATATGGTTAGTTTACTTAATCAAAAATTAGATGATGAAATTGATGATGTTAAAAAATTGATTCCTCCTACTAACGATGAGGTAATAAAGGAAGTTCAAAAGATGAGAGAAGATTTCTTAGCTCTAAGACAAAACTTCTAATATGATAGGAGAAGTGGCAGAGCGGTCGAATGCACTGGTCTTGAAAACCAGCGTACTGAAAGGTACCGGGGGTTCGAATCCCTCCTTCTCCGCAACTTTAAAATAAATGTTTAGATATCCAAACTTTTGTGGACCAGTAGAATATATAAATAAAACTCCATATCAGATAGTGGCTAGATATCCCATAACACGAGTTAAAGATGCACAGTTAATTAAAGATTGGTTAGATTGTGATACTATATTCAAATCAAATAGACAAAATATTTTTATATTTTGTAATGAAATAAAAGATGTGGAATGGGAAGTTATATAAAAAAAATATTCATAAATGGATGTTCTCATACTGAAAAAGTATCAAGTGGTAACTTGGGTATTGAGTATGGTAAATATTCAAATGTGGATGATAGAGGATTTACATCTAAAAATGATTGGATAGAATATTCAAATTCCATAGGAAAACAATATAAGTTTAAAGATAGTTATTTTAACTCAACTGGTGATGTTTTAGATAAATACGAAGCTATCTTTAAGCTAAACCATCGTTTATTAATAGATTGGGCTCAGCATTTTTATTTTTATAATAAGCTTGTATTAGAACAAGATACAGTATCATACTCTAATCACGAATTTCAAAAAAATCCACGTCCATCAATATATCAAAAAGACTATGAAGTTTTAGATAAGATAAAAGATACTTCATATATCCTTAACTTTGGTAAATCAGGCAAAGGTAATGATTATATGTTTATGGAAACTATTAGTACGATTGAACAATTAAAGGATGAAAATAAAAAACCCGAATTAGCGATAATACAACTATCGGGAATGAATCGAAGGATGGGAATAAAGCCCTCTGATGAAAATATTAGTGATTTGTATAGTGTTGATGGTTCTCATCTTTTTTTTGCTACACCATGGGATGTAACTGATTTTAAAGAATTAGCACCTCCCCCAATTGGAGAAATGACAACCGCATTTAACATATATGCTTTACAAGAATATTTTAAATCAAATAGTATAAAATATTTATTTTTAAATTATTTCCCATTTACAGATATTATAAAAAATCAGTTTATATTTAGTAAAATAAATAAAGAACATTTTATAACATTTGATGATAGTGATGATATATCAGAAGGTTGGATTGATAAAATGAAATCAAAAAAAGATATTCAGCTTACTAGAGATTTACAAGGACACCCAAGTACAACGGGTTATTTATATATGTTTCACAGAATACTTTGTAAACTAAACAAACTTTATGATATGGATTATGAAATAATTCCATCATATAATCAAATTTTTTCAAAATCAAGCAAGAACTTATTATAGTTTATATATTTATATAATATGAGATGGGTAGAATACTTTAGAAACTTAGCACACAACGTTAAACTTAAATCCAAAGATGTTAACACACAAATCGGTGCTGTTATTGTTGGTAAAGATAAAGAGATAGTATCGACAGGATACAATTCCTTTCCAAGAGGAATACGGGATGATAAAAAAGAAAGACAGGAAAGACCAGAAAAATATTATTGGTTTGAACACGCTGAAAGAAATGCTATCTACAATGCAGCAAGAATCGGAGTATCTACTAAAGGAACTACTATGTATCTTTCATGTGGGGTTCCATGTTCAGATTGTGCAAGAGGAATTATCAACGCAGGTATCGTTCGAATCTTTTGTGAAAAGGGTGGTGGAACTGAAAGAATAAAATGGGTTGAATCCGCAGAACGTAGTTGGGAGATGTTTGATGAAGCTGGTGTTAACGTTTGCTTCTATGATGATGAATTTGCTGGAATGTAATGAAAGATGTATTCTGCCCTCTACCATTTAAACATCTATACACACATACGAATGGTACACTAAAAGCATGTTGTATTTCAGGATATTTTAAAAACCCAATCAGTTTAAAAACCCAAACAATAGAAGAAGCTTACAATAGTAAAGAATTCAGAAAACTTAGATTAGATTTAACAAACGGTGTACAGAATGAACTATGTAAAATATGTTGGGATACCGAACGAGTTGGTATAGAATCACTAAGGCAGAATTGGAGAAAAGAATTATCATCAAAACATGATATGGATACTGATGGATATATAACTCCTAACTTTGAGTATATAGATGTTAGGTTCTCAAACCTATGTAACTTTAAGTGTATAATGTGTAGTCATGAATATTCATCTATGCACTATACGGATAAACATAAAGAACTTGGAATAGGTAAAGTGATAAATATAAAAGATGGATTTGTAGATGAGTTGATTCCATATATAAAAAATATAAAACACATATATTTCGCAGGTGGAGAGCCTTTAATTACTAAAGAACATTTCGAACTTTTAAGTTTTTTACATAAGTACAATAGGAATATATCAATAATATATAACACAAACTTATCTGTTATAAAATATGATGTTAATGATTTATTTTTATTGTGGAAAGATTTTAAAGAAGTTTTAGTACAAGTAAGCTTAGATGGGTTATATGAAAAGGGTGAAGCTATACGAATCGGATTAAATACAGATAAACTTATAAAGAATATTAAAACTCTACATGATAATAATATAAAAACACACATCTCTTACACAGTTGGAACGTATAATGTAAAAGATATATATGAATTTATAGAGCAGTTATTTGAATTAAACTTAATACATAATGAAAATGAACTTCATATTAATAACTTTGTAACACACCCTAAAAAATATTCAATAAAAACCCTATCAGTAGCTGAAAAGAAAGAGGTAATCGTATATTTAGAAAATGGTATAAATACGTTACGAACAGATAGATTAAAAGATTCAATAAAAAATATTATTAATTTTATAGATTTTAAAATAATATAATATTTATACCTACCATGACAAACGAAAAATATACTGAAGAAGTTTTAATTAAATCCCACTCACTTGGAATCAAGGATGAAGTATGGGAACTTGCTAAAGAACTCAAAGAGCAAGATAGAACTTTAGATATGCATGGTTCTATTCAACAGGCATTCGAACAACTTACCAAGTAATTTTTTTCCATATATTTATACTATATGGCACTAAGTATATCTCAATTAGTTAATGATTATGGCACTTATAGTGGTGGAACCCTTATAGGTCAATTGGGTGCACGTGCTACTGTACCAAGTAGTGGTTGGGGTGGTGTACGAGGAGTTCCATATTCAAACATAACTTTTATAGTTAAAGTAAATGGAACTGATTACGCATCTTCCGCATGGTTAGCAGAGCAGAAAAATGGTAATCCATACATACACCAACGTTCCGTAGCAAGAGTAAACACGAGAAATGTATCATCAATGACTATTGATTCTACTCCTTTTGCAAATCGTACAGATGAACTATATGCAGAAGTAAGAGCCACTACTACGTTGGGTAAAAATGATGATAACATTTTAAAATATATAAATTATTTATTAGATGGTTCGGATGAAGCTTCAAAAGCCATACCAACCTTTGGAACCTTTACCCCAACTTTATCATCTAATCCCAACCCACCAAGTAATCGAGTTATTACATCACCAACTGGTAAAACATATGATGTGGGTAAAGTGGTTGGTACCCGAGGTGGTCAATCTTGGCTAGGAGTATATCAACCAGAAAATGATTTAGAAGGTAGCTATCCTGGTATGACATTTAAACCAACAGGATATGATGGTTCGATTGGTGGCGAAGAGGCACTTTCAGTATCAATACCACCTGTACCAACAGATGTAGAAGAAGAAGTTGTAGTACCTCCTATTGAAATTATTAAACAGGAACCACTTGAAATGGAACCAATTTCATTTACTGATTTATCTGATTATCTTGACCCAATTTTTGGTGATATAAATACTGATTTTGGATTTGGATTAGGCGGTGATGTATCAATAGGAAATACAAATCAATTTACTTCAGTTAATTCCGCTGGAGATGATTTTATGACACGAGCCAGTAAAGCTTATAGTGGAACTTATAATGATGATAATGAATTTAATGAACCTGATATATTTAATTAGAGAAATTAATGAGAAAAAGTAGCGCATTTAGTACAGTTGATTGGAGAAAATATTTAGATGTAAATGTAAATCCAAGAGCAAAAACGTTTCTTGAATCAAGAGGAAATGATGTTTTATGGCAAATTTCTTCAGAAATAAATAGAGCAAACGTTAGGGGTGACCAGAATGAGTTAGTTATGTTAGTACATCCCCACGCAGGTGCCGTTATTAAAATAGAAAGAAAAGATTTTGGTGAATTACTCAATATATCATTAAATTGGTTTAAAAATAACGAAAAATATGAAATTTGTGGTAAAATTAGTAAGTTCATAAAAAGAAATTTAAAACAAAAAGAACATAGAACACTTAAAAACATTAAGGAAACAATACTTTAGTATATTTATATTAGAAAAACAAGGAACATAGACAATGAAAGGTACACTCTACTCAGCCGATTATATTAAAACAGAATTTGATGGCTTCAAGTTATTGGAATTAAATACCGATACTGATTTCCCATCAGCATCACTAATGCATTTTGATTGGGACCCATTTATTGAACAATTAGATTCAGCTTCAATAGATAGTGTACACATTGTACACAAACCATTTCAAGAATATTTAGTAAAAAACTTAAAAGAAGCTTTAACAGCCGCAACAACTACTTTCTCAGTTGAAGAAACTGAAGAAACTATGGAAACTATATATCCAACAGATGTACAAGATAGTGCTACTAAATTTGTTTTGAGAATGGCTTACAATGAAGCAGCTATATTTGATAGTGAGTATTGTAGTAATGGTGTAAACTTATATAAACTATATTCAGATGAAACCTCATCAGCTGATATAATTCCTCATTACATATCCTCATCAGCTGATAGCTATGTTGGTGATACCTTAGTTAGAACTACAAATAATTCTATGACTCCTGATTTTGCAGTTAAAGAAGGTAGATTTTCTAATAATGGAGCTCAACTAAACTTCTATAAAATAGGCGATGGTGTTGATGGTGACTCAATAGAGGATAGATATACTTCCATAATTGCATCTAATTACAATGATGGTGAAATTTGGTCAACATATTTTGATACTTCTGAAGATACTAATACTATGCATTCATATAGAAGTTGTAATATATTATTTGGAAGTGAGTTAAATATTGTTAATGTTGGTATGTATAAAATAAAATCATGGTTAGAAGTACCAACCGTTCCCCTTGTAATGGATAATGATGTTCTTTTAAATAAAATAGAAAACAAACACAGATATGAATTTGCAACCAATTGGCCAAAAGAGAATTGGAAAAATACAACAGGTGTATTTTCTTCATCAAGCTTACAAGATGCTACTGATGGTACACTTATACCAGCATATGCAACTTCAATAGGTAACACATATAAATCTTTAGATATTGCAGGTCTTCCCGATGTTGATGATATGGGAACCATATTAAGTTGGTCTTTTGATGGTAATACCTTACCAGGTGAAACTAATATCACCTCATCTACTCTTGTAAGTAAAGAATCACATTCATTAGAATATGGAGTTTTATCACAAATAAGTTCATCAGATGATAATACTGTAATGGTTGGAAGTGGATTACCACTATTGGTTTATGATTCATTAGAAGATAAAGTAAAATTTGAATTGACTGGTGATATAGTAGTAGGTAGACATCAATTATTTACAGCAAGTGGTTCGAGATTAGATATTGTAGAAAATAGTATTATAGTATTCGGTTCAGAAGAAAAAACATTTGAGTTAAACATGGAAACTGAAGATACATACTTAATAGATAATACGGGTGTATTTTTAGTAGCACACAACAACTATGGAGCTACTTGTTTTGCAGCAGGAACTCAAATTGTGATGGGAGAGGAACAACCTACCAAAAACATAGAAGATATTGTAGTGGGTGATGTAGTAGGAAGTTGGGATGAAGAACTACAAACATTTACAGAAGGTGTTGTAACTGATATAGACCATAGACATACTGTTGGAGACCACATAGAAGGTTGTAGAGAATGTGGATATGGAACTGCCGGATTCTTTAAAATATTTCTCGAAGAGGATGGAACCGATGAGGGTGGAAATGATTTAGGAATTAGATTTACACCAGAACACCCGTTCTTAACAAAAGATGGTTGGAAAGCATTAGCACCATTGGTTAATCAAGAACCTTGGGCTGGTGGAGAAGAAGTTAAAATATTAACTACTGGTGATGAATTAGTAATGATGGATTCAAGAGAAGATACTGAAGATGTTCATAGATATGTTAAAATAAAAAGTATAGAAATAGAATTTGCAGATGAAGATACACCGGTTTACAATTTTACAGTTGAAGGACTTCACAATTATATAGCAGGTTCTGTTGTAGTACATAATAAATAATAGGAGAATAAAATATGAGTTTTTTACCGTATAGTAAAGTTAGATTAGCAGATGGTTCATATAAATCATTTAATGAATTAGTAGTTGGTGAAAGTATAATGACTTATACCGAAGGTACTGGTACATTTACATTTAGTGAAGGAAATGGAGCTGATGGGACTGGTATGAACGTAGGAACGTTTGGTACATCTACAATTGCAAGTATAGATTCTTCTTCAATAGTAGAAGATTACATCAATTATAATATGGGAGAAGGAAGTAGAGCTTATGGTGTATATTATGTTGGTGATGAACATGGTCAACTATTTACAGAATCAAAACACTCAGTAGATACGTTAATTTACACTCAAGATGGTTATCAATGTATTCCTCATGGTGATTCCACACTATCAGAAGGTACAGTTGGAGTAGTTGCTGATAGATTTTATCTAAATTCATTAGAAGCATCGGGTAGTATATCTGAAGGAGCTGAAAGTTGTTATAGACGTATTGAGGGAATTGAGTTTACTTCAATTAATTTAGATGTAAATGATATTAACAATGACCCATCAAAAACAAATGCTCATTTAGAACAGAACTATATAGCAAAAAGTACTCCTATGTACAAACTGACTCCAACAAGTGGAGATAATTATATTGTAGGACATTTAATCGTTCATAAAACTAAATAATAAAGGAAAAATAAAATGGCAACTAGCATATACAAAAAAATATCCCAAAGCGATAAAAGACAACTACGTTCAGTATCTTTAACAGCAGAAGAAAAATCTGCAATTACTATTATAAACGAAAAGTTTATTCAATTCTTTAAGAATAAGCATTTATCATAGTATAGTTTCATTACTACCTATATTAATTAAAAATGATAATAAACCACAAGTACGAGTTTATTTTCTTCAAAAGCTATAAAGTTGGAGGAACTAGCATGGAAATTGCTCTTTCAAAATTTTCAACTGATGATGATATTGTCACCAGAATAATGTCTGACAAAGAAGAAGCACTTAGAGATAACTTAGGGTTGAGAAATAAAAATGCTGATGGACTAGTAAATCATAGTTCTGCTGCAGATTTATTAAAGTTTCTAGAAGCACCTCAATATAAAGATAAAGATATATTTGACTCTTATTTTAAATTTACAATTATTAGAGAGCCAGTTGACCTCTTTGTTAGTAGATACTTCTTTCAAAGAGCACTTTGGCCAAATTCACTTCCAGATAATATTAACGATTGGGTTAGAATATTAAAACAACAAAGAGTTAGAGGTAAAAATAATGTTAGTGAACAAAACTGGCGTATATATTCTTTAAACGATAAACTTATTACCGATGACTATATTACTTATAGCAAGGATTCAGGTCCAGGTTCTAAAATGTATGAAGATTGTACTCGAATATCAGAAAGACTTAACCTCCCAGAAAATTTAGCAGACATATTTTATAATTCTAAAGTAAAAACTCAATACAGAAAGAAAGATAAAGTAACTCTTTTCAAAGACTCATTAGATTTTATAGGTGAAATGTCTAAAAAAGAGAGGAAAATTACAAAAATGAAGCTAGACCGTAAAAAATATCAAGGTAAAGGAAGTTGGTCGCTTATATAATACTTGTTTAATAGTTGGAGTTACGAAGAAAGTACCTATATTTATATTTGTAAAATGTTACTGAATGATTTACGCAACAATGTGTATTGGTAGTGAATGGTGTGAAAAATATTATAATTCTATAAATACTTTCGCAGAAACAGAAACAGTCCACATCCTAACAGATAATCCAACATACTTTCCAAATTGTATTAACTACACTTATAATAGAGATGTATTTAGCTATTATGAGAAATTAAATCATATAATGACGGTATCATCGAAGCTTAAAAAACGAATCACATATGTAGATGCTGATTGGTTAAGTAAAGTTAATACCAATTTAGAATATGATGATATGAGTTTGTATTGTTATTATCATTATAATCTGATTGATACTGATTTTATAAAAGTATTTGGAGGTGGCTTTAAAGAAAAAATAAAACCCCTTTTATCAAAAGTAGGATTAAATACTATTGGCGATGGATATATTCCAGAAGCATTCATATCATTTCCATACCTAAACAATATACAAGATATTTCACAAGATATTTCTATCCTACAAGACCCACTTGAAAAAATGTTTAGTACATCCGATAGAACTAGAACAGACAAGTATGTAGCTGATGGTAAAATTGGATATGGAGAAGGATGGTCTTTAACAATTTTATGTGAAAAGTATAATATAAATATTATACCAACAAATTGGAGGAAAACTGAATTAATTTAAAGAAAACAAAGATGGCAGATAATATTAGTAAAAACCCACCAAAGGGAAAGATTAAATTTAATATAACACTTTCAGAAGAACAAAAAGATGCAAAGGCAAACATCTTGTATCATCCATATAATTTTTTATTGGGTAAAGCAGGTAGTGGTAAAACTCTTCTTGCAGTTCAAGTAGGATTAGATATGTTCTTTACAAGACAAATAAATAAGATTGTTATAACAAGACCAACTGTATCTAATGAAGATAATGGTTATCTACCTGGTTCTTTAAATGAAAAGATGGAACCATGGTTAGTTCCAATTCGTTCTAATATGAGAAAGGTTTACAACAAACCTGCTATTTTACAAAAGATGGAGAATGATGAAAATATTGAATTAGTATCTTTATCTCACTTTAGAGGAAGAACATTTGAGAACTCTTGTGTAATTGTAGATGAATTTCAAAATCTAACTAAACAACAACTTAGTATGGTATTGGGTAGATTGGGTAAAGGTTCTACCATGATATTAACTGGAGACCCACAACAGATTGATTTAAAATTCACAAACGATTCAGCAGTTCATGATGTACCAAAAGTTAAAGAATCACAATATGTGTACTCTGTATCTTTACAAGATAACCACAGACATCAGGCATTAGATGAACTACTTAAGTTACTACAAAATTATTCTTAAAAATAATTGTTAAAAAATTAGGTTTTCTCATTTATTTTTCGTATATTTACTATGTAAATAAGAAAGATATGATTAAACAAAAACAATCCCTAAACACCGCAATTGAAATCGATTTAACTGGTCCTGAAGGTAATGCATTTTACTTATTAGGATTTGCAACTAAGCTAGGAAAAACTCTTGGAATGGATTGGAGTTCTATTTGTGATGAAATGAGAAGTGGTGATTACGAAAACTTAGTTCAAGTTTTTGATAACAACTTCGGTCATTTAGTAACTTTATATAGATAAAAAAAAGTGTTAAAATATTTGGAAAATCCAATTATTTTTCGTATATTTACTATGTAAATGAGTGATAACAATAACCTTTAAAATCAAAAAATGATAAACGAAACGCATGTTGGATTAGTAAGAATGAATGAGAGTAAAACTGAGTTATACGATTCGCAGTATATGTTATCTAAGTGGGAAAGAAACTTAGGTGATACTTTAAATATTGATGGAACTAATTGGTTGGTTGGTATTATAGGAGATACTAAGAATGATGTAATTTCTGCTCTTAATAACATTGTTAAAAAACATAATTCTATAATCAATAAGAAGAATTATCAGCAGAGAAAAAAAGAGAAAATGGTAATGAATCAAATTACTAATAATATAATGAAAGAATTAAACCTTTAAAATATGATAAACACTAAAATTAAATTTTCAAACAAGTACGGACAAATCCAAGAAGGAATTGTTACAGATGATAACTACCAATGTGATTTCGATCCAGACCTTAATGGGTGTGTTAGAGTATCAGTAGATTATGGTAGTAAATCAATAGGAACAATAAATACATTAATAGATAAATCACAAATAATATGGGCTTAGAATTAAAAGAATATATGTTCACCTTTGAAGGTGGGGGTTGGAATACTTGTTGGGCAAGAACTCTACGAGGAGCTAAGAAGTTAGCAGTACAACAATATGCAGATTCGGATACTCTAAATGTTAAAGTATCTTCAGTTCACTTAGCAACTGAAAAGGGATTGAAACAAGCAATGAGTAATTTTTATTAAACAATTAAAACTTAAATTATGATTAAAGCAATTAAAAGTAAAATGTTAACTTATCTATTCAAAGATTGGGTAATGAATGAAACTGATTTAGAAACTCTTAAAGTATCTAAACAATTTATTAAAAAAAGAGAAATAGAAATCACAGGTCATATACCAGTATTAGGTTTCAGGTCTCATCTACCACAAGAAGATTAATATAAAATAAGTATAAAAAAGCTTGTTTAATTCAAATATTTTTCGTATATTTACATTGTAAATGAGTGATAATATTAACCTTACTAAAACAAAAAGTTTGAAAAAGAAAATAGTTTATATTGATATGGATGGTGTGATTGTTAACTTCGGCTGGTCAATCCAAGATTGGTTTGATAAACATCCACATTTAGTAGAAAGATACAAAGAGTTTCCTGACCACATACAAGGTTTATTTAGAAACCCCCCACCAATTGAAGGTGCAATTGAGGCAGTAAAGAAACTACATGAAAGTGGTAAGTATGAATTATTCATAGCAACTTCGGCCCCATGGGGTAATGCTGGTTCAGCAATGGATAAGAGATTATGGATTGAGGACCACTTTGGTGAGTTGTTTCACAAAAAGATGTTTGTTACTCACAGAAAAGATTTATTGTTAGGTGATTACCTTATTGATGATAGAACTAAGAATGGAGCTGGTGAGTTTAGTGGAGAATTATTACAATTCGGTGTGAATTGGGAAAACGGCAAGGAAGGTCAATTCCCTAATTGGAAAAGTATATTAGATTACCTTTTATGAAAAACGAAAAACCAGGCTTCTTAGATTATATTGTATTATTTTTATTAATTGGATTGATGTTCTTTATGGCATCATGTACACCTGATGATGAAATACTTATCCGAGTAAGCCCAACATTAGAGATTGATGGTAACCTACCAATGGATACTAATGGATATTATTATTTACAATTAAATCAAGATACAAACCAAACAATACACACAGTAAGTGGTACAGTTGGTTATACGGAGTATTGGGATGAGCCATTAAAAGTAAGTTGGAATAGTAATCTTACTTGGGTATATCAAGGAGAAGATGTAAGTACATCTAATCAATCATCTTATGTAGTTGATGGTAAAGTTCATAATGTAATAGCACCAATCAATACGATGATAGGAGATACCTTAATACTAACAGGTACTATTAGAGAACATCTTATTACTGATACGATAAAAATAGTATTGGAATAATGAAAACAGAACCATGGCCTCTTACTCCAATTACCGATGAAACATTCGAAAGACAAGGTTGGGAAATGGTTGTAGAAAAAGAAGAAGAAGGTGATTATAATGAATCCGAGGAATATTATTATTGGATTCTACCATTACCAAAAGATAATCCTGATGAAAAAGCACCTACTTTTATTTCATCATGCAATGATGATTACAAAGACTTAAATATTGAAAAAGGACAATACTATATAGAGATAGAGGGTTTGTTTGGTTTGGGATTGTGTACTTCTGAAGAAGAAATAGAAATACTATATAGAGCATTAACAAAAACAGAAATAGAAGAATAAAATATAAATTATGAGAAATTATACCGCAGAGCAATTACAAGAAAACTATAACAAGTTTATAGAAGCCATCACAAAAGTATTTGATGGAGATAGATTGGAGAAGTTACTCCATATGTACTCACAAGAAGAGTTAGGACAAGAATTAGCATTAGCACCAGCTAGTGGTAAACTGAATTTCCACTCAGCATATGTTGGTGGTTATATTGACCATGTTATGAATGTAGCAAGAAATGCTTACAAAATAAAAAAGATGTTTGAAGAAGGTGGTGGGACTGTAAACTTTACAGATGAAGAATTACTATTCGCAGCATTCCACCATGATTTAGGTAAGCTAGGTGATGGTAAGGAACCATATTACTTACCACAAACATCAGAGTGGCATCAAAAGAATAAGTTAGAATTCTTTACTCACAATCCGAAGTTGCAATACTTTGATGTAACTGATAGAGCTTTTTGGTTATTAAACCAATATGGTATTCAATATTCACAGAAAGAACAATTAGGTATTCACATGGCTGATGGATTATATAATGAAGCTACTAAGAAGTATTGGATATCTTACAATGAAGATTTCCAACTTAAAACTGATTTACCTTATATTTTACATTGGGCTGACCACATGTCTACAAGACAGGAAAATTCAGAATACAGAAAAAAGTATGGTAAAGATGATAATGTTTCAGAAGCATTTTTATCCTTTCCATTTTAATAACCTGACAAATTGTCATGTTATATGTTTACAAAACTGACAAAATGTCATCTTATATGTTGACAAATACGATTGGTATGAATTTGGTACAATAGATAGTAAATGTATAATTAAAAAAAAGGAAAATTATGTTTTACACAATTAATGAAAATTTCGTAGATAACTTCTTTAGAGATATCTACACAACAAAACCAACTAATAGATTGAATTCACAATTTGAAGCAACAACATTAGAAGATGGTAAACAACAAGTTACAATTAACACTATTGGACATAATCCAAAAGATATTACAGTAGATGTTACTGATGAAGAAATCACAATCAAATCTACAAAAGGAGAAAGTACTTCTCGTTTCGTTAAAGATATTGATTTAACACTAACAGTTGGTACTGATTATGATGGTACAAAAACAACTGCTAAGTTCGATAACGGACTACTCACTCTCCTTATTGACAAAAAAGTCAATAAAAAGGCAAAGTCTTTAAAGATTTCTTATTAAACTCTATTATCGAACAATAGAAGAAGGGGGAGTAAATCCCCCTTTTTTTATATCTTAATATTTATAATAGTACACTAAAACATATCAAATGAAAGATATTTATATAACACAAGTTGATGATACGATTGAATCAATGGAAACAAAAGTTAAAATCGTAAAAGAGATGGTTACAGGCGAAAGACCTGCCGATTCTAAAATGGCAGATACTTATCTACGAGAAGTACTTAACTCACTTCACAAAGTGAGAGAGATTGTAGTTAGGGGGTAACCTTATGAAATTTAGAACTTTACTATTAGGAGTATCAGCATTATTCGTAGCATTTAATGCTGCGTTCTTTTCAGTAAGTGGTTTATCAAAACTATTTGCAGGGGCAGCGTTATCTGTAATAATAATGGCAAGTTCATTAGAACTAGCTAAACTTATTACTGCTGGTTATCTTTACAACTATTGGGATAAGATAAATAAATCATTTAGATTGTATCTAAGTGGTGCAGTTATTATCTTAATCCTTATAACCTCATTAGGTATTTATGGATTTTTAACATCTGCATTTCAAGATACATTTAATCAATACAGTATAAAAGAAAAACAATTAGCATTCTTAGAACAAAAAGAAAAGTTTTGGGGTGATGATGTAATACGATATGATGAAGAACTTAAAAGAATCAGTAATAACATTAGTACTCTATCTAATGCGAAATCTCAATCAATCGAAGTACGAGACACCTCGGTGGTTGGGGGCGTTAGACGAACCATCTCTACTTCCGAACTTAGGATTTCACAAAAACGTATCGAAGTTGAAGAAGAGAATCGTAAAGGTGTTCAATCAAAAAGAGAAGTAGCAGCAGATTCACTACAATCAATACAATTAAAAATATTAGATTTAGAATCTATGGAAGGTGTATCATCTGAATTAGGTCCTTTAGAATACCTTAGTGGGTTGTTAGATAGACCTATGGACCAAATTATCAATTGGTTTATTCTAATCATTATATTTGTATTTGACCCACTAGCAGTTGCTCTTGTAATTGCTTTTAACAACGCAGTATTAGTTGATAGGGGAATTGTTAAAAAAGAAAAAGTAATTCGTAAGAGAGAGTTATATGATGAAACTCCTGATGATGATGATGATGATAGTGGTGTTCATTTATGGAATAACACTTTAGAAAAAGAGTTGATAGAAGATAGTTGGAAAGAACGAGTAGAAGAACCTATTGAAGATATAGAAGTTGAATCAGAAGAAGTTCTACCAAAAGAAGAGTTTGATAAACGAGATTTAAACAAAGATGGAGTTGTAACGGAAAAAGAAAAAAGATTGGCTTACGAAAAAAGTGGTTGGAGGCAATCCTATCAAGGAAAATCATATTGGTTTCACCCATGGTTTGATTGGGGAAAAAAAGAAAGATGGATTAATGATAGGGGAGCAATAAACTATTGGTTAAAACATAGAGGGGGCTCACAAGGTCAATTGGATGAATACAAAGAAAATTATCCAGATGATTTTACCACAAAAACTTACTAAATTATTTGGATATTTAAAATATTTTTTGTATATTTACATTGTAAATAAACTATAAAATAAATAATATGAATTTAGGTTACGCATGTATCAACATGACTCTTGGTTCTCAGAAACCAAAAGTTACTACAAATCGTTCAATGATTAAACGTACATTCTTAGAAAAGGGTGTAGAGTATGCTGGTGAATTGGGATTACAAAACTCACGAGATTTATTCACTATCTTAAAATGGAACAATAAAAATAACATTAAATGTTTCAGAGTATCCTCAGATATGTTTCCTTGGGCTTCTGAATATGGTATTGAAAATTCTCCATATTATAAAAGAATAGAAACTGTATTACAAGCGTGTGGTAAATATGCTATCGATAATGGTATTCGTATTACATCACATCCCGGTCCTTTCAATGTATTAGTATCTCCTCGTGAAAATGTTGTAAAGAATACTATTACAGATTTAGAAGTACATGGTAAAGTATTCGATATGTTGGGATTATCTCGTACTCCATATAACAAACTTAATATACATTGTAATGGTGTGTATGGTGATAAGATTTCTGCTATGGATAGATTCTGTTTAAACTTCCAAAGATTATCAGAATCAGTACAAGGAAGATTAACAGTAGAGAACGATGATAAAGCTAGTATGTACTCAGTAAAAGATTTGATGTACATACACGAAAGAATTGGTATTCCGATTGTATTTGATTATCACCACCACAAGTTCAATACAGGTGGTTTATCAGAACAAGAAGCATTAGAGTTAGCAATCTCTACATGGCCAAAAGGTATCAAACCAATGGTTCATTATTCAGAATCTAAAAGATTACACGAAGGTGATGAAAAGATTAAAGAACAAGCTCACTCTGATTATATCAATGAGTTACCTAACTTATATGGTAATGATGTAGATGTTATGGTTGAAGCTAAAGCAAAAGAACTCACTATACTTCCATATATTAATTCAAATAAATGTGAGTATAGTGGATTATTAAGTACATCAAGTTATGAATAAATTTAGAAATTTTATAAAAAGATGGTTGGGATGGGTAGTTATCGTTCCAACTATATATTTAATCCTTATGGGAGAATCAGAAATGTGGTTAGTCCTCATTATCTGTTTATTAAAAATGCCACCATTTGATTGGGTAGGTAGATATGAAGAATGGTTAGCTAAGAAAATGAAAGTTCAAGAGAGAGGAGAAAAGCTAAAGGCTAATATAGCTAAAAGACCTAAATGGCAAAGATGGTTATATGGAGTGTTTGTTCTTATATTAATTTTATTATGGGTGTTATATGCACCTGAATGTGAATTATGTTAAAAAGTAAATTATGGATAGAGGAAAACGATTACAAAAATCTGAATCAGCAAGAGAAAAAAGAAAAAAAGTTAAAGAAACTTTAGAAACAATAGAAAAAAGAAAACACGCTGATGTTAAGAATCTTAAAAAGAAATATAAAAAGATTAGGGATAAACATCACGATGGTAAATTATAAATGAAAAAAGAAAAAAAAATAAGACAGTACCGAAGTAATCAAGGTAGAAGTCCAAAACAACAAGAAAGTAATGAAAAAGTTATGATGCTTGCTTGTTTTGGTTTAGCTATTACAATAATTGGAATTGTAATATATGGCTTATTAACGTAATGGGAAACTTAAATGCACAACCACCAGTAGTAGTGGTACACAAAGGTCCTCGTAAAAACTCTAAAGTTATTTTAGAGGTATTTAATAACATTAGACCCGATGATATTATAAATGGTAATAAAAGAAAGCCATATGTTCCAAAAGAAAATGAAATATTAGAAATTGGATGGGGTAACAGTTTTGTAGAAAAATATCAAAAGAAATATAAATTAAAGTGAGTAAAAAAAAACATTTAGTAGTAATTGGGCATCCTAACCAAAAATCATTTTGTTATAATGGTATTTTCAAAACCATTGTAAGACAATTAAAAAAGTATAAGGAAACATTTGAGGTTATAGATTTATATGATGATAAACTACATCGAGATAGAACTGAGTTAATCAAGGAATATAAAAAATTAGTGAAATGGTCAACTCACATTTACTTTATCTCACCTGTATGGTGGTTTAGACTTACTCCTAAAACAGAAACTTTCTTCGATGAAGTTCTTACACCAGGATTTGCATATAACTTTATACCATTGTTTGGTAAGTATGCTTATCCAAAACCATTTCTTAGTGATAAGAAAGTTAGAACTTACATTACACATGGAGCACCAA
>Ga0213861_10000261_pt1 | contig 45047 bp, 44 predicted proteins | sample PICome_4_FD_160110 | JGI IMG/M metagenome (GOLD analysis project Ga0213861, IMG submission 160110) | Coastal seawater microbial communities near Pivers Island, North Carolina, United States - PICO131 | ecosystem: Environmental > Aquatic > Marine > Coastal | place: USA: North Carolina... | reverse complement strand
ACCGTCTCTAAAGGAAACGCCACCAGTTTCCGTCATCTTTCCAACACCATCACATTTGTATGTGGCGACACCTTCTGCACAAAATATGACCCCTGCATGAGCATGGCCTAGCCAAGAACCATCAGGCCTCATATGAGCAGTAAATGTTGCTTGCGTCTGAACATCATGACCTAGCAATTTACCGCCACCAACAGTGCTTGTTTCCATGGCAGGTAATCCGTATTGCCCAGAGTCTATTGGTTTACTGGTTTCCTGAAGAGTCATTGATCCGGCACTATCACCAAGCATTTTTAGTCTCCATTTTAGTTTTTCTATAAAAGTTGTCATAAGCCTACTATTCGACTTTTTAAAATCCACTCTTTTTATTAAAGTAGTTATTGCAAGACTAATTTTACCGGGCATTTTGCGTAGGAAAACTATCCTATAGTTGAGTTAACCCATCGCAAAATCAAAGTTACCCGTGTAAGCGATCTGAAACGTGTTGTTACCCTTCACGCCACAGTTATGGCATCTGGCTCTCTGACGTACCTTATGGGCTGTAGTATCGCCTCCAACGGCAACTATCAGGTTTACCTAATTGTATGAAAATACTCACATTCAATTGTATTCAATTGTATTCGTTTTCTTTTTCAACTTTTGGGCCTATATCAATCCCAACGGGAGAAACAAATATGCATGTAATTTTATTTAACACGAACAATGGTAGCGCATTCGAAATGCAATTCTCAAACGCAAAACAAATGAAAAACTATTTGAAAGAAAATGCTGAGATTGAGTTCTTAGGCGACAGCAACAACTATTTACCCACTCGTCACCAACGGATGCAGTAGGCGGTTTGATAAGTTAGAGCAGCACTGCATGTCGAGGCGTAACTTACCCAACCCCAGTCCAATCCATCACTAAATCAGCGTTACCCGTGTAAACGATCTGATACGTGTTGTTAGCCTTCACGCCACAGTTATAACATCTGGCTCTCTGACGTACTTCATGGGCTGCGCGGTTGTGGCTTGCCAGACCATTGAACGTCCCAAAGGCTTCTTTACTTCACGTTCATGTTATTATCCACTTAAACATCGATAGTAGGAAGCCTTGCTAATCCCAAGCTGCTCCTGAACCTGCACACGCTGCACACCAGCTTCAAACAATGCCTTAACCTTGTCTGCCTGTCGCATTGCTGTCGGAACACGGCCTTTGTACTTACCCTCAGCCTTTGCCCTCTTGATGCCCTCCACCTGACGTTCTTTCATCATCTCACGTTCAAACTGTGCGACAGATACCATCATGTTAAGGATCAGCTTACCTGTAGCTGTAGAGGTATCAACAGTCTCACTACCAAGCGACAGGATGACCAAGCCAGCACCTTTAGCTTCAATCTGCTGTAGTAGCTCACCCATGTGCATCACGTTACGAGCCAGACGATCAAGTTTAGTAACGACCAGCTTGTCACCCTCACGGAGCATATCAATAGCTCTGTCAAGTTCACCCCTTGAGGCCACGGCTGATACCTGCTCTTTGAATGTACGCACACAGCCGTACGCTTCTAACTCGACTAGCTGTGCATCAAACCTTGCTTGTTGGTCTGTGGTACTCGTTCTGGCATATCCGATAAGCATCTTGGCCTCCTGCGGACTCATATGGATCTATATACCTAATGAGACTACCACTGTCTCAGAACAGAGGCAAGCTAATGAGACGGATTGATACTAAAAGAGGGTTTTAAACTGTCTCAAAAAGGTGGCGCACTTAGGCCCGATCTATTGAGACTTTGAAAGCTCGTCTTCAATGGCTTTCGTTAGCTTAGCCGCAAGTGGCCTCGTTAATGAACCCCATGTGTCTATTACCCGACCATCACCACCAATGAGTATCTTGTTGAAGTTCCACTTAGGTGCAAAACCACTGTCAGCTTTAACGGCTTTGAAGAACGGATGCGCATCTTCACCTCTAACTGACAGGGTCTCGCTCATGGGCATATCAATGTCGTAATTCAATTCACAAAAGCTCTTAACCTCTGCGTCACTATCAAACTCTTGATTAAAGTCATCAGATGGCACGGCGATCATCCCAAAACCTGCCTCACGATACTTGTCGTATAACTTTTGCAGACTGGCATACTGTTTGGTGAAAGCACATTGCGACGCTGTATTAACCACAAGGTATGGCTTTCCCTGCCACTGCTTGGTGTCGATAGTGCCACTATAGATCGAAGGAAACGTGTAGTACTCAATCTCACTTGAGGCCACAGCATTAGGCACAGCAGATGCTGTTAAAAGTCCGAAGGCCAAAGCAGCCCTGCGTAATGTAGATATGCACAAGTTTCTCATGTTCGTTTTACGCATCTACGACAGAATTAGATCAGTTTCTTAAGGTTGCTGTTAAAATGCTAAGATTTTTTGGGTATTTAAATCTAATTAAATTTAAAGAGCGTCAGGCTCAACTGAATTCGGTCCAATTATGTCGGCAATAGACTATACACTTTAATAAATTACTACAGAGTAGCAGGTGTAGCGATTGCGGCAGGGGTAGGCCGACGCATTTCATTTTTGAATTAACGCGCGCGCGTGCGGCGTCGTTTAGGCGAGATTTGGCGTTACGTGGAATGCAAGCGACTGTGGTCATTCAGCTAATTTCATTGCTGGAAGCAACAGCCGTGAATGCATGGGGCGATATATATGGCCCTACCCTGCAATACTTGTGAATGTGGGGGGCATGAACATCAAAGGATGTATATTTAGGTGGATAAAATATACAGAAATGCATCAAGATTTTGAATAATTGACTTATTTTTGGATTTAATGGTACCCCCACACGGACACTGGTTCCTAAGTACGGCATCAGTCAACACACCGACACAAGCGTTAATAGCAGCTTAGCTTTTACTACTAAAAGCTGTCCAGGGCACTTTTAGTAGCCTCTGTGGTGGCCTGAGACATATAGGGTCCCATAGACTGCAAAAGAGGCCCCGGGTGCCTTTGGTTATCTTTGGTTTCAACAAAAGGGGAATAAAGGGCTGTTCTTGTTGTTGACCAAAAGTTAACAATTGCGTCTGTGCGCATGTTGCCATTCACGCACACTAAAAACCCGCCCTGCCCGCTTCAAGCATGCTTATTCTGACGGTACCGTCTCATTTGTTCCTCACTCAGCCAATACAGATTGCGCATCATGCCCCCAAATATTTAGCGGTCCTAAGTCATAGCGATGGCTAAGCATCAAGTCAGTTTATGGCTGCTGGCCCAATGGTCAGCACCGCCGTACAGGCAAGCCGTACGAAGAATGACATGAGCGTTTCCTTTAGGTTCTTGGGTTAAGATTATGAACGGAAAAGTATCGGTCCTGCGCGAGCGTTTTAGCTTCGACGTTGGAGAGGCGCAAAAGGGCTTCTTCTGCAGACAGACCTTTTGCCCGCGATTTAGCCCAAATGCGGCGCACCGAGGCGACTGACCATGGCAAGGCCGCCTGAGTGATCCATCTGCGAACAGGTGATGGCAATTCGTCAAAGGCGTCCATGGGGTTGCCAGAACGTTTTTTCCGCCGCAGGCTGCTTTGTCCGAGATTGCGTTTCATACAGCGTCTTCCAGATCAAATATCAGGTTTAGCACCAGCACGAGGCGCGTCTCAGTTGTGCCCTCGATCGGAGGGGAACGGTGCAATAGGCGGGTCTCTGGCTATGGCGGCCAAAGTATGCCTCACAGCAAAATGGGCGTGCCGATTGGAACGGTAAAAATTTAGTCTCAAGCACGACACGATCGAATATCAGTTCCCCGCGCTTGCGACGCGCAATGAGCGATAACATGGTTTTCGCCAGATCGCCGCGGATCGAGCAGCATAAGCAACCCGACTGCAACAACACGATTTTCTCAATCACCTCTTCAATCAAGTCATGGTCAAGGCCGAAATCACCGAATTCATTCATGACCGCAGTGATACGCCCCGTCTGAGGGTCGCGGATCAGATGATTCAAGAGGGTCGTCTTGCCCGCCGCCAGAAAGCCAGTTAGCGAGGTGACTGGCACCCTGTCATCTTCGCGCTCCATCAAATAGCTGCCTCTTAATACCCTTGATCCAGTCCACATTCAATAGTTGAAACGTTATATCATAATAAATTTCAAGAGGATCAAACCTTGCACGCCATCTCTTTTTATCCGTGCAGCTGCTCTCGCTGAATGGCGCCAATTATTGAGCGCATAGTTTTAGGCTGCGTTAGCAATTTGATGAGAATTCTCATTCGTCTTACAGCACTGGCATGACTGCAAGCTGGATGATCTCTGGACTGGTTTTGAAGTAGCAGAAAGAAAGTTGATTGGGCATAGCTGGGTAGCTAATTGCAGCGTCAATTGTGGGAAAGGCTGTTTATTCTGACAGTGCCGTCCGCTCGATGTCTTGAACCAGTTTCTCGCTCAGAAGCTTGGTTGCCTTTCTCAACCTCCAAGCCTCAACAATTGCATTAAGCCAAAATATTCAGATTGCAAATTGCCTTGTGTGGGTCCATTTATAAAGCTTCCAAACAATAAGCGTTTAAGAGAATTAACGTTATCCTTAGATTTAGCGGCCAACATTTTTTTACTATCCCATAACGAGAGACTATTTGTATGCGGACCATGCTTATAACACTTGTGAGAGCAACAGCCTCTGGATTGAGCGCTGTTCATAACGTGGTTGCAATGGAGTGCATTCATTCAAAATTATACTGCTACCAATTTTTAAAGTTCCATAAGTCTATGAACATCATTTCGTTAAAGATACAACGTTCAGGCGAGGGTATAACGCGATGTTGAAAAAGTTCGTTTATTTTTTGAATACTTCAATATTCGTTATCTTAGCATCATCAATACAGGTTGGTGCAGAAGCAAATTGGGTGACTAGATGGACGAACCCAGACGGTAGTAGAAGTGATGCCACACCTGCAATATTCTCCCGAGCAGAAAACACAGATGCTCTTTTTTGGAATTGTCGAGGGGGAGATTATAAATGGATGGTGTGGGAGCTAAATTTTAAAAAAAAACAATTACTCATGGAATGGGTTCGTAAAGATCAGACGGTTTCCGAAGAGAGTAATGCAGAGATAAAAAAATTTACTTCCGGTAAGGTCAAGGTAGAAACGGATGATAGCACTCCCTGGGACTTCAAATATGATCCGCGGCATATAAGTACATTCTATAAAGGTAAAACTTATGATTCTTATGGTACTTGTAACTTGGAAAATGGTGTCGGAGAAATTCTAGGATACTACGCAGGCAATAGGCGTAATCGTTTTATCGGTCGATATGTTGACTCGGGGGCTACTTTTGAAGGCTATTGGGTTCAGGATGATAGTGGAGAAGAATGCTCAAGAAATATAGATGGCAGTCGTTATTACGGCAGAGTTTGGTTTACATTTGAAGGTAGGAACAAATTTTTTGGAAAATGGGGATACTGCGATGAAACTCCAAAACTGAATTGGTCGGGAAAACGACTTAATCCAAAACCAGAAATATTAAAGCCTTCGCTAAACTCTACTGAAAGAACTAGAAAGAACGTACAACGTGCTTTGAACTACTTTGGTTTTTCTGCTGGAAAGCCAGACGGAATATTTGGAAATAGGACTAAAACGGCTGTAATGGCTCTTCAGGCTTGTTGGGCCTTGGCAGATCCAAACAATACTCTTTTACCTAAAACACAACAACTTGGGATGTTAACTAAACCACAAACGCGGTTTTTGATCCTAAACTATGAAAAGTCAAAAAGTTATTCTCCTAATGCAAACTGTTTGGTGTATTTTTTGACACTTATAAACAATTAAAAGCGCCAGGCACAAAATCAATAAAACCCATGCTACTTACTCTGTAGGTAGCTGGGCAGGCGGTGTGATTTCATACTCTTCGTTGAAAATGCCTGAACGGCACTGTCAGATTAAACTTGGTTGAAGTGGTCAGGGTGGGTTTGTAGCGTCCGTAAATAACAAAACACTCTCCATTCCGCTACTTCAAAATAAGCCCAGAGATTATTCGGTTTGCTGGAATGCTGTATGTTAGGTTCCCACTTTCACTTCGTAATGTGGAAAACTCGTTAAGTGAAATTGCTTGCTCGTGGACCGATTTTTAAACTGAAACTAATTTAAGTAATTAATATAAAACAATATTATTGAAATCATTTTGCCGTATGGCGGCACCATTTTCCACTTAAAAATAAGATAGAAATCGCGATATCAGTGACTTGGACTATTAATCGGGACCGCTTAGTCATTCCGTACCAAAATAGGAAATATTTTGTCATCCAAAGAAACTGCAAAGTTACCCTGCTCATCTCAAGTAGTTTTGTCTGGCAGTAGTGGCTCTACCAAAACAAAATTTCTACTCTAGCCCTCTGATATAGAGCTCAATCGCTTCCACACGATTGGAGTGGTTGGGGTGTGTGGACATCCATTGCATATCATCCCCAATCCCTGCACCCAGCCTTTCAAAGAAAATCTTGAGGCCGATGGGATCAAAGCCTGCGCTATGCGACAGCGTCAGGCCAAACTCATCCGCAGCGCTTTCCTGTGCACGGCTGTAAGACAGCGATAGTAAGGCGTTTCCCTCAAGTAGAATATCTTCAAGCATTGGGCCTGTCTCACCCACCAGAAGCGAAATCAACGCATAAGCACCAAGCGAGCGGTATAGACGATGCAGCCCATGATCTTCGACAACATGACCGATTTCATGGCCAAGTATGCCCGCAATGACATCTGCGTCAGGGAATTCTCGTACCAACTCATCAGTCACAACTATGGTGCCGCCCGGCAAAGCAAAGGCATTGGGGCCAACCGCGGGCATTGCGCGGAAAAGCAGCTCAAAATCACGCTTATTGCGTTCGTTTTCGGATAGCGCTGCAAGCACTCGAGCATAAATGGACCGTACGCGCGCTTCTTCCTCGTTAGTGAGCATGCTGTCTTCGGCAGTAGCAAAATCGATAATCTCCAACGTGCCTGTATCGATTTTTTCGACGGCAACTTGCGGTGTCACCGCCACGGCGAGCGCTGCAATAGTGTCCAAGCCGTACCGCCAAAGAAGGAATGCAGCGACAAGGCAGGCGGCAGTGAAGGCAATCAGATGCGGGCCGAAACGCTCTAACGCATGCAGCCGCGCACCGCGCGTTCCTGTATCAAGAGCTTCGAAGCCTGCGTGGTCCTGGGTCTCAAACAACGTACCATCATCAAACGTCAGTTTGCGCGCAGTGCGGCCGAGGGCCGTATCGATCTTGGCATCAGCCAATGGCGCGCGCGCCAGTTCCTGCCCATCTTCGGCAATCACGCGCACCCAAATCGCACCCTCATATGGCGCAGCTTCAATGCGCGCGGCCATCCGGCGGGACGACACCGATAGATAGACATGTCCTTGAAGAGAAAACGCTTGGGTCATGTTCACTTAAATCGGCAGGCCGACGTCGATGCCTTCTATATCGGAATAGGCATCACCAAGCGCCGTGGCTTTTTCCTGCTCTGTCCCGATGAAGTCATCAAGCGAGCTACCAATCTCGACACCTGTATGATCAGACAAATAGCGCGCCACGCGAACCTGTGCCCAAGGCAACATCAATCCTAGGGTCAGGACCACCACCAACATGTTGGACAGAGCGATCCAGAATAACTGGGTCGCGCTCACATTCGAGCGCAGCGCATGGCCGCCCAAGAGCGTTGTGCTATTGTAGATAATATTTCGAGTCAGCGCCTGATAAATGAACCCTGCGGGGATCAGCCCGATGAAGAAGACAGCATAGACCGTCAGCATGACCGCCATTGGGTTATCCTCCGGCGACGCAATAATTGCGCTGGCGATGGTCAGATACGCAGCGGCAACGACCACCATCACCCACAAAAGTGCAATAACTGCTGCCTTGTAGAATGCACCCAGCGGGGCATCTACCTTGAACTCGGCCGTGCCAAAGCGAAGGTTGTCGATGGTAAAACACTTCACCGTCCGGTCTAGAATAGGGAAGGTAATATAAAGCGTCAGCGCTGAGAGGATCGGGTAAAGTAGGTAGACTAACGCCGCCCGCCCATAAGTACCAACAAAGTCAAAGCGCACGTTGGAAAAACTGGACATGCGCGCATTGAACACCATCGCGCGGGTGATCAGCCAGGGGAAAAGTAAAATCAAGCCAAGAAACAGGAACAAGCCAACGACCGGCAGAATTGTCAAAATAATCTGAAAGACGATAATAACGGCGATAATGATCAAACGGCCTTTGAGAATTTGTCCACCCGTGGCGTGATAGTCAAAGTTGCGCCCGTCAACGAAGGTATTTCCGTAAAAATACTTTTTCGTGCGTACTTTCGCCCAAGCCGAGTAAATCCCAATGGTGACGATTGACAGTAAAAGATTGACTATCCAGATACCAAACCACTCTTTGGCGTTTCCTTTGAAAATAAAATCTCGTGAATTGTTTTTTTGCTCTAACGGCATTTGGGAAACCATTACTTAACCCCTTTATCTGATACTCCGAAAATAACCTGCAGTTTGAAGCAAGTGTTGCCTAGAGGTGGCCGTTGTGCAAGCTCTTTCAATTCGTTTGGCATACTCAATTTCGAAAATTTTATAGTTTGGCGTTGTTGTCAAACTAACAAAAACCAGCATCAAATTGCTTTCAAACCGAAATTTATGCGCTCAATAGTTGACGCCACTCAGCGAGAGCAGTGGCCCGGTTTGACTTGGAATTGATACGTGAATAGAGAAGAGAAGTTCCGCAACATGAGGACCACTCTCGGGACCGCTTTTATATTTTTGAATAGGAATAAGTAATTGCAATTAAATGAAAGTATGAAAAGTCGAGTCTTCTTCTGGGCACCACTAGTCACGGTTAAGTAATTACAAGTTAAAAGTAAAAATTGATTTAGTGCCTGCAAAACCTAGCCATGGGACCACTTTGTAAATCTGTAACGAATTGGGGAGTATTTTGTAATCCAAAGACGCTGCAAAGTCGCCCTGCTCGCTTCAAGCAAGTTTAATCTGACAGACCCATAAATATCGTAAAATTGGCTGTCCGTTTTCATAAAAATCCAGCATCATATGCGTATGAGCGGTTGGCCAAAAAGCGCTTGGATGAAGAGCGCAACTGTTAACGCTGAATAGATAAAGCCAGCAACCCATATTGTGGCGATGCCTTGATCTGTTCTGTCTGTCCATAGTCCGATCAGGGGTAAAACCTGAAATGCATGAAGCGACAGAAAATGTGCAGGCCGCAAGTCACCCACTTCGGTTGACCAGCCAAAGAATGGCAGAACGAGTTCTGGATTGCTTTGATCTCCAACAAAGTGACTGCCATTGCCACCAAGGTAACCTCCGATTATCACGGTCAGTACGAAGCTTATGATCGCGCCCCACCAAATGCCCGACTGAGTTGCTGGGCCAAATGCAATGTCGCCCTTTGCAAGCCAGGCAATGACGATTGGCAAGGCAATTAACACAACCGCACCCACCCCCATCAAAGAATACATCACACTGTGAAACGAGGTCGTGTCGTTAAAATGACTGTGCTGCGCCTGCGCCGCCTGAAAAATCAGATATGCCATTTCAGCAACGAACACCGCTGCCAATACCCAACCCACACCTGCAACGATACGCAGCTCCGCGTTTTCTGCAGACATTAATGCGACAATAATGGCGAGCGTAGTAAAATGAACGAGAAATGAGACCGCAAATTTTGCGGGTTTCACCCAAACGGGTACGCCATCTAGGACGCGTGGATCAAGTTGACCCCAGATTAATGTCGCTATGAGAAGTAGCGCAGAAAGCGCCGCGAGTTGGACGAATACCATGGAACGGCCTTGGACAAGAAAAGAAGCTAAGAGATCGCTCATATCTTTACACTTTCATTTCAAACTTCGTACTAGGTGTCTCGATTGGAAATCCGGGTTTAGTCCAACTTGTGATCGTTGTTGATCCATGTTCGTAACAATTCGGTAAATTCTACTTCTTTATCCTGATAGCAAAAATGGCCGCACCTCTCAAAAATGGTCAACGCACTTTTAGGGAGCCGTTTGTGCAAGCGCGCAGCGTTGTCTGTTGTCAAGAACGCGTCTTGATCACCCCAAAATACGTGAGCTGGTACATTGAGAGTTTCCAAATGAGGGTCAATGTCTTTTAAGCCTTCAGGGTAACCTTTGAACCACTTCGTGACCGGGCCAATCCTACCAGAATAAGACGCGACATAATCAGCGACTTCCTCGGCGGAAGGACTATAATTTAAATATCCCAATTGGTTTGCGCCACTGATGAACGCCGGTGCGCCCGTAATTGTGAAAACAAGGCGCCAAAATCTTGAACCAATCATCTTCTGGACGAGGCTTCCATCTGCAGACGGTTGAACACTCGGGCCAGTGCCAACCAAGATGCTTTTGGCTTTGTGGTCACGATGCAAAATATAATGGAGAGCTACAGGCATCCCAACATCTGGTGCAACAATATGAACGTCAGACAGTCCCAGTTCGCTTATAAACTTTTGTAGGAACGCGCTTTGCGCAGCGAATGTCATGTAGCTAATGTTACCCTGACTCTGCCCAAACCCCGGCAAATCCAATGCGACCAAATTAGTATTGGCAGAGAGCGCTGACCACGTCGCATCGTAACACAGGATACTTTGAGGAAGAGGACTTAGAAACAAAACCGTTGGCCCGTCTGAATTGCCACCCGTCGCATAGCGGATTTTTAGGCCATCTAGCTGCATATACGCAGGCTTGATGGTAAAGTTTGCAAGATCATGATTGATCTTGCCTGCACCCTTCGCGCGTTTTGACCAAAGCTTGTAAAACTCAGGTGTTATCATCATCAAGCTGGCCGCATTCAATCGACCTAGCACCCCAATTGGATCTTTTGGCATGTCGCTTCCTTCAGGGTTAGTATTTAGAAAATAAATAATGTATTTAGAGGTACGAAAAGATAGGGTCAATAATAAAATACTCTTGAGTACGATAATGGATGAAAAACCTAATTCTGCACGGGGTCGCCCGAAAACGTTGGACCGAGGTCGGGTTTTGCAAACTGCTTTGATACAGTACTGGTCAAAGGGGCCAGCGAATGTCTCAATCAGTGATATTTGCAATTTAACCGGAGCGTCTAAGCCGGGTGTTTATCGGGAATTTGGCAGTGATGATGGGCTAAAAAAAGCCGTTTTGGAAGTGTATCACGGCCTCGCAATCCAGCCTGTGATTGATATTCTTAAGCAAAATCAGCCAACGACGGACGCCATCGACGCCCTCATAGGTTTTATGACCCAAGATCGTAAGGTCCTTGGCATTCCGCAGGGATGTTTGTTTGTGATGATGCGGGCGCAATCTGAACGTCTTGGGCCGTCGACATACGATAAACTAAACAAAGTTCACCACGGTCTTTTGGCCGCTTACTCGGAGTGGATAGAGCGGGCGAAGCTGCACGGTGAGTTCATAAATATACCAACAGATATCGCTGCACTATTGCTCGACATGCAACACGGGGGCGCTATGCGTATGCAAAGGGAAGGCGTTCCACGAGAAACGATAGAAAGTGTGCTTAGGTTTGCTCTCGGGGCCTTGATGTTTCGTGATAACGCAATCAGGCCCTAACCCTTCATACGACGCATAGCGAAAGCACACTTTGTCCGCAAAGCAGACCTCAGACATTGCTATGGTCAATGTTCAGTTCTGGGTGCAAGCCACAAAGTCAGCTTAACCTTGCTTCACTCTTCAATAGTAAAACCACCTCGATGCTAGGGATTGGGTATGCTCGTCAGTTAATCATAATTGGTTACTTCTAGTTTATGCTTGATCTGAGTTATTTAGTAATAGAAGCATGTCGTTATGAAGCTAAAACTGCATCACATTAATCTTTGCTCCACTAATGTTGAGGCGATGGATCGCTTTTATAGAGATGTGCTGACACTAGCGGCTGAGAATCCATCAGAGTTACCGCCACTGAACCAAGATAAAGGCTTGGTAGGCGATGTGTCATTTGTAACTGATGGTGCAATACAAATGCACTTAACGCCGAAGGATGTACTCAACAGTTTTAAGTCTGGTCAAGTAGTGAACCCCTTAGAACGAGGTCATATCGCCTACAGAACTGATGATATTGAAGCCTTTATGAAGCATTTGGATGAGCAAGGTATTCCCTATTCTGACTGGGGAAGTGATGCAGTAAAAGGATGGCATCAGGTTTTCTTTTATGACCCAGATGGAAATGTGATTGAAGTTCATCAGATAGTTAATAAGTGATTAAGAGGAACGCACCATTAAGCATAGCCAAGCAGCCATCATCTGTTAGCCTTACTCACAGCTTACCATTACTTGTATATGGGAACTGGAGAGTGGTGGCTCTCATAGCTTAATTATGTCCAACTATAAGATACGTAAGAACCATAGAATATGTCACTCATGGTAGATGAACTTTTCAAAGAGATAACCAAGCGTATTGAAACATCAGAGGATAGGTCTCGCTCTCGTAAAGTTGAGAAATAACCACGAAAGCCCAGCCGTAAAGTTTGTACATTTGTTCAGGAAACCGGACATTCATTCTAACTTCGGTACTTTCAGTGTCATTTCAGCCCAACATGCGTAATTGTTCGCAAGGCCTCAAATGGTTTTGATTCAATTTACAACAACAAAACAAATAAAATTACCTGACTAATTTTATCGGGTTGACATATCCTACTTTTTCACTCAGGATTAACTCAAGTCAAGCCACCCTGAGTTTTTTGATGGGAAGCCCGACATGTGAAAATGTGAGGACTTCCAAATGCCACAGCAGAAATTTCCCCAAACCGATGTCTATGATCACCAGACCCTCCGAAACCGACACTACGACGATTTGGAACTGCTCGTTGCTGCGTCAGAAGTTGAAAGTACGTGCGCAGGTTGGTTGTTCGATCAACGGGCAAATGCAGAGTTTGCCACTCAAGATCCTGCGTCATGAGTTTTTATTGTACACCGCCGAAACATACTCCCACACCAAGATTGCCCACTTATCTTGCACGGGACCTTATGCAGAACGGTGATGTCGCCCAAATCGTACTTGACGATCAAACCTACACGCTGCGGGTTACGCGGGCTGGCAAGTTGATCCTGACCAAATGAGTATCGCACAGGACAAACGTGGTGGCGCACCTGTTGGGTTCATCTCAGAACTCGATGGGATCGAGGCCGCTTCGGTCATCTATTTACGCCTGTGGTGTGATGGCCCGGAGGCTAAAGCCGCCGTGTGGAACGATTTCGCATGTAGCCTTGGGACGGATCGCGGTCGTCATGCGTTGAAGTCGTTTGAGGACCTTTGCAGTCTTTGCACCACCCATGGCCGCAGGCCCCTCATGCGTCACTCCTTGAATTGCAAATGTCTGGGTGCGGACGAATCCTGCTTTGCTAACTTCATCGCCTGTGCTGCGACTGGTGATCGTGAGGACGCCATGTTGATCGCCACCTTACTGGTACGTCCTGATGTGGCCCCCTTAATCACAGCTCTGGCCACTGACTTTGGTCATGCATTGATAAGCATGAATCTTGCTGCTCCCAAAGACATCCCCTTTCAGAAAGAAGGCGAACCTCTATTACATTCCCACCCCATAACAATTCACTGACAAAACTCATCCATAAACACACCTGCGTTACATCCACAGCACTGCCCCTCACACTTCCAACCTTCCTGCTTGATCGCCTGATCAACATTTACCCGCAGTATGCAGCCCCAATGAGTTCCACTATTTAACGCCATAGTGATTTTCTAGTACGCCAGAAGACGATACTGATTAGCCTACAACGTTAGACTTAGATGCAATTCACAGTGCAGATGATGCCGTGTCACAATGGAGAGAGAGGCACCAGCTTTGGTATGCCCAACGCTAAAGATCTTCAAACCTCTTAAGCCATCCTCTCACTAACTCAGGGTTGTAGTTGTCGAAACCAGAATCTTCATAGAGGATCACTAGTCCACGAGCGGCCCAAGTGACGCCATTATTGTATGCTGCCTCATAAAGAGAGGCGGCCTTCACGAGTTCTTGCGGCATAGCATCGCCAAAATGATAAAGCATGGCGAGTGCAAATGTTGCCGCTGGGCACCCCATATCCTGAGAATTAAGTATTTAGGTAATCGCTTGTTCGTTTGAGCCATCACGCAAATGACCTCTAGCTCTCAGCAGATAATGCCTTGCAACATTATTGTTTTGCTCTTCGAGGGCTTCAGTGCAGGCCTTCACAAGCTTTGTATTCTTTATGTCTTGGAAATTCACAGGCTCAGAGATTGAGAATGGGTCAGCCTCTAAGGATCCAAGAAGGTCACATTCCTCAACGGCATAAGCCTTGTTGGCGAGTACAATGCATATGGTTAACATGATAATACGCATTCAGTCAGTCCAAGCGAAATACTTTTCGTCTCTTTGTGTGAGTATTGTAGGCAACGAACCCTCCACTTCCTGAAGATGCTCCAGTAACCGCTTTGATAATCACCTGATGGGGCACCATCAAAGTCACACCTTCGGTGAGTGCATCAAGCTTGAAGCGTAACCTTTCAAGTGTATCTTGCTTGTTCGCATAACTCTGAAAAAAAGAGTTCAAACCCTGAAAGGTTGTCCAGTAGCCTAGTTTCATAAGTTCAGTTGTTTCTTTGAAACGATACCATTCACTGGAGAATATGTGGGTGAAACGAAGCCCAATATGCTGGATAGCTGCGCCAATATCACTGGCTTGCTTTCTACCCTTAGCGTCCAAGTTTTTTGAGTGTTACAATCACTCAAAGAGAATTTATCTGGATCTCCATAACCAGGCGCTAATGCATGCCTCATGAAAACGACATTGGCATCAACTGCTGCTATTACGTTTGTGAGGTTGTTTCGACTTTCAGCTGTGACATGGCTGAAGTGCGTGACAAGATATACTAGGGTTGGGAGTTAGCGTACGGATATGGTTTTGTCTTAGCCTCTGCACCATCCATCGCAACATCAGAGTTACCCGTGCGAACGATCTGATAGGTGTTGTTACCCTTCACGCCACAGTTATTGCACCTGGCTCCCTGACGTACCTCATGAGCTGACGTGTCGCTTACAACTACAAAAATAAGTTTTGCTTCTCTACAAGAGCGTGATGCTTACAAAGACCGCAGGTGATGCTGAGTTCGTGGTCTAGAACCTAAAGTTTAGCAAAGGTACAAAAAGGGGCCATCCCGATTCCTTTGGTTATGAAAATAAGGGTTCCCGACAGGCTCACAGTAGCGTCCATTTCAGCGTTCAGTAAGTTTTCGGTTAACACGCTTGAGAAAAACTTCAGAAGTTGTAACCAACTTTTATACCAACCGCAGTCACACTGTTACCAGCGTAACTAGCCGTCAGACCAGTGGAATGAGTTACGTCCACGTCGCCTACCTTTGTATAGCTGATTCCACCAGAGATAGTCATCAACCCAATTTTATGCTGCACCCCAACAGACAGAGTTTCCGAGCCATTGGACATCGTAAATGGACTTGTTGATGCACCGCCTGGATTAGTCCCCTTTTCCCATGAATAGGATAAACTTGCTGAAGTTGCTTCGTTCAGCCTTCGACCAAGACCCAAACTGTAACTGGTGGTATTAGAAAAGTCACTTTCTTGGTTTAGTGCAGGAGCAGCAGCTACGTTAAGTACAACATCACTGCCTGTCCAATTAACCCTATGGGCGGACGCCTTTAGAAGAGTATTTTCCGCAATCCCAGTTTGAAAATTGATGGTTGTTGCTTCTGGAATTACGAGTGAGCCGGTGACCGGTAGAGTATTAACCCCAGAAAGTACATCACCGGTAAGCTCAATTGTAATCTTTTCTGATCTTAAGACTTCAAATTTTAAAGCAATATCGGGGCGCTCATACGCAAGGCCATAAACCATACCAGATTTATCGATCGCTTCGATGCTATAGTCAGCAGGAGCCACTGTATTAAGAGTTGAGGCTTTGAGTTTAGCTTGACGAACACCACCAATGATATAGTACTTATCATTAAATAAATATCGAGTCATAAGCGCTTGGGTATTAAGTTTCACATCAGCGCTTGGAACTACACTAACTCCTGTGGCATTCTGGCCATCCATTTGGATGGCCCCTGATCCAAAAGAAGTTAGGCCAATATCAAAATTTCCAATTTGGAATTTTCCTGACACACTCATGCGATTTTGGTCTTTGGCCATGCCATGTTTGGCAAAGGTCGTACTAGTGGCGTTAACAGAATAATCTAAGTTGCCATACGAAGCCTCTACGTAGTTTCCATGCTGATACAGGAACCCTGTATCTAGCCTGCCAGTTTCCCAGCCACCTGCGTCTACAGCGGTTGTTGAAAGAGCTAATGTTCCGACTGCGGCGTAATATTTGAGCATAATTAGGTTATCCTGTATTAGACTTTATGATATGGCTATCGCCAGCCTATAACGCTTCGATAAAAAGTCATCTCTTTTTTCTTCAGAAATTTCGCTTTTCAAAAGTTACTACGAGGTTGTCGCTTGCCAAACTATCAACTTATGTGAGCTAGAGGGTTTGGTGCATCAGGCAGCGTTATTGAGTATCCCAACAAGACTGACACTTCATATACCGGCCCGAAAATGGGTTTCGCTTTTGTCGGTTCATAAAGCAAATGTGATCACATTTAAAATTTAAGCCTAAAAGTAAAGCCTTATCACACACAACACAGCGTTAATCTGCGCCATTCACCGTTATGTTAGCAGCACCTATGCGCGCATCATTACTTCAACCACGATATACGATGCGGAAGTCGAATGTCTATTTACTGCAAGATGAGCATCTTGCTTTAGCTTTGACATGATCGACTGTTGTTTCGCCCGCGTATAGTTTGATCATTTGCTCTATAGGAATAAGCAGCGAGTGACCATACGGACACACCAAAACGATAGATTGTTCATCGTGATGTTTTGTAGCTGTGTCAGTCTCCAGCCCCGTCCAATTGTTAATTAGAGTGGATCGGCAGTAGAGCCATCTTCGTTCATTCGGTGTTTAGCATAGACATCATCATCATCATGCGCTGATACCCAGTTAAAGCTTTCATCTGCAAACATGTGCATAGTGACATCGATCTGGCTGGGATCGTCTAAGGTGCCTATCATCATCACTCTTCTTTCGGGAAACCGTTCAGTTGTCGCGGTGATTTGAGTTGAACACGTTGGACAAAAGTGAATGTACAGCTCACGTCCATGCTCATCACTTTTATAAGTATACTTGGTCAGCACACCGTCATTAAATGTCACATCATCATAATTAAATGACATCGCAGCACGGTAGGCAGTTCCTAAACTGCGCTGACAAAACCGACAGTGGCAAGCGTACGAAGCAATTGGGCCAGACTTACAGGTAAATCGTACGGATCCGCATAAACAGCCGCCACTAAGTTCTGTCATTTTACTCTCCTTGTTGATGAAACAAGAATGACACGCTTATGTATTAATTCGCAAATGATTTACTTGGATTTGGCAACCGTCAAAGTTTCTAACCACTCACCGTTGTATTCACAGCCTCAATAAGCGCATCTTTACGATACTGCTGAGGAGGATGATCCATTTGCCCCGATCACTGCCGATGATCTACACGAGTTATTTGCAGAATTAGGCTTCGGATATAAGCATAGGGTCGCTGCATTTACGGCGATGTTGCTAGCAAGTATGGATCAGACCTCAGCCTGCAAAACGGTACAAAGCGATGAATTCCGTGAACCATCCATGGCTGAGCTAGCCGATATGTTAAGATTGGGGCAGAATGTCACATCAGTGATCTACTGGAGTGTTCGCTCCTAACAGACTTGAAAATGAGCATTATCCAATAACAACTCTACTCAAAAGCATATCAATGAGAGTACCGGAATTCTGCGCTAGCCATTGGCTACTGCGTATTCCACTAACCGTAGTCTTTATTCTGCAGGGCTTATATAAATTTCCGGTTACTGCGGACGATGCTTTAAGCTATGACCTACCATACTTGGTTTGGTGGTTCGTCGCCCATGAAGAACTGGGCGCTGGAATAGGTTTACTCGTTGCCGCATTTATGTCGCTTAAAGCAATATCCTACCTTCCAATGATCTCTTAAGCCATTGATATACTTACTCACTTTAGAGATATAACTATTTGTTCAATCACGACGGGCGTTATTTGGATTAGCGAACCTGAGAGCTTCATGGATGTAATCCTATACGACAACCTGCATGTCTTTCTTTGGGTAGGTGGGCTTTACTTTGCTTTAAGGGGCAACAGAACATTGCGCGGGCAATAAATATCCATGATTGGCCTAACTCTATTCAGCCACTTTGTTGGGCAGATGATTGTTTTCTTGCATAAGGTTTCAGCGCGGAGCCATGCGCCTGAAGCATGTCAGAAATGCAATCTTGTTTATTGTTGCGCTGCAGCATTTTGAGCTAAAAGGGACACAGCTTAATTTTCCTCCCGAAATGATAGTGTCTACTGGCGGTACCTTTTGGTATCGCCTTTTTTTTGTGAATTGTAACGCTGGTAATAGTCGTAAATATGCTCTTAACGTATAACGAAAATGGAGCCGCATGTGATGAAATTTAGCGTACAAAATGCCACATTAATAGCTATAAAAGCCAGGAGAATGAAATTCTCAAACAATTTTTCAAATCAATGGTAGCGGCCCGTCAGGCGTCTGTAGCCATGCAGGCACTGCAGTACATAAGTGATCGCCAGCTAGAGGGCATTGGTTTCACCCGTGAGCTTTTTTCGAGCAAGTCAAAGCAGACTTAATAGCAGGAATGGGTAGTGCAAGCGCAGAAAAACCCAGGCTGTGCCAGTGAATGCAAATTTGGTAGGCGCCGTATAAGCAACGCCTAACTACGTCTTAAATAAAGTGATCCGCCTCATGAATGAGGCTGACCAAGTTGGGGAAAAAGAGCCTACAGAGGTTGTCTGGATTTTGCCACAGGCCCCTAATCCATACCTAGCTCAACTCCATCCGCTGCAATCGGAGGTGCTCCAGAAAGTCTTCTCGGGTCGTCTCAAGCCTGACTTCCTGACCCTCGCCATGACCCTCGACCAGTATGAGGCCTATAAGTCAGACACCCCAAAGGCTGCCAGAAAGATTGGGCATCGGGTAGAGCGGCCACGCACAGACATGAAGAGCGTCTTCGACAAGCAGAAGCTGAAGTATACGCCCCTGACAGACATGACGAGACAGGATGCCAATGACCTGCGGGATGACCTGCTGAGCAGGGTGTCGGCCAACAGCGCAGTAAGAGTGCCAGAGCAGTAATCAACTAAGAACCAGCTCTCAAGTGAAATCATCAAAACCTACCCTGCGTCTGGAATGAGATATGAGGTGGGTGTTTTGAAACGACCCATGCCACGGCTCTCGCTGAGTAGCGCCAATTATTGTGTACATAGATTTAGGTTTTGCTAGCAACGTTATACTCGTTCTTATTTATCTGAAAGCACCCTCCTAGGCTTTGCATCTTTGTGGCTCTTTCCCTTTTGGGGGTGTCATTTGGATAATGCGCTCGATATACAAGACCGGATTAAATCAAGGCAATCTTTGCAAGATTTGCATCATCGGGGTTACTATGCGGCAAATTGCGCGGATTGACATAAAAAACGAGTGGGCAATCAAGGGTATTAACCTTGAAGGATTGCGCAAGGTCGGCAATCCAAACGAACTGGCAAAACGGTATTATCAGGACGGGATCCACGAGATTGTTTTTATGGATGCAGTGGCCAGCCTGTATGACCGGAACAACCTATTTGATGTGATCGAGCGCGCTAGCCAAAATGTGTTTGTGCCAATCGCTTTAGGCGGCGGAATACGTACATTGAACGATGTGTCCAAGGCACTGGATGCTGGTGCAGATAAAGTGGTCGTCAACACGGCGGCGGTTCGCAACATAGGTTTCATCGGCGAAATCGCCAGAAAATTCGGGTCACAATGTATTATCGGCTCCATAGAAGCCAAAAAGACTGACAGCGCTTGGGAGGCCTATATCGAAAATGGCCGCGAACCGACTGGTCTGGATGTTGTTGAATGGGCCCTACAAATGGAAACGGCGGGTATCGGTGAACTATTGGTTACCTCGATTGATCAAGAAGGGACAAAACGTGGGTTTGATATCCCGTTGATCACTGCGCTCCAGAAAGCAGTGAATTGCCCCATAATTGTCAGTGGAGGCTATGGTAAAACAGCCCATCTGGACGCCCTTTTGCAAGTGACCGTTCCCAGCGGTGTGGCCTACGCCTCTGCGCTGCATTACAATCTGCAATCTGTGTCCGAGATCAAACTTGCGTCCGATACATTAGAGGCAAAGCATGGGGCATAGCAAAGTTGGTATCGTGGATTATGGTGTGGGTAATCTGCGCAGCGTCGCAAATGCGGTTCACCATATCAGCGGCGACCCGGTGGTTTCCTCTGATCCCGCCGTTCTGGGGAATTGCGATCATCTGATCTTGCCTGGCGTAGGGTCGTTTCCACACGGCATCAGCGCACTAGCCGAGGGTCATCTGGATGACTTTTTAAGAGACTATGTTGCATCCGACCGGCCCTGTTTGGGGATTTGTCTCGGAATGCAATTATTGATGGAATACAGCACCGAATTCGCAAAAACCACGGGTCTTGGATTTTTGCCAGGATCTGTGGAATATTTGGGATCTTTCGTACCTGAGTCAGAGGGGCACGTGCGATTACCAAATGTCGGTTGGCTGCCGCTAAAGCTGATCGATACAGACGAGCCCATGGCCAACCAGATGTTTGAAGGAACGACGCCCGACGATAAATTCTACTTTGTGCATTCGTTCGCTGTTGGCCCTGATTGTAGGTCAGCCATTGCGCATTCGGACTATTGTGGTATCTCTTTTACCTCAGTTGTAGCAAATGGCCAACTGGTTGGAACACAATTCCACCCGGAAAAAAGTCGCGATAGTGGTTTAAAATTGCTAAAAAATTTCATAGACCGATGAGGACAGGGTTTTATGTCGACCGAGAATAAATTAACTGCATATTTCGGCCTTCCACAAGATGTCGTCTTTTGCAAGAAATGCGTGATTTCTAATCAACGACCAAGCTCAACCGTAGAATTTAAACACACACAGGACGAAAAGAAGCAAACCATTGGCTTTGACACGGACGGGGTTTGTGACGCCTGTCGGTATGGTGAAACCAAGGCCAAGCAAATCAACTGGAAAGACCGAGAAGACCAACTAGTGGCAACGCTAGACAAATTCCGCCGCAATGATGGTGGCTATGACGTAGTGGTGCCCGGCAGTGGCGGCAAGGACAGCGCATTTACCTCCCATGTTCTGAAATACCGCTACGGGATGAACCCTTTGACAGTGACCTGGGCGCCACATCTCTATACCCCTATCGGCTGGAAGAACTTTGAGAACTGGTGCCACGTCGGCGGCCATGACAACATCCTTTTTACACCAAACGGCAAATTGCACCGCTTTCTGACACGCAATGCGTTTCACAACCTATTGCACCCGTTCCAGCCGTTCATTGTCGGGCAACGCATAATAGGCCCGATGATGGCCGCCAAATTTGACGTCGAACTAGTAATGTACGGGGAAAATCAGGCAGAATACGGCAATAATGTTGACGACAACTATATTCCAACGATGGATACTAAGTTCTTTTCTACTCAGGACCCGATGGAAATGGTACTTGGCGGCAAGCCGGTCAAAGATATCCTTGAAGAAACAGATTTCACCATTAATGACTTCGCCCCCTATATCCCGCCAAGTGCGGAGTATCTGAGCAAGAAAAAAGTCGAGGTTCACTATCTTGGCTACTACCTACCATGGGATCCGCAAGAATGTTATTATTATGCGGTCGAAAACACCGGCTTCAGCGCCAATCCCGAACGTACACCTGGAACCTATTCGAAGTATTCCAGCATCGATGACAAGATCGACATGTTCCACTACTTTACAACCTTGATAAAATTCGGCATTGGCCGCGCAACCTATGACGCGGCGCAAGAGGTCCGGAACGACAAGATAACACGCGAAGAAGCGGTGCATCTGGTTAAAAAATACGATCAGGAATTTCCATCGAAGTTCTTTGACGCGTTTCTGGAATACATCGACACCACAAAAGCAGAGTTCGAAACAACCGTAGACAAATTCCGTTCGCCACATTTATGGGAAAAAAACGGGGGCGAATGGAAATTAAAGCATACAGTTGTTTAAAATTCGGCCTGGGTTGTGGTTGCGAGGTGCAATTTAGCTGGCGGAAAAGGTATTCCCGTAAAATCAACGGATTTCATGCAATTTCAGTCCTAACTATTATCTCTTTTACGGTGACATTTCTATTTTTAGCAACAGGAATGTTGGCGTTGACGTCTTCTTTGCAATCAGCGGTTATTTCATAACTACGATCTTTCTTAGTAACTTACAGGCGGGCCACTTCAACCTATTGTCTTTTTACGAGCGCAGGGCGAGGCACATATTGCTGGCGCTGACTTTTGTCATTCTGCGTTGTTTGCAGGTGGCATGGTTCATGTTGATGCCGGGAAAATTAGTTGCTTTTGCACAAAGTAAAATCTCGATAACGGCATTCTCGCCTAATTCTCTATTCATGAAAAGAGACTACTTTAGCACTTCGTCTGAACTGTTATCTCTATGTCATATTTAAAGCCTCGCGTTTACAGAGCAATATTACACTCTTTTGCCATGGTTCTTATTTTTATGTGACGGTATGGCCGGCGAAGAATAACTTTGGTTCTGGCCGTGCTTTTCATTTCCAGTTTAGCGCTGGGTCAGTGGGGTGCGTATAACAAACTGGTAGAGGTATTTTTCTGTTGTTCACACGCAGAAGTGAGCTGGAAATTGGCTCATTTTGTGCTCTTTGCTTTGACGCAGTGGGTGTCAAACTTAAGCTCGTAGATATTGTGTTTGTTGCGTCAAATTGGTGGAAACCACATCAAAAATGGGTGCCGACGTTTTCGCCGCAACGGTGAAAACGACACTTTCACATATCAAAAACAAGAAGGCGGTTCCTGTGCTTTTTCTGAATGTGCCTGATTTTTTAAAAAACCCGTGCAAGATACCTGTCAAAATAAAAAAGGGTTTTTCGTAGTTTGACAAAGTACTTAATTCTTCGCCAAATAGCCATGGCTCGCAATTTTTTGAGCCAAGTGAGTACTTATGCAAGGACGATAGTCACTTTCTCTATCTGCGCAAGAATGAGTGCTTCTATTTCGAGTCCGGACACTTCTCTTACCACGGCAGCCTCAAGATTGCCGACTTGATGCTTGCCACACTTGGGTCAGATTGGCTTGTATCACCGTCAAACTAAGCGCGGAGAACAGGCCACAGTCGCCACAATACAGGTTATTGGATTGTCATTGATTCAGGTAGATATAGATGGTTTATCCACAAATTTTTTCTGCTTCGGCCGGTCCCAAAATCCAGGGGTGTCAAGAATTTTTACGAATTGGCTTGCCGCATTACCTATGCCAAATGACCCATCAACCTTGCAGCGAATGCCCCAGTTGTGCGTTAGGAATGCGCCGATGCGTGCGTGATCCTCGCAGGTACTGTGCGTGACAGACGTGGCCATTGCGCGATCAGATTGGCGGGTGCCAAGGTTCAGGCTTTGCAATCCCAGAAATGGTGCCTCGCGTACTCCAAGACTGCTGTTACCGATTATAGCCGAGCTGTTTCGCATCAATTCAGAGAAGTGGGAGAACCGCATTGACGGAATGTGACGAAATCTGTCTTTCGGCAGATTTTTTATGGTGGCAAATATCTGGTCACTGCCAGGATCGTTGTTAGGCGAAATGACTACAAATTCCCGTCCCGAAGCATTCAGGCTGGCAAACAGTGCGCGGGCTTGTACTCCGATTGTGTCCTGCTCGCTGGTGACTGGATGGAACACGACAATGCCATAGTCTTCAAAATCAATATCATAGCGCTTGCGAACAGTCTGGATGTCGACACCTGATGGGGCTTTGTGCACATCCAGTTCAGGTGAACCAATAACAAAAACGTCTTCTGTGGCTTCGCCCAGCGCCATAACTCTGTCTCGGGCCGCATCAGAGCTGACAAAGTGGTAGCGGCACAGCTTGGAATTGCAATGGCGGTAAATTTCGTCAATCGTCCCCGAAACTTCGCCGCCCTCGATATGCGCACAGGGGATATAGTTCGTGGCGCAAACCATTGCCGTTGCAACGGCTTCGATCCGGTCGCCATGAACAATCACCAATTCGGGTTGCCATTCCTTGACCCAATCAGAAAAACCCAAAATCGTTTTGGCCAGTATCAGATCATGCGGATCGCCATCCGACTGGTTGATGTATTCATAGCGCTGGGCGTCCTCGAACCGGCGCACCTCATAGACCGTTTGGCCGTACTTGCCCATCATGTGCATTCCGGTGACAAAGAAGTAGATGCTATATCCTGCTTCTACTGCTGACCTTGCCAACGGCTCCAACTTGCCAAAATCCGCACGCGTGCCGGTAACAAAGGCCAGTCTCTGCTTGTTAGTCGGTTTATTCAAAGTCGGACCAATTCAGTTGTGTGTTGCGAGACAAATTTGTCCGTAGCTTGCGTCCTATAATATTGTCATACTCATATCCGGGAATTTCGCCAGATCCAGGCCGACGCGCCCAAATATCGTAATCGCCAATAATAGTTCCGGCCGCAAGATCCTTGTCAGCGACCAACGAGCTTCGGGCAAAACGATAGACGCCTTCTTCGGCGCTGCTACGCCGTTTGGGATTGCGTGATGCGATATAGATCTCGTGGGATCTGTCAATCAAATATTTCAGCTCCGCAGGATCCATTGAGCACGAAATATCAGGCCCGACACGGTACCTGTGGTCGGTAAAATGACGTTCCAGAATACAAGCCCCGAGTGCTACCGATGCCAGCGCCATTTCCGGCCCGATTGAATGGTCCGAAAACCCAACTACAGCGTTGGGGAACGCAGCTTGTAAATCCCTGACGCCCTGTAACGACACAATTTCTGGCGGAGAAGGATACAGGTTTGTACATTCCAGCAGCGCGAAAGGCACACCGGATTTTTCCAGAATGTCGACGGATGCCCGAATTGTTTCTATGCTTTGCATTCCGGTGGACATGACGATTGGTTTGCCAAAGCTTACGATATGCCGGATCAGGGGCAAGTGGTCGCATTCGCCCGAGCCGATTTTGAATGCCGGGACATCAATTTCATTCAGGAAATCAGCCGCCGCGCGAGAAAACGGAGTCGAGATATAGATCATTCCCAGACTTTCAGCATAAGCTTTGAGCGCCTTTTCATCTGCTTGAGACAGCGCACAGTTTTCCATAATTTCCCAGATGGAAATGTCGGCGTTGGGTGGAACGATTTGCTTGGCCTCTGGGGTCATTTCATCTTCGACGAAGTGGGTCTGGTGCTTCACTATTTCGCATCCTGCCTGTGCAGCAGCACGAACCATCTGTTTGGCAACGTCCAGATCGCCACCGTGATTGATACCGATTTCTGCGATGACAAGTGGCGGATGCTCGGAGCCAATTTTTCGACCGTTTATTTCCATTGTCAGGTGTCCCTCTTCAAAATCTCTGCTTCGCACCGAGCGAAATCGTCAGCGTTGTCAATATCCAGAGAGGCAGCGACTGACATTTCAAATAGCCCGATACGATCGGAGTCAAAGCTCTGGTTCGAATGCAGCCAATCTCTGGAAAAGATATAGATCGCACCGTTGTGTTTGTACACGGGCGGCAGTGATTGCCGGTTCGAAAAGACATACTCGGGCTTGTTGATCGGATTGAATGTGTTGCCAACAAGTAATCCGGCCTTAAGGATCGACCGATCCATTTCAACAGCTGAAACTACAATATCAAATGTGCCATGGGCGTAGACATCCATCGCACCCCGAATATGATCCGCCCGTCGAAGCGGCGACGTTGGCTGCAACAGAACCACCAGCCGGTCGTCAGGAATGTGATGGGCAGCCAGATCGGTCAATACTTCGATCATGGGTGTTGCATCTGTTGCCAAGTGATCCGGTCGTTTTATTGCTCTCACACTATTGGCGTGATTTGTATCCAGAATTTCACTGCTGTCTGTGGAAATCAGAATGTCCGAAATCCCTGCCGCTTGAGCCTGTTTTATAGCGTGCTGATACAGCGGCATACCCGCCAACTTCTTGGTGTTCTTTCCGGAGAGCCCCTTGGATCCCGCACGGGCCGGAATTATGGCAATTGTTTTTAGCGACATTTTTACACTTTACAAATTAAAATTCAAATGCACCTCGTCCTATTGTCGGGCTCACTAACCACGTCAGGTCGACAATGAATTTGACCGTGCCCAAGTTTGTAGCGCGGGCTCAAATGCGGCGCGCTGAGCAAGCACTGTTTTCTGTGTCTGCACATGCGGCTGCTCGGCCGAGTGCAAACACTCTGATATGCGTTTGGTCAGCGAGACTAAAAAACCTGGCGCCGACACATCTACGCAGTCATTGCTTCTACCCAATTCCTCATAGAGCTTGTGTATTTGACGATAGCAACCCAAACCGATACATGGGACGCCAAGCCCCATAGAACATACATTTGCATGAAAACGCATCGACAGGGTCATCTTGCAAGATTGGTAGATCGCAAATATTGCATGCGCGGCCAAATCACCGGAACTATAAGGAGCTACGATAACCCTTGTCCGCCGAAGTCTGTCATCCAGCCTCAGAATAACCTGCAAAATCACATCCAAATCACGGAAGATATGAGGTAAAAACACGAAGTGATGGTCTGGGTGCTCTTTGCTGACTTCTGTCAACGTTTTGGCAAACTCGTCCGCAAACGCTTCGCTGTTGTCTGGTCCCTTTTCGAACCCGGCAAACCGTACGTCGGCCATATCGTTGGCAATGTTTATCCCGATATACGGCGTGTCCGGTTTCAGCAAGAAGGAGGATGCTTTTGATGGCAACTGCATAAAAAAGCCGCCATCTGGAATTTGATGCACAATATCGGCGAATTCAGGACTGATCTCTTCACGCAATGTATCGACGGCACCATCATTTCGAACGCTTACCAAATATTGATTAGATAACAGTAGCTTGGTAAGAAAACGGGTAAAATTTTGTCGAGACCTTTCAGGAACACCTTGTCCAGAATCGACTCCCAGTGCGTTGAAGAGTATCGGCGTTCTAATTTGATCAAACTCTTCCGGAGATATCGCAATGGATGTTCCCGTCGGAGAATTCTCGACCCAAAGTTCAAAATAATTTCCACCGCCGATGACTAGAGCGTCATAACTATTTGCCAAAGCTACGAAATCGGCATCGAAGGCACGCTCCTTCCAATAAAATTCGCGTATCTCACAATTGCTCCACGAAACCTCGCGGCCAACTTGTTCGGCGAACCATGGTCGAAAACCCATATGATTTGCATTATCACCAATGTTGCCACTGAAGCTGGCTAAATGAAGGACACGCAGTGGTGACATATTTTCTCACTTTAAAATTTCGGATAATTCTGAGTTCACGCCTCCACTTGTATTACAAACGAGCATGACTATTCCACTGTAAATTTGCATTGATAATTGATAGCCGCTTTCACAGATACGATTACGCCGCTATCTGAACTTAGTTCTTGCTGATCGACACCCGCCCAATTATAAAAAATCGTCAAAAAGGGCGCGTTTCCAATATGAAGAAACTCTATTGTTTTATATCTCACGCACCGCACTTCGAATGTTGTTTCCCAATATTGGCAGCAGTGCACAAGCGCGGAAATGCCAAAGTAATTCCAATCGTGAATCGACGATTAAAAAAGACTGATCAAGAACTGCTCACCGCATTTGATAAGGTCGGGCTTTCACCAGTTTTCAAAAGTCGCCTCTATATCGAGCTATTTTCATTTATTTCAATGAAGCGTGCTGATGCAATCTTGTCCTATGGTGATCCTTTGGCGATGCCTAAAAAAATCCGCATGCGGGACAAGTATCTGGTCGCTTCGAAAACGCCATCGATTTTCGCCCAACATGGATTAATCCAGGAAGGAATTAATCTAGACTGGATGCATTTGCGACCAGATTGGTACTCCAGTCGGATTTTGTGGTGGGAAGATTATATTCCCGACAAGACGCCTTTTCTGAGCAAGGATGTTGGTTCTCGTATCCGCAAAGTGGGATTCATCAAAAAGAACTATATGGATACCAAACAGCTTCCCAAAGAACTGATAAGCTTCATCAAAAATTTTCGGCAACGACTTTTGGTGTGTACGACTATACCAGGCCAAAAGCATCGTTTTGATGATGCCAATCTTGCTAAAACTTACGAAATGTTCGACCAGTTCTGCAAGCGCAACCCGGATGTCTTGTTGTTAATGCGCCCACACAGGGGCAAGCAGGACCAAAGGGGAAAAGATCTTGATGACAAATTAGCAGAAAAGCACCGAAATGTGATTGTAATGGATCGATATTCAGGCAGTTTTGCCTATACAAATATTCATGATTGCTTGGCCATTAGCGACCTGGTGCTTGGGCATGCCAGTTCAGGGGTGCTGGATGGCGTATACGCCCATCTGCCAACGGCGGTATTGCACAATGACTGGAACAGCTTCCAGCATTTGGATCAGGTCACAAGTCTGGCCGATTTGGAGAAATTTTGTAGTCAAAAAGGCTGTGTTGACGTTTTTAACAACGAAACCCGCAGGCATTTCGGAGAGCTGGACGACAATCTGGATCGGGCCGCAGTCTATATCGAAGAGGTCATGGGCGTTTAAGGTTTCCAGGGAATTGGGAACCCTAGATCGAAAGGGATCGCTGGATACGTACCAGCCAGAGCTTACTGACGATGGCAAGACTCCATTGCAAAAGTAGTGGCTAAAGCCGTTCCTTACAAACAGCTGTGCCGTGACAAATACTCTGTTTACGGCCTTCGTTGGGACAACCGGATACTTGTCCGAGGCAAAAAAGATTGACGTTTCATTTGCATTTTAGGTTTTTTAGAAAGTGATCCTACAGAAATGCAACCCTTCCCAATGGCACCGTGGTGGAGAATGGTTAGGAGCGCAAACTGGCGGACGATCCATAGTCCCGGAAGCGAACGGAGCAAACCGTCACCGCCGCAACGCGCAATTTACCCTTTGATTGCTAAGGCGCTGGATGGCGGTATGGAAGAGCCTAAATGCGGCGATCAGAACAACGCGAAAACACATCAGGTTGCTTGCATAACCAAAATCTGTGCGATCATCAAAGGACGCCACTCATCGGGAGCAGCAGCACGGTTCAGCTTGAAATTGGTGCGTAAATAGAGATAGCCAGCTCCGCAATACAAGGACCGCTTTTAGGACCGATTTTTAATTTCAAGTCAAAAATGAGTAACCGTAATTAAACCAAAGTATGGAAAATTCGACGTCCTCTTCTGGACACCAAAAATCTCCCCAAAATCATAATAAAAAAGCAAACACAGTACTATAGCCTTCTAAAGGACCGCTTTGTCAAGTTCGGGACCTAAATGACTAGCCGCCAATTTTAGGGCCACTAATTTTCGACTTTTCTATTTGTGTTTCGGGCACCGGCGGGCGCATTCCAAGTGCATGATGCAGCATGATATTATTGTATTCCTTGAGCCAGCTATTGATCACAACCTGCGCTTGTTTGATGCTGTAGATCCATTCATCATTCAAAGCTTCTTGGCGAAAAATTCCTTTGAACCGTTCATTGTAGCTATTTTCCAAGGGCTACCTTGTTAAATTTGGATCAGTTTGACGCCAACCCTTTTAAGCCAATCTTGAAGGTGTTCAGCAACGAACTCTCCACCATTGTCGGAACAGATAAATTCAGGTTCTCCAGTTATCATAAGCAGGCGATGTATGACCTCCAAAACATCATCCGAATACCGTTTTCGTGCCATTCTTCTTAACTCCACTGGTCGATAAATAATGGCACAGTTCTGGAGGGCTAAGACAAAGGGGACTGATGGATGAGTAAAGAAAGCTATGTAGACATACAGGCCCGAGAGTTTGCCCATCATATCCAGTGTGATCCTGAATTAGCCCACGAGCTATACTATAAGTACGATGTAAACTTGACCTCCGATAGTGCTGATAAAATGTCGTTAGATGCCGAGATAAAAGCTTGGACTCGTTCCAGACCTTCGCTGTACGTTGCGCCGATAACTTCTACACGGACTTTGCCGCCTTTTGCCCAGATAAAGTGAGTGGCCGCCTCTTTGAAGACGATAAAAAGCATCGCATTAAATCGGCTTCGCAATTTAGTAGGTTTTTCAGTGATATCGCCTTGCCAAGCCAGACCGGTGTTGCCACGGGAAAAACCAAAAAGTTGTATTTTAGAGTTCGTAAATTTTGATTTTAAACGGACTCATCCTTTTGACAAAACTACTGAAGAAAAACTACGAAAAGCGCCTCTTAAGAAGCCCGCCGACCGGTACCATCTTTGTGATGACTTGTAACTAGGGCTTGACCTTCCGTTCACAATGAACAGGCTGTGAGCAGTAGCAATAAGAGGGCACCTTATGAAAATGCAAATTATTTCAAGTTCTGCGCTGGCTGGTGGCGCTATGCTACTAAGCGTGGCAAGCGCTTCGGCTGAGTCGTTCAAATGGGCATCTAATACCGATCCACAAACGATGGACCCGCACGCCGTTAACTCAGCACCGGTTTTGTCGTTTCTAAATAACATCTACGAAGGCCTAGTACGCCGAAACCAAGACATGTCTATCGAAGGTTCGCTTGCTCAAAGCTGGGAACCATTAACCGGCGAAGACGGTTGGCGATTTAACTTGCGCCAGGGTGTGTCGTTTCAGGACGGTGCGGCATTCACGGCTGAGGATGTCATGTTTTCATATGGACGCGCCTCTAACGAAGCCGCGGATGTGCGGTCATGGTTCGCACCGGTTTCAGAGGTGCGGGTCGTTGATGATTACACCATCGATTTCGTAACCAAAGCACCTAATCCGCTGTTTCCAGATTCCATCGCAAACTTTATGATCCTCGACAAAGGTTGGTCTGAAACAAACGGTGCAGAACTGCCTGCGCGGGATGCGGAAAACTTTGCAACGATGCACGTGAACGGAACGGGCGCCTTCGCCTTGGCCAGCCGCGATCCAGGTGTAAAAACTGTTCTGGTTCCAAACGCCGGTTGGTGGGGAAAAGTCGAGCACAACATTACCGAGGCGACATTTACCCCTATCGGAAATGCAGCAACCGGTCTTGCCGCGTTGTTGTCAGGTGAGATTGACTTCATTCAGCCAATTCCGCTGCAGGATGTCGCACAGGTTGAAAACCGGGACGGTTTCAAGGTTCTTGAAGGCGAAGAAACACGGGTGATCATGTTTGGTTTCGGCCATGAACATGATGAGCTTTTGTATTCGTCCGACGTTTCGGGGTCTAACCCATTCCAAGATGTCCGTATTCGTCAAGCGGCAGCCCACGCCATCGATATTGCGTCGATTGACAGGGTTCTGTTCCGCGGCAAAATTGAAGGTGCGTCTCAGTTGGTACCCGCTGGTATTTCCGGATATTCGGAAGCTAACTCGGATCGCCCAGCCTATGATCCAGAGAAGGCCAAATCACTGCTGGCAGAAGCCGGTTATCCGGATGGTTTCAACTTTGGTCTAAAGTGCCCTAATGATCGGTACATTAACGACGAAGCACTTTGTCGCGCAGCGGCATCGATGTTCGCTGCTGTTGGCATGAACGCCGAGCTCAGCACCGGACCGGTCCGTGATTATTGGCCGCAGCTGCGTGAAGATGCATTTGATATGTACCTTCTTGGTTGGTCCCCAGGGACGTTCGATATGGAACACCCAATCCGCTTCCTAATGTCGACACCGAACTCTGAAAAGAAGTTGGGTTCATGGAACTTTGGTGGTTATTCCAACGCACGTGTTGATGAACTACTGCCGGGAATCCAGCGCGAAGTTGATCCGGAGGCGCGTCAGGCGATGGTTGATGAGGTAGTGGCGATCACACAGGCCGAAGTTGCATATATTCCGCTTTACACTCAGCCCCTTATCTGGGCCGCTAAGGATAATGTTGACATGACACAGCGCGCAGACAACTTCTTTATGCTGCGCTGGGTCACTGTAAACTGATCCACTAAGAAAAAAGAAAGGCAATGGCTTATTTTATCTTGAAGCGGCTGATCCAATCAGTCTTTGTGATGATCGCCGTCGCCTTTCTTGCCTTTTCCTTGTTCCGGTTTGTGGGTGATCCGATCACGCAAATGACCGGTGTGGAAACCTCCATCGAAGATCAAGAACGCTTGCGCGAAAATTTGGGATTAAATGATCCGTTCGTGATGCAGTTTGCAAGGTTCACTAGTGATATGTTGCAGGGCGATTTTGGGTACTCATACAGAACGCGTCAACCCGTTGGGGAGATGATTTCGTCTCGCGTTCCAGCGACTTTAGAACTTGGCGTTGTTGCTTTGATCATTTCGCTTTTGGTGGGGATTCCGGCCGGTGTTTTTACCGCACTTAGGCCTCGTGGCTTTGCAACCCAAACAATCTTGATGACCACGCTGGTCGGGGTGTCGATCCCGACGTTCGTCATCGGCATTATGTTGATTTTCCTGTTTGGCGTTCAATTGGGCTGGCTTCCGACCTTTGGACGAGGTGGCACTATCCAAATTGGTGGCTGGAATTCCTCGTTGTTTACCATCGACGGGTGGCGGGCGTTGCTTTTGCCCGCCATTACGCTTGGCGTTTATCAATTGACCTTGACCATGCGGCTTGTTCGAGCAGAGATGATGGAGGTCTTACGATCCGACTATATTCGTTTCGGAATGGCGCGTGGGGTTCCAATGCGCAGCCTGTATTTCAAACATGCTCTGGCGAACACAATGGTGCCAGTCATCACCATTATCGGCCTTCAATTTGGCGGTGTGATTGCATTTTCAATCGTTACCGAAAGCGTTTTCCAATGGCCAGGAATGGGGTTGCTGTTCCTTGAAAGCATCCGATTTGTCGATATACCCGTAATGGGTGTATACCTTGTCGTAATTGCATTTTTCTTTGTCCTGGTGAATTTGATTGTCGACCTTTTGTATGCAGCTATCGATCCCCGCTTGCGGGTGAAGGATACGGCATGAACGCGTTCATCAAACGGTATGAAGGGCTGTGGCTGTTCACACGATCCCCTGCGGCAATCATTGCAGCCGTTGTAGCGTTATTATCAATTATAGGTGCTGCTTTTGCGCCGTTCATAGCGCCGGTAAACCCCTATGATTTGGCATCCTTCAGCCTTATGGACGGCTTACTGCCCCCGGTCTGGGAAAGTTTTGGTAACTCAAAGTTTCTATTGGGTACAGATGACCAAGGGCGAGATATAGTGTCTTCGATCCTATACGGCGCACGACTATCCCTAATTATCGGGCTTTCAGCCATGACTATCGCGGCCGTTCTGGGCGTGGGCTTAGGGCTTGCGTCCGGATACTATGGCGGGCGGTTTGACATGATCGTCATGCGGATTGCGGACATTCAATTGGCGCTTCCTGCCATCTTGACAGCCCTTCTGATTGACGGAATTGCGCGGGGTATCCTTCCGTCAGAGATACAGCAGGATCTTAGAGTTACAGTGCTGACACTCGCCATTGCGCTGTCTCTATGGGTGAATTTTGCACGAACCGCGCGGGCATCCACCTTTGTACAAATGCAAAAGGAATACGTTCAGGCCGCAATCATAATGGGACAGCACCCGATCCGGGTGATGTTTGTGCATATTTTGCCCAACATCCTTGGTCCGCTTTTAGTTATAATGACTGTCGATCTGGCCTCTGCCATTTTACTTGAGGCGACGCTTTCTTTCCTTGGGATTGGTTTGCCGGCAGACAGCCCATCCCTTGGAACATTAATCCGGATCGGAATGCAATTCATGTTATCCGGTGAGTGGTGGATCTTGTGGATTCCAACCCTGTTCTTGGTAGCGCTAGTCGTGTCCATCAACATCCTTGGCGATTTCCTTCGGGACGTCTTTAACCCGAGGTTGCGCTGATATGTTAAACGTTGAAAACCTCACCGTACAGTTCCCGTCCCGGTTTGGCGATATTACAGCCATCGAAGATGTTGCGATGGCGATTGCGCCCGGTGAAGTTCACGGACTGGTCGGGGAAAGTGGCGCAGGGAAATCTACAGTCGGCGCCGCAATTATTGGCCTTTTACAAGCACCTGGACTTGTAGCTCACGGCCAAATGACCCTGGCGGGTACTGATTTGCGGAACCTAACGCCGATTGAGGCACATGACATGCGTGGCAAACGGATTTCGATGATCTTTCAAGATCCACAAACCAGCCTGAACCCATTGATGCGAGTTGAATATCAACTCGTCGAAACCATTCAGGCACACGAGGACATTTCAGCCAAAGATGCCCGCGCACGCGCTGTTAATATTCTTGAAGAAATAGGCATTCAAAACGCGTCCGAACGCATCAATGCCTATCCCCACCAGTTTTCCGGCGGAATGCGCCAGCGCGTGGTGATTGCACTTGCGCTTTGCACGAACCCCGAACTGATCATTGCAGATGAGCCGACCACAGCTTTGGACGTGGCAGTGCAAAGTCAGGTTCTAGATTTGATCAAAGAACTAGCTTTCGACCGCAAAATTGGATTCATGCTGATCACCCACGACATTGGTGTGATCGCACAAGTTGCAGATCGTGTTTCGGTCATGCGCAACGGTAGGATTCTTGAATCCGGGAGCACAGGCCAAGTTTTGGGCGCCCCACAGCACCCCTATACGCAAGCTCTATTAGATTCCGTTCCGCCGCTGGATCGCAAAATCGATAGGTTTCGCGTACCAGAGGAAGCAGATGGCAGCAGCCGAAATGATGCCGGGGATCACGCCGAAGGCTGGCTTCTTGAAGGCGTACAGCAGGAAAAGGTTGGTCTGAAAATCGAAAACCTGCGCGTTGCATTTCCGGGCGTTCGGACCTCACTATGGCGGAAGCCAGACGCATTTACTGCTCTTCATGACATCAGCTTAAACGTCAAACCAGGCAGTATCCTTGGGCTTGTTGGCGAAAGCGGTTCGGGCAAATCCACTCTTGCAAAGGCCATAACTGGATTGGTCAATCCAACCGCTGGCCACATTGGACTTGGAGGTGAAATACTACCGCCCGGCAAATCACGAACCCGCGACCATCCTTCGCGCCAGATCGTTCAGATGATCTTTCAAGACCCATTTTCTAGTCTAAATCCCCGCCACCAGATTGGGGTGATCCTGTCTGAACCACTTTGGCTTTATGGGTTGGTGACCGATGGTCAAGAACGGCGCGAATTGGCGGCTGCAATGCTGGACCTTGTTGGAATGGCGTCTGATGCAATTGACAAATACCCACACCAGTTTTCTGGCGGACAACGTCAGCGCATTGCAGTTGCTCGTGCCCTGTTGGCGCGTCCCCGTTTCCTGATTTGTGATGAGCCAACATCCGCACTGGACGTTTCAATTCAGGCCGAAATCCTAAATCTTTTAAAGAACCTGCAATCAAAATTCGGTCTTACAATTCTGTTTATAAGCCATAATCTTGCCGTTGTGCGCCAGATGGCTGACGATGTTGTCGTCCTTCGAAATGGACGAATTGAAGAATTTGGCCAAACGCAAGATGTCTATCAGAACCCAAAATCTGAATATATGCGCGAGCTGTTAGAATTAACGCCTATTCTTCCGGTCACTTGACCCAGCAACTGAAGAGCCCCGTCAGATTAAACTAGGTAGAAGTGGGCAGGGTAGGTTCGCAGCGTCCATTAATAACAAAACAGTCCCTATTCCTCTACTTCAAAATAAGCTGAGAGATGATTCGGCTGGCTGTAAAACAGTATGTTGGACACCCCTTGTTTGCGCGAGACCCAGCAGTAAGGATACTGGGTTATGGAAAAGAACAAATGTGAAAACAGATATTCACCAGCAGTGTGCGAACGTGCTGTGCGGTTGGTGTTTGAACATCAAAACGAATTTGATAGCAAGTCTGCTGCGATCAAATCGATTGCGCCTAAAATTGGCTGTGGACCGGATACGCTTCGGAAGTGGGTTCGAGACGCGCGGAGACGGACAGCGGTCTGCTATACGATATAACGACTGCCGAGCGTGATCGGATTAAGGCGTTAGAGCGTGAGAGCCGTCAGCTCAGGCAAACCAATGGAATTTTGAAGAAAGCATCAGCGTTGGAGGCGACAGTCGCCGGGTGTCCACAATGTACTTTAAGTAGTTTCTTCTGGCACCTCTCATAACGGAGATATTGATATTGATCTGTCCCCGACACGGCTCAGGCTCGATAGGCGGGCAGCGGCGCCCGATCTTGCAGTTCGATCATCCGGCGTAACATTGTTTCAATCAAGGTAGCTCTGATTTCCGCGGCACTGGCGTCGTTAAACAGATTATTTACTTCGGTCGGGTCCGATTGCAGATCATAAAGTTCCCCCCAGTTTTCGCCCTGCCTGATCGACATGCGATATCGATCAGTCACCACGGTTCGAACCCTTTGTGGTTTGCCAAAGCCGGTCATAGGCCGTTGACTATCTTCTTCAACAATTATTGCATCGACTGGATCAGTCGCAAAAAGATCGCGCCCTTGCAGCCCATTAAAGGGCTGAATGCCAGCCCTTGCGAGGATCGTGGCCGAAATGTCTATTGAAGAGGCCAAGTCATCGATGGCTAGCCCATCTGTAGGTCGCTTGGGATCGTACCAAATGAAGGGCGTCCTAATAATGCCTTGGTAATGCAACAGCAACTTGAGCATAAGGCTGTGGTCGCCCATATAATCGCCATGGTCCGTGGTAAAAATTACAATAGTATCGTCTGCCAGCCCTGAATCTTCCAATTGCTTCAGGATCCTACCGATTGCGTCGTCAATCATCGTGACCATGCCATATGTCAGCGCAATTATGGCGCGGGCTTCGTCGTCGGTGACGGTAAAGGGGCTTTGATTATCCCTCGGGTCCGTACCTTTTTCCATCGCTTTTCGCATGGCTTTGATTGGGGGCAGATCCCCTTTCCCAAAAGATTTAGGTAATGCGACATCAAGCGGGTCATACATATCCCAATATTTTCCCGGTGGAGTGAAGGGATGGTGGGGGTCTGGGAAAGATACCTGCAGAAAAAAGGGTGTTTCATTATTTGATTGCTGACCAATCCAGTGAACCGATCGGTCAGCAATCCAGCTTGTAGAGTAAAGCTCTTCTGGAACGGCGGTCCGCCAGGCTTGCGGGGCATTAATACTTTCATCGGGAAGCGCATTTTCATGGCCGGTTAGGCTATCGAAATCTTCCCGCTGTTCGCGTGCCCACAAGAGATAGTCACCTGAGGCTTGGTCCGCATGACCAGCTGCGATTTCAACATGCTGGAAGCCATAAAAGTCGCCATCCAAACGATCCGCCAATGGCGTTTCCCAGCGCGTAATGTCCTCAAGGTCATAGTCTGGGGAATGTCGGTTATTCTTATAAGCATCGCGCAGTTGGCGCGATGGAGTGCTTAATCCCTTTTTCTGTTCAAACTTGTTGGTTGCGGGTAGTCCTGTAAAGCTTTGCAAGTGCGATTTTCCAATGAGGCCAGTCGTGTAACCAGCATCGCACAAAAGCTCAACAAAGGTTGTATGATCCCTTGAAAGAGGAATACCGTTGTGCCGCGCACCATGTACCGAGCACATACGTCCTGTCATTATCGATGCACGATTGGGCATGCAAATTGGATTGGCCACATAGAACTTGTTCCAGCGCGTTCCTCTTGCGGCAATTGAATCTATATTCGGTGTTTTTACAACCTCATTCCCATAACACCCCAGATGATCGGCACGATGTTGATCCGTTATTATGAATAGAAAATTTGGTTTTTTTCTGCTTTTGTCGTCTTTTGAAGCCATCTTTCTCACCCAATTCCCACAAAATTATAAAATATCTACACTTTATTAACCGTTGCGCAAATGCACTGGGATTTTTTTTCCGTCTGATTCAAGTTCCTTTTGATCCCAATAGCCGATAAAGATTCCAGGCGGTTCTTTGTTGGCGGTCATGGCGTTAATTGTAGCAGGCCCTAACGTAATCCGAGAATGGTGCCGGCGTGCCCATTCAAAATGTCGATCGCGCAGCCGCGCAACTTGGCTGGCATATTTTGGATCATTGCCCAGGTTCATCAGCTCACCAGGATCTGTCTTTAAATCATACAAAAGGGGTTGCATCTTCTCGATGTGAACATATTTCCACCGGCCATCAAAGATCATGACCAATCTCGCATCGCGTTCGTCAATTTGTAAGGCGCTGCGTGCGTCCCGCGTTGCATAATCATATTCACTTACGCAATACTCTCGCCATATTGGGTCCTGATCGTGCAAGAGTGGCTGTAGCGATCGCCCCTCCAAAATATGGAACGGAGGCGTACCTCCCAGAGCTTCAATAAACGTTGGAACTAAATCGATTGCCTCAACCAAATGATCTGTTGACGTTCCTCTGGTTTTATCAGCTTCTTGCCTTGGATCATAAATAATTAAGGGAACACGCGCGCTACAATCGAAAAATAGATCTTTTTCACCAAGCCAATGATCCCCAAGATTATCGCCATGGTCAGATGCAAAAACAATCATTGTACTCTTCATTTGCTCGCTTTGTTCGAGATATTCCAACAATCGTCCGATTTGATCGTCTAACTCCTTAATAAGCCCCATGTATGCTGGACCTACGATATCACGGACCTGCTGACGCGAGAATGTTTGGTTTACGCGCATATTGGCCCATGCAGCGAGAAATGGATGGTCTGGCTCTTTTTCTGCTTCCGTTCGATTGACCTTGGGAAGATCCGATGCGCCATACAGATCATTATAAGGCGCTGGTACGAGATAGGGCCAGTGGGGTTTTATATAGCTCAAATGACAAAGCCATTGCTCGTCGTTTTGCTGCTCTATAAAATCGATACACCGTGTTGTTAGCCAGGCGGTTTCTGAATGTTCTTTTGGAACGCGCGCAGGGTATTTTGAGTTTTCTAAAACCCATCCAGAGCATAGTGTTCCGTCGGGGCGCACTCCTGTATTCGCCCATTCTTCCCAAGGATTTTGACCATCCATCCCTTGGCTGCGCAAATATGCATCATAGTCCTCCGCATGGCGGTCTGGGTAATCTGAGTGATTTGTTCCATCATCTCGTATGAAAACGTCGAAGCCCGCTTGACTAATGCGTTTCCCCACTTGGCTGCTTGGATCAATACCAAGCCGGGCTAAGCCAGCTTTATCCGCCGTCGCATGTGATTTCCCGACCAAATGACAGCCCACGCCAATGTCGCGCAAGTGGTCGCCTAACGTCAGCTGGCCGATCGGCAATGGGAAGCCATTCCAAGTCGCACCATGACTGCTAACATAGCGACCTGTGTACAAGCTCATCCGACTTGGCCCGCAAATCGGAGACTGAACGTAGGTACGGTTGAATTGCAGGCCTCTTTTCGCCAAATAATCGATATGTGGGGTGTCTATATGTTTTGCTCCGTAGCAGCTCAGGTAATCCCAACGCAGTTGGTCGACCATTATCCAAAGAACATTCATTTCTCACCTTTCGAGTTGGCATATGACAGCAGCAAGTCGTTTTATACTTTTCTATTTGAATGCACATTTGCTATCGATCCAAAATTAGGAGCCGATGCCTATTTCATCTCGCATGCCTCATCAAAGCTAAGCCGATGACCCCGTGCACGGATTTGATCGCCGCCGACACCATATCCGAGGTTGATCAACATACTCGCTCGCCAAGTGGAATTTTCATAAAATGATGTGTTTATCTTTTCAGCATCGAAGCCAACCATCGGTCCGCAGTCCAGCCCCAGCGCACGGGCGGCCACAATCAGATACCCAGCCTGCATCCACGTATTATGAACCGCCTTTGTAGCTAAGACATTTGCTGGATTCTTTGCAAAGGCCTCGGCGTCCATATGAGGCGCCAATTTTGTAATATGCTGATTAAAGTCCAAGTCATGAGCAACAATGACCACAACAGGCGCCGATCGAATTTTGTCTTTGTTTCCAGGGGCGGCAGCTTCGATAACTCTATCAAATCCATTTTTAGAGGTTACAAAGGTCAAGCGCATTGGGCAAAAATTCGACTCGGTGGGCGCAAATTTTACGAGATCATAAAGCCTGAGTAACAGGTCTTCCCCAACCGGTTGGTCCGTAAAAAATCTGTGTGTGCGGGCCACATCAAATAGAGCATCTGTCGCGTCAGCTTGTACCATTGGTTACCTTTTGTTTACTGTTATTAAACATCTATTTTCTCACTTTAGCGGTTGGTTATCAACGAACGAATTGGGCGTTAACTTTTGCTTCCGCAGCTTTTTGTAGCAATTGTGAACTGTATTTCAAATAAAAATCGTTTTTATTGGACAGAATTACATAAAAGTGATTGTTTTGGGGAGATCTGTCTTGTTGAGGCTTTCCCGCAGAACAGACCAAACCATTATGCTTTTTGCCCAAAACATAATGGAAACACATCTAGAGGGCAGTTGGGAGCGAATTATGTTTAAAAAACGTCAAACTGCAGCCATTGTAGTCGCAGCGCTATTATCTTCGCCTATTGCGCACGCACAGGCCAACCTTACAGCCGAGACGGCCTCGCCTGGCAGCACGCCGGGCATTTCCGTCATCGCACTTTCGGAGGTATCTGCAGCGAGCAATGTTGCAAATATTCAGGTGAGCGCTGGACAGACTTTAACCAATTCAGTGCAGAATGTCGCTGAGGGGAAAACGGATATTGCGGCCGCTCCGTTTGTTCTTCCATTCCTTATGTCTAGAGCAGCTGGGCCCTATGCAAAACTAGGCAAGGAAAAGGGGGCTGAACTTGGGAGCAAAGTGAGCGTTCTCTATACCTATCGCATTGCATGCCAAGGTCTATATGCCTTTGATAGTTCAAATTTTTCGGGGTATGATAGCATAAAGGGCTCGACTTTGTTCAATGGTCCACCGCGCGGCGCAGCACTTACCAATGCCCGTTTGCTCGTGCGTCTTGCCACAGGCCTGGAAGAAGAAACCGATTATAAAGCTATTCAAGTGAACTGGGGTCAAGCAGTCGCAACAATAAAGGACGGTTCAGCGGATGCCTTCGTACTGCCGATGAGCTTTCCTGATAGCAGGATCATTCCATCACTCTCGTCTGGCGATATGACCATATGGTCTATGCCGAAGGCAAAATTCGAGAATGAGACGTTCCAAAAAGTAACAAAAAAACCCGGCACTGTTGCTGTGACACTCCCGATATCCGAAATGGGCTACGCAAAAGGAGTTACGGTTGTTTCGGAGGACGAGCTATATCGGTGTCCCGGAACAGTTGGCGGTGAGATAGTCAATGTTTCAATGGATTTTGAAACCGCTAAAAAGTTGACGGAAGCCTTTTTGAACAATTTGGACACCTTCAAAGCAAAGGCTCCGTTCATGCCCAATTCATGGCATGGTGAAACCGATATTGCTCTGACTGATATGTGTGGCCTGAACCCAATTAAATATCATCCTGGCGCCGTGGCCGCTTGGGAAGCTGCTGGTTACACAATCCCAGCTTGCGCAAAGTAGAATTTGGAATGGGCGCCCCGCTTTAGTTGGGGTGCCCGCTCTCTATCCAAAAATATACCGTGAGAGGCTATCGCATGAGTGGGCCGATACAAACTGAGGAACTTTCCAAAAGCCTAGGCATCAGATGTTTGTATTTCCTTTCCATTGTAATGGTTCTTTTGGGATTGATTAATGCAACGCCCGGTATTCCGGGTTACGATGATCTTGTTGCACAGATTACCGGGCATGAAGGAGCGACATTTCGCAGATTCCCGTTCGAATGGTTTTATCCATTTTTCTTTGCATTGATGATGATCATTGTCGCGCTCAAGCATTCTTTCTGGCGCTCCTGGAGAGACCGGTCCCCACTCAAACGCCAGTTGGGATTATTAATGGACATCGCGCTAGCGCTGATGGCAGTCTTGATCTCCGTAACATTTTACATTGAAATTGAAGCCATCTGTCTTATCGATCAATTCACTGGAGATCGTGCTCGGTTGATTTCCGAGATTATACAATCAGAAAACGAGATGGCTGAATTGCTTGGCATGGAGCCCTCAACAACCTTTGAAGATCCACAATGCGTTAATACAACTGGCGGATGGTTGGTTTTGATCGTGGGGGTCGCTATCGCAGTGTTTCTAGCTTATAATATAAAGGTTTGGGGTCTACCGCTTGTCATCGTTGCGCTCTTTATTGCTGCATATACAATTGTGACCGTTCTTGTATGGTATTTTTACGGCGCAGAGGATTTCAATAAATACCTCGTGACCAAACTTGCAGGTGAGCCTCGATTACTGAGCGATGGCCGACCTCGTATCCATGACATATTGGTCAATAACTCTACCGGAATGCTTGGTCGGTTTATGAACATTATTCTAAACACAATTTTTCCGTATCTTGTTCTAGGATCTTTGTTTGGTGCTTCCGCTGGCGGGCGCTCATTGATAAAAGTTGCCTTTCGTTTGACACGAAATTTACGAGGCGGTCCGGCGCATGCAGCGGTTATCTCGTCCGCTATGTTTGGAACAATCTCTGGCGGGCCAATTGTGAACGTCCTATCCACAGGTGTGTTGACTATTCCCATGATGCTGAAACGTGGCTTTTCGAAAACATTTTCTGGAGGTGTGGAGGCTGCTGCATCTTCAGGTGGCTCTATTATGCCACCAGTGATGGGCGTGGCAGCGTTTGTCTTAGCGGCACTGACCGCTGTTCCCTACGCAAGTGTCATAATGGCTGCGATCATTCCTGCCATAGCTTATTTCTTTTGCTTGTTCTTATCGGTAGTTTTCCAATCTCGAAAACAAAACATCCAAGCTATTGGAATGATCACAGAGGAAATGCGCCTTGAGTTCCAAGATGCGCTAAATTTGCTCATGGTTTTAGCACCAATTTTGCTCATCCTTTTTTTGCTTCTCACTGACAAAGGTTCAGTTGGCTGCGGTCTTTGGAGTGGCATGATGGGCGCTGAGCGGATCATCACCCCAAATGGTTGTGATGTGCAAAGCCTGCCATGGATTTTACAATTGCTCCAAAACGCTGCAGGCGACGCTGGAAGTGCGGGCTGGTTTGCGGTCATGCTCCTAATATTTTTGCTGTTTCTCGATCCAGAGGTGCGTGCACGTCCTAAAAAGATCGTTGATGGTCTGTCCGGTGCTGGCGTCCTCATTTCGACGCTCTACCTCATGTTTTTGACCGTCTCGATTATTGACTTTTGCCTTAATTTCACAGGGCTCCCAATATTTCTATCTCTAGATGTGCTCGCTTGGCTGCATGAGCTGAACTTGGGCAGCACTGGACCGTTTATGGTTCAGTTTACTGCTTTACTGCTAACGATGATGATTGCAGTCCTCTTAGGAATGGGCATGCCAGCTGTCCCAGCTTATATCAATGTTGCGTTGCTCATGGGTCCTGTTTTGGCTGGGTTGGGTCTTGGCACTTTCACTGCTCATATGTTCATCTTCTATTTTGCCGTTGCGAGTGCAATTACCCCACCAGTGGCTCTTGCAGCTTTTGCCGCTTCAACAATTACCAAGGCCAGTCCAATGGGTACTGCCGTTGCAGCCGTGAAATCGGGTATTGTCATCTTTGCCATACCGTTTGTATTCGCGTTTTACCCTGAGATATTGCTGATTGAAGAGGCGCGAATTGCCAGCACTGATATTGCGGGCATTGGTAAAACTTCTTTCCTGACTGGCTATAGCAAGACAATTGATTTGCAAAATTTAGCGCTCTTACTCTTTAGATTGGCAATCGCACTTTACCTCGTATCAAGCTGCCTAGCCCGCTATGACCTGTCCCCAATTGGGTTTTTTGAAGTAGCTCTGCGCCTTAGTATCGCCGTGTTCTTACTATTTAAGGTACCAATAGTGTTTTGTAGTGCAATTGTGGCAGCGATCATCTTGCTTGCGCTGCACAGATTTCGCCACTCGAGTAAGTTGACGCAGTAATGTTTTTGAAAAAAGATTTATGATAAATTTAGGTTTTTAAATCATTAAATCGGCTTTTAAAGTGGAGTATCAACACATGCGTTCCATCTACAATCAGGTAACTATAATTGGCGCGGGACCAGTTGGCCTTTTGCTCGCTATATTGCTGGGGCAAAAGGGCCACGAAGTTGTTTTGGTTGACCGTTGGCAAAGCATCTATGACCGGCCACGTGCGGTGACAATGGACGCAGAGGTCGCGCGCATACTGGCGAGCTTGGGTATTGATTGTGACTCTGATCCTGCATTTGAAAATCATCAGGAACTTTATTATTGGAAAAATGCTAATCTCCAAAACCTACAAATTGTTGATTGGGAGAGCGTAGCGCCATGCGGCTGGCATGTGACCTATTGGTTCAATCAGCCTGAATTTGAGGCGCGATTGATGTCCATAGCCCAGGCCAGCGAAAGCATTACCATCCTACGAGGATGGCAAGCCACCAAATTAGTAAATGGTGACGACGGGGTTGCGATCGATTTGCGTCAAACGCCAGAGATTTTTGGTCCCGACGGCGATCGATGCACTCTGTGGTCACAGTATTTGGTTGGTGCAGATGGAGCCAATAGTTTTGTCAGAGAAGCCCTTGGTAGCCCCATTATGGATCGTGGGTATTTCTTCGATTGGTTAATACTCGATATTATCCCACATGCCGACTACAAAATGTCACCTGCACAGTGGCAACTCTGTGATCCCAAACGTCCAACAACGCTTGTTCCGGGAGGCCCTGGGCGTCGTCGTTGGGAGTTCATGGTGTTGCCCGACGAAGATCCAAATGAAATTGCAAAGCCTGATGCGGCCTGGGAGCTTTTGAAGCCTTGGGGTCTGACGCGCGAGAATGCAGAGTTGGAACGCAGTGCTGTTTACAGATTTCAAGCACGTTGGGCAGAGCAGTGGCGCTTCGGTCGATCAATGATTGCGGGGGACGCGGCTCATTTAATGCCGCCCTTCGCCGGAGAAGGTATGTGCGCAGGCTTGCGCGATGCAGTCGCGCTGGGGTGGCGGTTAAACGGAATTTTGCAAGGCCACTTATACGATACTGTGTTAGATAGTTATGAGAGTGAACGAAAACCGCATGCTAGGCATTATATCGACTTCAGCCAGCAACTTGGTGACATAATTTGCATAACGGATCCGGTACAGGCCGATCAAAGAGATAAAGCAATGATCGCAGATT